>JACCDP011040917.1_pt1 | contig 13403 bp, 8 predicted proteins | sample 7445841 | NCBI WGS metagenome assembly JACCDP01 (sample SAMN15323441, study PRJNA562643) | freshwater metagenome | isolation source: river surface water | place: USA:Blue River Watershed | collected 2017-08-17
ATTATCTGTTTCTAACAACAACCTAATTCCATTCAGCTTTTTATTCAGAAAAAATCCTCATAAAGATACGAAGAATAATACGAAAATATGAATACAAGCCTATTATCAAGCCCTTGTTACTGCTAATTCCCCGCGCTACATTTGCTTTCTAAAAAAGCCATCACCTTCACACTTTTGGTTCTTCTCTCTATAAAGTTTTAATATCAGACCCATTATTTTAACGGTTCTGAAAACCTTCTTTTCACCTTTCATTTATTCGTAACTTGCTTATTGTATTTAGGTTACTCATGCCCATCAGGAACCTCCTTAACTTAACTGATTTTATATTTTATAACATGCGCTTCATCTGCTTTAAATTTTTTGGATTATTTCTATTCATAGCTGTTTTATCTGTAAAGGCTCAATCAGTCTATCAAAAAAAATTTTCCAATTTCATAGAATTTCAGCAATCCTGTTATGCTGCTTCCGATTCTTCCATGATACTGGCCGGTATGTATTGGGAGTCTGCCACAGAATATGACTTTTATGTTTCAAAAATTAATTCGGAGGGTAAAACTCTTTGGAGTAAAAGTTTCCCTGCTGCCGGCAACGATTACTTAAGTGCTGTTTCTACTGCCTTGAATGGTGATATTTTCCTGAGCGGTTATAAACTAAACGACTCTTCAGATTTTGATTATACTAGCATGAAACTAACAGCCGACGGTACCTTGCAATGGTACAAGCGTATGACTGGCAACACCTCCATGGAAGTACCTATTTTTGCAGGCTCTGCGCAAAATGGAGAAATTATATTAGTTGGGAACCGTGAAACCGATCATGAACCCTGGATCATAAAAACCGATGCCGGCGGAAAAATCCTATGGAGCCGTTTACTGCAGGTTGCTTCCGGAACTGCTAAAGTTTATGCCACTGTTGCCTGTTTTAACCAGCAAAACAACATACTGGTAGGTGGAGTAACACAAGGGAATTTATTCATCACAGAAATAAATCCTGATGGCCAAATCATCAACACCAAAGGTTACGCACTTCCACAGGACAGAAGTATTAAAATAACTTCATTAAAACAAACACAAGATGGTGGATTATTAATTAGCTGTGAAGCCCAGCAATGCCTGGCAAGCGGTTGCAAAAAATATTTCACCTTTTACCGTATACAGGCAAACGGTCAGTTGGCCTGGGCACGCCAGATTAGCAATTTCCTTGGGGAATGTAAAAATACCGCTGAAACAAGTGACGGAGGATTTTTATTTACAGGCTGGGTCATGGATTCACTCTACGGAAAAATTGCTGTCGTAAAAACCGATGGACAGGGGAAAATTTCCTGGACAAAATTATACAGCAACACCGATGTTAATGGGGAAGGTTATTTTATTTCTTCTTCCGCAAATACTATTCGCTTCTGTGGTATAGAAGGCTCTGACCCCATCATCTATAAAATTAACCTAAACGGTATACCTGCCTGTACTTCTTTAAGCATACCGGCTTTATTAGGTTCTTCTCCTTTGGGGAATTTAAACAACCTGAACCTTATCTCCTCACAAAGCTCCGACAGCAGTTTTGCCTTGCCCTGCAGCATAACCAACACCAGCTTACCCGATTCCATTCTTTGTCAATCAACCGTTTCGGTAAACGAAATACGTGCTAACACTGTTGAAATAAGTATTTTTCCTCATCCTGTTCAGGAGCTAAGTACTATTCTGCTTAAGCAGAGTGGAGAGCAGCAGGAGTTCTCTTTTCAACTGTTCGATGTACATGGTAAACAAGTGCTGATACAGCAGTTCAACAATAAGCAGCTGCAATTCAACAGAGCCGGGATTCCTGCTGGTATCTACTTCTATAGCATTCAACACCAACACCAGCGAATCCGTTCCGGGAAAATAATTATTGATTAAGATCCTGTTAAAAAACCAGGTGATTCCTTATCATTCAGAAGATACCTTATCTTTGAGGAATGATAAAATTTGCCTATACCATTCTTTACGTACAGGAAGTAAAAAAAAGTATTCTTTTTTACACCAATACCTTTGGATTTAAAGAGAAGTTTATTACTCCTGATGGTAGCTATGGAGAAATTGAAAGCGGGTCAACTACCTTATCTTTTGCACAGCAAAGCCTTGCACAAACTAACCTGAAAGATAAATTTATTGCCAGCCATCTGGATAATGCACCACTGGGTTTTGAAATTGCTTTTACAACCAACCAGGTAGAACACACCTTAAAAGTGGCAGAAGAAAATGGTGCGCAAATTATTGAATATGCTAAACTAAAACCCTGGGGGCAAACCGTGGCCTATGTGCGGGACCCGGATGGTTTTCTGGTTGAAATCTGTACCCCTGTTAATTAATTTCTCATTCAAATGACAAAAAAAATATATCACCTGGGTACCTGCGATACCTGTAAAAGAATCATCAGCGAACTGAAGCTAAAAGAAAAGGGATTTACCTTTCAGGACATTAAAACCGAAAAAATAAGTGCGGAGCAGTTAGATGAAATGGCTAAGCTGAGTGGTTCTTATGAAAGCCTTTTCAGCCGGGTGGCGCTTAAATTCCGCAGCATGGGGTTAAACGAATTAGCACTTAAAGAAAAAGATTACCGCAAGTATATTTTAGAAGAATATACCTTTCTGAAAAGGCCGGTAATACTCATTGGAAAAAAAATATTTATAGGAAATTCCAAAAGCAATATACAGGCTGTGCAACAAGAGCTTCTATCACAGAAATAACCGTAAACCAAATTGGGTAAAGGTTTTTCAGCCAAAGCGCTGTTATTACCAATAAGAAACAAGGTGCTGTTGAATTGTTCTACTTTACCTGATATTCCACTACATTCATTTTATATACTATACCTTCTTCAATACGATTGAGAATGGGAACTGAAGAAATGGTATTGGATTTTACATCTATTTTCTCTTTATAAATCATTCCAACCCCACGGGCATATTTTTCAACATAACTTTGGTAATGAATAAGGGATGAGGAAAAACGCTGGGTAACCTTTACCGTTTTATCAAAATTAAGTTTGTTGATGGTTAAAGGTGCATCTGTATTTTCATATTTATATTTCCATTCCGGCTGGGTATTCTGGGCATTTCCGTTCCAGGTTTTAGCATTGGCTACAGGGAAAATAAGTTTAATGAACCTTACATTTTCTTCTACCACTTCAGCAGTAGTATTGGTTTTATTGGCCATCCAAACATCCTGCACCTTCCAGCTCATTTGGTCGTAGGGAATTGTAGCAGAGAAATTCTTTTTATACCTCACTAAACGTATGGTTTGCCTTCCAGAATTATCTTCAAACAAAGTATCTATTTCTTCCTTAATGCGGTATTTGCTAATAATGGTATCGTGTAATAAGAGTGAATAAGCCACCGAGTCTACATCATACACAATATAATTGCCAACTTTTACAGGAAAATAATCCTGCCCTAAATCAACAAGAATTTCTTCTTCCTGCTTTTTTTTACAGGAAGTAATAAGTAAAGTCAATAAAAGAAATGAAAAAATATGCTTGTAGAATTTTGGCATACTCCAAGTTACAAAAATAATTTCAGGCAAACAACCTTGTTCAATAACCTAAAACACTTCTTCAATATCATTTCCGGGGTTACCTCTAACTATATCCGATCCTCCCATAAAACCGTCATCGTCCCAGTTTTTGGATGGGATAGTTTTGGTATTCTGGTCTGCCAGAAACTCGTTGGAAGGGCTTAGTCCGGCATTGGAGTTATAAATGGCGTTACCACCTTCCTGGTAATCCAGATCAGCAAACTTGGCATACTGCCCGATAAAGCGCAGCGGAATATCTTCTAAAGAACCATTTCTGTGCTTGGCAATAATTACTTCAGCACGTCCTCTGGTTGGATTTCCATTTTCATCTTCTGTTAAGCCGTAATATTCGGGGCGGTAAATAAACATCGCCATGTCTGCATCTGGTTCAATGGCACCAGACTCCCGGAGGTCGGAGAGTTGAGGGCGTTTAGATCCGGTGGCCCTTTGTTCTACATTCCGGCTTAACTGGGAAAGGGCAATGATGGGAACGTTTAATTCCTTGGCCAGACTTTTCAGGGAGCGGGAGATGTGACTGATTTCCTGTTCCCTGTTGCCTCTGGTTTCAGATCCGCCTGTCATCAGCTGCAGGTAATCAATAATAATTAATTCTATGTTGTTGTTTTCTTTTAACCTTCTGGCCTTAGCCCTTAATTCAAAAATTGATAGCGCCGGTGTATCATCAATAAATAAAGGAGCTTTAGATAGTTTACCAATGCGTGAATGCAGTTGTTGCCATTCATGGCCTTCCAGCTGCCCCTTCCGGAGTTTACCCTGATCCAGCTCTGCCTCACCGGAAATAAGACGATTTACTAATTGTAAGGAAGACATTTCAAGGGAGAATACTATAGTGGGTTTATTAAACTCCACAGCCGCATTTCTGGCAATGGTTAACACAAATGCCGTTTTTCCCATACCTGGCCGGGCTGCCAGAATTAATAAGTCGCTACGCTGCCAGCCGGAAGTTACCCGGTCTAAAGCTGTAAAACCACTGGGCACCCCTGTAACTCCGCTGGTTTGTTGGGCTGCCGATTCTATTTGAGTAAGGGCCTGAGCAATAAGGCTGCTCATTTTATCGTGTTGCTTTCTTACATTTTGATCAACAACCTCAAAAATATTTTTGGTGGCTACATCCAATAAATCAAATACATCGGTACTGTCTTCATAAGCCTTATTAATGGTTTCGGTGCTTATACGGATTAGCTCCCGTTGAAGAAATTTTTGAGCCACGATGCGGGCATGAAACTCTATATTGGCTGCAGAGGCTACCCTATTCGTTAACTGTGAAATATAATAGGCTCCACCTACCAGCTCCAGGTTTCCATTTTTTTTCAGGTGATTGGTAACTGTTAATATATCTACAGGCTCTGAGGCATTGAATAACTCTACAATGGCCTTATAAATGTATTGGTGTGCAGGCTTATAAAAAGATTCGGGTTTTAGTACATCAATGACATCACTTAGTGCTTCCTTTTCCAGCATTACTGCCCCTAAAACGGCCTCCTCCAGTTCAGGAGCCTGTGGCTGAAGTTTTCCATCAAATACCGGGCTGGTATAGGTTTGTGCCTTTAATTTAGGCCTGTTCTTATTTTCAAAAGTGCTCATAGCTGATTCAAACGGACTTTAAATTTAGTCAATCATTATCAGATAGCTGCGAAAAAAAACTTATATTTTTTTATCCTCATCTTACTAACAGCTGGAATTATGCTTATATTTAATCAAGAGCATGAAAGCCAGGACAATCCCCGTTTTTTGTTACTAATTTATGAATACGAATTTCCGGGAATAGACCTGGCTGCATATTTTGTTCAAAGTGAGGGAATAGTACCAAAAAGTAATTATCTACAAGAAGTGAAACCACTAAGCGCTTTATATTTTCTTCTGTTTTGGGTAGTGTTTGCTACTTCCTGCAAAAAGAAACCACCCGAAAAAGACGAGAGTTACCCTACTATTCAGTTAATAAAACCTTCGCTGGGTTCTGTGTATCATGTCTTCGATACTATCCGCATACAGGCCGACATTAACGATGATAAAATTATTAAAGTCGTTAATGTTCGTTTAACCGATCTGCAACAGGTTCCGGTGCAAACTACTGTAAGTTTTAGTCCGGGAACCAGCCATTTTAACCTGAATATTGGTTATGACATTTACGAGCACCATTTAAAAAGTGGTTATTACTACCTTAATTTTTTCGTAAGTGATGGTGAAAACGATATCGCTTTTTCACGAACCATATACGTGCATCAATCGCCCACCATTAAACTGGGTTATTATATTTTTAGCAATGGCAGTAACACCTATAATACAGTTCAAACAGATACCAATTTTATTCAAAAAGATAATAAAACTTTTAGCGGGCTATATAATGGTTCTGCCATTGGCTATTATTACCAGCAACTTTACCTGAATGGAAATTTAACCGAGCCTTTCAGGGCATTTGAATTTAACAAAGCCAATCCTTTATGGACATACAATAATCCCAACCCCGGAACAGCCTATTTCTCACACGTTAATAGTGATGATAAAAATGTATATATCGCCCATACCGATGGTAAAGTCATTCAATACGATCACCTGGGTACACCAAAAATTCAATACACTTATTCCAATACCGAATTTTATCCCGTATACTCTGCCGTGCAAGACCTCAGGCATACGGCTATTTTTCAATCTAAGGTAAACCCGGTGCTAAAAAAATTAATTGATTTTAATGCCTCAAACGGGGTAGCGCTCAAAGAAGTTCCGGTAAATTTATCAGTAGTGAATATCTTCTTAAAGTCTGCCGGTGAAAGTTATATTGTAGCCAACGATCAGGCAGGTTTTGGTGAATTGTTGCTATATACTTCCACAACAGGAATCCTGAGCAGCATCGCCACTTTAAACAGTGCAAAAATTATTTCTTCCTGTCAGATAAGTTCAACGAAATTATTGATAGCCATGGATGATGATACGGTGTACGAATATGACAATAAAACCGGTAATGTTATCCCGCTTCTGAATGGCATTAAAGTGAATAAATTAAGATATTCAGAACCTGAAAACCTAATTTATATTGCCAGCGGAAACCAGCTGCAATTGTTCAAAGCAGGGCAATATGCTGCTCCTGTTAAAACCTTCACCCATGCGCAGGTTATCATTGATTTTCAAATTATCATGAACAAATAGACTACATATCAAAAGCAACTGATATATTTAAGCTGTTATTCTTTTGAGGCAACAGCTATGATAACTAACAAACCTTTCTCTTCTTTCTTTACCCTTACCTTGATTTTCTTTGTTGTATACCTGGCACTGCTCTTTACCATTTCTTTGGGTGATAACGATATTTGGTTCCATTTAAAAATTGGCGAAAACCTATTACAAACTAAAAATTTCCCGGCTCAGGATCCTTATTCTTTTACCAGTAAGTCTGCCTATATAGATCATGAATGGCTGGCGCAGTTGCTATTTACTGCGGTTTATAAATTTACCGGACTGGAAGGCATTATTTTTTTGCGCAGCTTCGTTATTAGTTCATGTTTCGTAATACTTCTTTTGGGGTTTAAAGATAAATTCCCCTACACCCTATTCCTGATGGTTCCTGTTGTTTACCTGGCTTTGGCACATGCTTTTCCCCGGCCTCATATACTTTCCTGGTTATTACAAACTACACTTGTGGTATTACTCGCTAAAAAAAATTACCAGTTTATTCCACCACTTCTCATTATTTGGGCCAATATGCACGCCAGTTTTACTTTAGCCTTGTTCATTTGCGCCTTATGGATGGCACAGGATTTTTTACTCACTAAAAACAAAAAACTGCTTTGGGTGTTAGGGCTTATTTTCATATCCCCTATCCTAAATCCCTTTGGTTATAAGATTTATCTGTTCTCCACTCAAATTAAAGATTATACCTGGTTTGTTTCAGAATGGCAGCCCTTTAAAAGTGATTCTGCCTTTTTTTGGGTGTGGATAGTTTTTATACTCTTTTTAGTGTTTTGTTATTTCCGTTTTGCGCAAAAAAAAATCTTCTTTCTACTGTACGCTTTACCCTTGATATACCTGGGCTTTACGGCTTCACGTTTTCCGGTAGTTTGTTCTCTTTACCTGTTTCCGCTCATGATCGATACAATTCCGGCAACCTTTTACTCACACAGCAAAAGAAACCTGATGGTGCTGAACTTATCTGCATTGCTTTTGTTAGTAGCCTACTTTCCTGCTTCAGCCTATTTTAAGAGTCCTTCAACAGGAATTAATAAAAGGCAGGTACCTTATTATTCATCTTTATTTATTGAACGAAACGGTTTAACCAAGAAATTGCTAAACGATTATAATTTTGGTGGTTACCTGATGTGGAAATTTTACCCTCAATCTAAAGTATTTATTGATGGAAGGCTGGAAGTGTATGCCGGAGAGGTAATGGACGATTATCTTAACTTCATTAATAACAAAGAGCCTGAAACTATTCTGGATAAATACGAGATAGAGGCACTTATTTTAAGACCTGAAAGAGAGATAACAAAAAAATTAATCCATGAATGTAAATGGGACTTATTGTATTTTGACTACAACAGTGTTATTTTGGTTAAACCTGGTGTTTTTCCTAATGTAAAGCGACTGTATTGCCTGAGCCCCTGGGGAAACCGCCAACCCATGGAAACTACAAAAAGTATTGAAGAAGCCGAATACCTGCTCAGGCAAAATCCTGACTTTTTTGGTGCCTATAAAATATTGGCTTTTCTGCATATAAAAAACAAAAATTTTAGTGCAGCAGAAACATGCATTAATAAATACTTAGAATTACATCCGGAAGGAATAAAAGACAAGGAAACCCAATTCTTTTTAAAAAAATACGCTACCACAGTACATTCCTGAAAAGTATTTCTGAAGCTATTGTGTCATATTTACTTTAAGTGTCTGTTTTAAAAAAAGTAAGTTAATGGTTGTGAATATTTTTTAAATAATTTATAAATTCAGCATTAATGGTTAAATTTATAGTAAAAGAAACTGAACAATCAATAAGATTATTCTTCCTCAGTTACCCATTAAACCATTTTTAGTGCATGAAAAAAGTTTACTGTTTTATCGTTTTCATTGCTTTCCCTTTAACCATTTTGTTCCGATATTTTTATTTAGAGAAGGGTATTCATTCTATCAATGAGAGTCAGAAAATTTTGCTCAGTTCTTATAGCGATGTTGTTATAGACAGTCCGGTTAAACATTACTTACCCGCTTCACCAACCTCCAACAATCAGGTAGATACCAGTGGGAGCTGGTTTCAGCAAATTGCTCAACACATTACTGCTTCTGAATATTACATACGTTATCAGGATAAGGTGCAAGCCTATCAAAGTCCCAATAAAAAAAATAATTTCAGAGCCATTTATAAACCGGGGGAATTTTCATTGGTTCCAAGAATAGACAGCTTAGAAAAATGGCGATGTAAGTTGCTGCTCGAAACGATCAGGTTTAACAGGAATGAAACATACAGGCCCGATACCCAGGCCTGCTTCCAGGCAAAGGAAAACACCCTGAATATTATTCACCGGAATTTATTTACAGAACAATACATTAATTCTCCGGAAGGGATACGTCAAAACTTTATTGTTCATAGGGCTCCTGAACAAACTTCTGATAGCTTAGTGATAAACCTGAAAGTAGAGGGGGATTTGTTTACAGAGCAAAAAAATGACCAATCTATTCATTTCTATGAAAAAATGAGTTATGGAAAAGAAGATAGAATACGCTACAGCGATTTAACCTGCTGGGATAAAAACAAGAAGGATTTAAAAGCACAAATGGTACTTCACAACAATGTCATTTCTTTAATTGTAGATACGAAAGAGGCGGTTTATCCAATAATTATTGATCCAATCAGCTCAACCATCAGCACTCAATTAGAAATCAACCAGGCTTCAGCATCTTTAGGAAGATCTGTGTCATCTGCAGGAGATGTAAATGGCGATGGGTATAGTGATGTAATCGTAGGTGCTTATAAGTATGATAATGGTTCTAGTGACGAGGGAGCTGCTTTTATTTTTCATGGTTCTTCAACAGGAATTACCACCACTATTCAAACACAATTGGAGTCTAATCTTGCTGCTGCCTATTTTGGCATATCCGTTAATACTGCGGGTGATGTGAATGGCGATGGATATAGCGATGTTATTGTTGGAGCTTATAGCTTTTCTAATGGACATTCAGATGAAGGGGCAGCCTTTGTTTATCACGGATCATCCAGCGGTGTTACTACAACTATCCAGGCGCAATTAGAATCTAATCAGGTTTCAGCCGAATTAGGTTATTCCGTTTCTGGTGCAGGAGATGTAAATGGCGATGGGTATAGTGATGTAATTGTGGGATGTGATTTGTATGATAACGGACAAAGTGATGAAGGTACAGCCTTTGTTTATCATGGATCTTCCAGCGGCATAAACACCACCATTCAAACACGTTTAGAAATTAATCAGGCTTCTGCTGCATTTGGTTATGGGGTTTCTGCCGCGGGCGATGTGAATGCTGACGGATACGGCGACGTGTTCGTCGCAGCTATAGATTACGATAATACACAAACTAATGAAGGTGCTGTGTTTGTTTATCATGGAAGTTCTTCAGGTGTAACCACAACTATACAAAGGCAAATTGAAAGTAATCAAAATAATGCTGAAATGGGGCATAGAATTGGTTTTTCCGGTGATATTAATGGAGATGGATATGCAGATCTGGTAGCTGGCGCCATATACTACGACAACGGTCAAACAGACGAAGGAGCTGTTTTTGTTTATCACGGAAGTTCATCTGGTATAACCTCTACGCTTCAGGTTCAAATAGAATCCAATCTGGCATACGCAGAATTTGGAAGGCCCGCTGTATCAGCTGGAGATGTAAATGGAGATGGTTATGGTGATATCATTGTTGGTGCCGGATATTATGCTAATGGTTCGAGTGATGAAGGAGCAGCTTTTGTTTATCATGGAAGTTCAACTGGTCTGTCTTCAACGATTCAAACCCAGATTGAAATTAACCAAGCGTCGGCCAGAATGGGCTATTCTGTTGCCTCTGCAGGAGATGTGAATGGAGATGGTTATAGTGATGTAATTGTAGGTGCTCCTGATTATGATAACGGATCTTCCAATGAGGGAGGAGCATTTTTATTTCACGGTAGTGCTCAGGGAGGTATTAGTACTACTTATACTACCAGGCTTACCAAAGGGCAGTCAGGCGCTCATTATGGAAATTCTGTTGCCTGTGCAGGAGATGTAAATGCCGATGGATACAGTGACGTTATGGTGAGTGCCACAACCTATGATAATGGAAGTACGGATGAAGGCGCTGTTTTTGTTTATCATGGTTCTTCCACAGGCCTTAGTACCACCATCAGCACACAAATAGAAGGAAATCAAAGCTGGGTATATATTGGCGATTGTGTTTCCACTGCGGGTGATGTAAATGGAGACAGGTATAGTGATATTATTATTGGTGCTGTTAATTATAATAACGGAGGCGGTACCAGTGCAGAAGGTGTTGCCTTTGTACACCATGGTTCTTCTTCAGGCATTAGTTCAACCAAAACCACCCAATTAGAATCCAATCAAACCTCCGCAAGCTTTGGCTGCTCCGTAGCTTGTGCCGGAGATGTAAATGGCGATGGGTACAGTGATGTAATTGTTGGGGCATCGAGTTATGATAATGGTAGTTCAGATGAAGGCGCAGCCTTTGTGTATCATGGTTCATCTACTGGTATTACCACAACAATTCAAACACAATTAGAAACCAATCAGGCTAATGCATACTACGGAGTTTCTGTAGCAGGTGCCGGAGATGTGAATGGGGATGGATTTAGTGACGTTATTGTAGGTGCGTACCTATATGAGAATGGTGCTAACACCGATGAGGGAAATGCTTTTGTTTATCACGGTTCTTCTTCCGGAATTACCACCACTATCAGAACCCAGTTAGATCCTAATTATACAGGGGGGTATTATGGAAATTGTGTAAATTCCGCCGGAGATGTAAATGGCGATGGGTACAGTGATGTAATTGTTTCCGCCATGTTAATTGAAAACGGAGTCGATTTAGGAGAGTCTACTTCATTTATTTATCACGGTTCTTCCAGTGGAATTACCACTACTGTGCAAACCCGTATTGAAACCAATAACACCGATCCGGGTGGTTATGCACCTACCACTTATGCAACTTCTGCCGGAGATTTAAATGGCGATGGGTATGGTGATATTATTGTAGGATCTGATGTTTACGGTAATGGCAATGATAGAGAAGGGGTGACGATGATCTTCTATGGCTCCTCGAGCGGGGTAAGCACCACCACACAAACTCAAATTGAATCAGGAGAAACCGATGCAAGGCTGGGACTTTCAGTTGGTTGTGCTGGTGATGTGAATGGAGATGGTTTTAGTGATGTGGTGATCGGCTCGCCCTACAGAGATAATTCAGTATCCGATGAAGGAGTTGCATATATATTTCAGGGAAATAAAGGTCTTTCGGGGCAACGAAATAATTTAAAGCTTTATAATACAGACCTTACAACATCTATTTCACAAAGTAATTTTACAGCTACATCATTTGGTATTGGGTTGTATGGAAAATCCTTTATAGGAAAACAAAAAGGTAAAATGTATTGGGAAGCTAAAGCACAAGCCGTAGCATTTACAGGAAGCCCTATTGCTAACTCTGTTTCCAGCACCTCTTCCCAAAGCTCTTTTACAGATTTAAGTACCGGAACAGAATTAACTAATACTGTTACAAAACAGGGCTTCGCAACAAAAGCAAGGGCCAGAATAAAATTCGACCCGGTAACTGCTATCACCGGACAGGTGTATAGTCCATGGAGGTACCCTGCTAATTACCTCATGGGTGGTAGTTTCATGAACGCCACTCCCCTCCCCGTTGAATTACTTTATTTTAAAGAAATTTGCAGGACTGATGGTACCCATTTATTATGGGCAACTCAAAGCGAAAGCAATAATAATTTTTTTACTATTGAGATAAGCCATGACGGACTAAACTGGAAAAAAGTAACCATTGTTAAAGGAGCCGGAAACTCTAACGCTCAAAAGCAATACGAATATGTATACAGTGAAATTCATTCAAAGGGTATTTATTTTCAATTATCGCAAACAGATTATGATGGAAGTTCGGTTAAATTATCAATGGTCACTTCCCAATGCGATGAAGACATGGAAGATATTTTGGTGTTTCCTAATCCTTTTAGTGAAGCCATTAAAATAGAAGTACAACATAAAATATCCAATACCCTGCAATTAAACATCCTTAATGTAAAGGGTCAATACCTTATGGGATTTCAGTGGAAAGGAGACGACCTGGATCAAAACCCGGTATTGATGATTAACACTGCATTTCTTAATCCAGGAACCTATATCCTTCAATTTAATGATGGAAGAAATATTCAAACCAAAAAACTGGTAAAACTGGAATAGGATGTAAAGATATTTTTCTTAACTGATTTTCACTGTTAGGTTCCATAACAAAAGCCAAAGCCAGGAAAATAAACTCACTAATACATGGTAAATTACTCCGGGCTTCTATTAACAACCCTTAGTTATTGCCTCCTGCTGATCTTGGTTTTCCTTTTAACAAAAAACAAAACCTCCTGAGAGCAACTAATCGGCGTGGCATACTACTTTGGCCTTTAATAAAATTAACAACGCATTACAGATAAGGTATAAATAGAGTTGTATTTCAATTTTGCTCCTAACATTTAAACAATTACCGTTACTGTTCAGTACAAAAAATGCAGAAATGAACATGCAAGGGTTGAAATAGTATTCAAACATGTTGTTTAAGAGGGTGAAAAAGTATTGACCTTTGTACTCAATGAAAACGCCAGAAGGGTTTGTA
>JACCDP011388184.1_pt1 | contig 13403 bp, 10 predicted proteins | sample 7445841 | NCBI WGS metagenome assembly JACCDP01 (sample SAMN15323441, study PRJNA562643) | freshwater metagenome | isolation source: river surface water | place: USA:Blue River Watershed | collected 2017-08-17
TATCATATTTTAATGTAATGCAGATATTCGGTAACAGAATTATTTTTATGATTTCTATTTTCGGTTTTATCGGCTTTAAATCGGTTGTATTTTGTTGTGAAAACACCATATTTTCCTCTTTGAGACATTATATTTTCTATTTCTTTAATTGTCAACAAGCCTTCGTTATTGTAACTTAAAAAGATATATTTTACTTTTGCTTTTTGAATAATATTAGCAAAAGACTTGCTTACTTCTGTTTTTTGTGAGAATTTTGATTTTTGCTTTGAATAATTTCTCAAGCCAGTTTTTTTGACAATTGCAGGATTATCATATTTGGCAATAGTTTCTAACAAATGATAATTTGAAGCATATTGTCTTTGATTATAGGGCGGATCTAGATATAAAACATCTCCCTCAACCTGATTTATTAAAGTTTCGATATTTTCGTTATAAACACTATTATTGTTGCCAGTTAATATAAAATTTGCTGGTCTCATACATAAATTTTGTTTTGCTGATTTTTTTAGTTGCTTTAAAAATGCACCATAAACAGAGGTAGTATTGGCAACTTTATCGGCATTTTCAAGAAGAGTGGCGAGTAAAAAATAATATTCGTGGCTAGTTATTTTGCTATTTTCTTGCCATTCTTGAATTTTTTTACGAATTGTATCTATTTTTTTGCCATTTTCATCAGAAAAATATTGCCTTTGAAACTCTTGATTTTTTTTACCGCCTAGGCAATAATTTTCAAAAATAAAACCCTCTGTTAAGTTGAGGTTATTTAAAAATTGACAAACAAAACCTGCTCTATCTTGATGAGTTATATTTTTTAAGGCTAACAATTCATTTTCTAAAAATAAAAATTTTAAAATTTGACAATTTTCAATGTAATTTTTATTAAGAACAAAGCTATAATATTGCAAGTCGTTTGCAATAATCTGATGCCCTTTACTTTTAAAATGTTGCCCAACTGCTCCAGTGCCTGCAAATAAATCGAGAAAACTAAAATTGCTTGTGCCAACAACTTGATAAATTGCCTCTTCTAAAAAGCATAATAAAGATTTTTTTGATCCGATATAATTCATATTAATTCTGCAACAGTGCCAAATTTAATGAAAATGATAATGGTTATTACAAAATAAATTTTGTTAAATCATTTTTAGTGCTAATTAAATCTCCTAAATGTTGTGCAACATAATTTATATCAATGTTTATAATTGAGTTTTGAGGCATATCACAAGCTTCAAAGCTAATATCTTCCAAGATTTTTTCTAGCAAAGTATGAAGTCTTCTGGCCCCGATATTTTCTACTTCATTGTTTAGCTTAAAAGCAATTTTAGCAATTTCTTTTAAACCGCATTCGGTAAAATTAATGGTGAGATTTTCTACCAACAACAAAGCTTTATATTGCTTAACTAGGCTAGATTCTGGTTCGGTTAAAATGCTGAATAAATCGGCTTCTGTTAGAGGTTGCATCTGCACTCGTATAGGAAATCTACCTTGCAATTCGGGCAATAAATCAGAAGGTTTTGCCAAATGAAAAGCTCCAGAAGCAATAAACAAAATGTGATCGGTGCTGATTGACCCATATTTAGTATTAATATCGGTTCCTTCAACAATTGGTAATAAATCTCTCTGCACTCCTTCTCGAGAAACATCGGCAGATCTACTAGATTTGGTGCAGATTTTATCTATTTCATCAAGAAATATAATCCCTTCATTTTCAACTAATTTTATAGCTTCGGCAATGATTCTTTCATTGTCGATGAGTTTTGTTGATTCATCTTCAATAAGAGCTTTTAAAGCATCGGGCACCAACATTTTAACTTTTTTGGTTTTTTCGCCACCCATTGCTTTACCAAGCATTTCGCCAATATTTATCATGCCAATTTGCCCACCTGGAATATCAAAACTATTAGCAAAATTATTTGACATAGAATTATCGGCAATTTCTATTTCGATTTCTTTGTTATCAAGCGAACCATTTTCGATGAGATGTAAAAATTTTTCTTGAGTTTCTAGTGAGGCAGAATCTCCAACTAAAATTTTGAGTATTTTCTGTTTGGCATGTTTGGTTGCTAGTTCATGTTGTTGCTTTTTAGCCCGAGCCTTACCATCTTTGATAGCCACTTCAACTAAATCGCGCACCATAGAATCAACATCTCGACCAACATAACCAACCTCGGTAAATTTAGTGGCTTCTACTTTTAAAAAAGGGGCATTGGTAATTTTAGCCAGCCTGCGAGCTATCTCGGTTTTACCAACCCCCGTGGGGCCTATCATTAAAATATTTTTAGGCGAAATATCGTTACATAAAGGTGGAGCAACTTTTTTTCTGCGCAAACGATTGCGTAAAGCAATAGCAACCGATTTTTTTGCCTGCTCCTGCCCAACAATAAAACGATTAAGTTCGGCAACTATTTGTTTTGGAGTGAGATTAGTGTTATTCATTAGATATTTTATTTGATTTTTCTTGGTTATAACTAGCGAAATTTAGCCACAAAACTGCCATAAAAACTGCTAGTGAAGTGAAAATTATAATTAATAGAGTTTTCAACATAAACTTTAATTAAAAAAATCGCCCATTTTTTTAAAAATACTTTCAGCTTTTTGATGATTATTTTTGCTTAATAAATTATCAAATTGTTGCAAAGCCAATTTTTCTTCGGCGGTAAGTTTAGCTGGTGCTACTAAATTGATTTGCACAAACATATCGCCTCTTCTGCCACCGCTGTTTAAAACACTCATTCCTTTAGCTTTTAAACGAAATTGAGTATTGTTTTGAGTATATTCTGGAATGTGTAAAGTGGTTTTAGTGCCGTCGATTGTTGGCACATCAACACTTCCGCCCAAGGTGGCTGTGGTAAAAAGTAGCGGTAAATCTAGGTAAAGATCGTTATCTTTTCTCACAAAATATTTGTGTTTTCGAACCGAAATATAAACATATAGATCGCCAGGTTTGCCACCTCTAGTGCCAGCCTCGCCTTCGTTGTTTAAGCGTATGCGATTACCATCTTCAACTCCTGCTGGAATTTTTACTGCTAGAGTTTTTTCTTTGTTTATTCGACCGCTACCATTACATTTTTTGCATGGGTTTTTAATTATAGTGCCAGCTCCTTTACAAGTATGGCAAGTTTTTTCAACAATATAAAAGCCTTGTTGAGATCTGATTTTGCCAGTTCCGTTGCAAGTATGGCAAGTTTGTGGTTTAGAATTTTCTGCCGCACCACTGCCATCGCAAGCATCGCAAGTGCTAGCAATAGCAAAAGAAATTTTTTGTTCAACTCCCAAAAAAGCCTCTTCTAGTGAAATAGTGAGATTATATCGCACATCAGAACCATGATTTGCTTTTTTAGCAGAGGATCCGTCGGAGAACATATCGCCAAAATTACTAAATATATCATTAAAATCGAATCCTTCAAAACCGCCTCTGCCACCACCAAAACCGCCAGAAAAATTGTTTTCTTGATGACCGTATTTATCGTATTGAGCTTTTTTATCTGGATCTTTTAAAATTTCGTAAGCTTCAGTTGCTTCTTTAAATTTTTTTTCAGCCTCTTTATTGCCCGGGTTACGATCTGGATGATATTGCATCGCCAATTTACGATAAGCTTTTTTGATCTCTTCAAGAGAGGCTGTTTTGCTGATACCAAGAACTTGATAGCAATCTGTTTTACTCATAATTTAATTTTGTTTTGATTTTGGCACTGTTGTAGCAACAGTGATATTTTGTAAAGTTTAGCAAAAATATAAGATTTTATCTTTTAAAATACAATCATTTTTTTTAACGAAAATTATAAATGAAAAATGATATAAATAGTTGTTAAATTAATTTGTTGCATTTTAGAATTAATCTAGAGCATAGGTTTGTTGCCAATTTTCGTAGTCGATAAATTTTGGTTGATTTTCTTTTAACAATACAAAATTTTCTATTGCTAAAACATCCATTTCGGTTCGCATAAAGCATTGATAAGAATCTTGCGGAGAGCAAACAATTGGCTCGCCTCTCACATTAAAAGAAGTGTTAATTAGCACTGGACAATTTGTTTTTTGATAAAATTGCTGTAATAAAGCATAAAATTTAGGGTTAGTTTTTTGATGAACAGTTTGGATTCTGGCAGAATAATCGATATGAGTTACCGCAGGAATGGTTGATTTAACAATGTTTAATTTTGCTATGCCAAATAAATTTTCTTGCTCTTTATTAAGTGGCAAACGATATTTTGACAAAACCGAAGCAACCATTAACATATAAGGGCTATCAATATCTGGGATATCAAAATATGCAGTGAGATGTTCTCTTAAAATTGCTGGAGCAAAAGGGCGAAATGATTCGCGATATTTAATTTTTAAATTCATAATTGATTGCATTTTTTGACTTCTTGCATCGCCAATAATACTTCTAGCACCAAGTGCTCTTGGGCCGAATTCTGATCGGCCTTGATGCCAACCAATTACTTTTTCTTGACAGAGTAAATCGGTTAAATAATTATTAAATTGTTGCTGATCATTAAAATATAAATAATTTGCTTCAATGCTATCGAGGTATTGTTTTACTTCGTTGTTAGTATAGCCTTTGCCAAGATAAGAGCCTTGCATACTATCGGTATTTTTTTGAACTTCTCTTTGATGGTTAAGATGGCTATAATAAATAGCATATGCCACACCAAGAGCCCCGCCAGCATCGCCTGAAGCTGGTTGAAGCCAAATATTTTCAAAGATTTTCTCTTTTAATAACTTGCCGTTAGCTACACAATTTAAAGCAACACCGCCCGACATAGTAAGGTTTTTTGAACCTGTAAGTTTTTGAGCGGTTTTTGCTAATTTGATAACCACTTCTTCGGTTACATCTTGTAAGGATCTGGCTAAATCCATTTCAAATTGAGTTATTTCAGTTTCTGGTTTTCTAGGCTTTTTACCAAATAATTTGTTAAAATGTTTGTTGGTCATAGTTAAGCCAACGGTATAATTAAAATATTTCATATTCAATCGAAAGGATCCGTCTGGCTTGATATCGATTAAATGCTTTTTAATAACATCAACATAAATTGGTTTGCCATAAGGAGCCAAGCCCATAACTTTATATTCTCCAGAATTAACTTTAAAGCCAGTAAAATAAGTGATTGCCGAATAAAGTAAGCCAAGAGAGTGTGGAAAATGAATTTCTTGTAAAAAATCAATTTTATTATTTTTGCCATAACCAATTGAAGTAGTAACCCACTCTCCTACACCATCCATGGTAAGAATTGCCGATTCTTGATAAGGAGAAGGATAAAAACAACTCCCGGCATGTGATAAATGATGTTCGGCAAATAATAATTTGTTTGCTATAATTTTTTTTGCCTCTACCAAAGAAACCTGCTGTTCTGCCATATATAAAGAAGAAAGCTCTTTGATAAGAGTATTTTTTAAAAATAATTTTTCTTTTAACCAAGTGGGCATTGCCATCATAAAAGATTTAAAGCCAAATGGAGCTTCTGCTAAATAGGTTTCGAGTAATCTTTCAAATTTTAAAAAAGGTTTATCATAAAAACCAATATAATCAACTTGGCTAAGCTTGATGCCAGCTTCTTGCAAGCAGTATTTTAAAGCTTCTTTTGGAAACGAACTATCGTGCTTTTTTCGGGTAAATCTTTCTTCTTGAGAAGCAAAAATAATATTTTGATTATGCAATAAAGCAACCGCAGAATCGTGATAATAAGCAGAGATACCAAGAATATAAGACATGTTTTTTATTTATTTTCGTTAAGCCAATTAAAAATTTTATCAGCGACAAATTCATGACCTTGCTGATTCCAGTGGTTGCCTTGTTGCGGAAAACGAAAATCATTTTTTAAATTAATGAAAGAAATATTTTGTTGTTTTAAAAACTGTTCTAAAATATCATCAGAATCGATAATACCGACAATAAATTGAGTATTTTTTACTTGTAAAAATTGATTGATATTTTTTAAAATTGCCAAAGTTGGATCTGGTAAAGATCGTTTTTTTGCAATATTATGTTGTGCTCGATAAAATAATTTAGCTATCCATTGAGCCAAATGTGATTTTGCTAAAATAGGATGATTAGAAGCAAAATTTAGCATTTTATAATTGCCAGAAATTGGCACTGGCACACCTTGCAACAAAAGCTCGCCTGTATTATTTTGCACAAAATGTGGTTTATGATAACCGCCATAAACAACATTGTTACTATTATTGTAATAATCGTTGGCACAAAAAATAAGAAAAACTTTTTGTGGCTTAATTTTATCATAAAACTGTTGCAATAATAAAAATTCTTGATCGGTACCATAGCCGCTCACTCCGAGATTATAAATTGCATATTGTTGTTGGAATTTTTTTTGCAATAAAGAAGTAAAAATTTGTTCATTTTCTACATCGTAGCCCCATACAAAAGAATCGCCTAAAAACATTATGGCAGGGTTGTTTGGATGATTATTTACATCACGAAAACCTTGATCGTTGTGTGAAACGGTAATTTGGTGACTACCTATAAATTTTTGTTGTAAATTTGGCTTTGGAAACCAGCCTAGAATTTGATGATGATTGTAAGATAAATTTCGTTCATCTTGATTTAAAGAAAAAGGTAGGATTTTTCTTACAGCAAGTTCGCAAATTAGCAGAGAAACAATTGTTACTATTAATAGCAACAAAAAATTAACAATGAGTGATTTTATTTTATGGTGATTTTGCATAGCGGTGTAAAATAAAGGTTAAAATAAAGTGTAGATAAAAGGAGCTACGGCAGATCCTTGGGCAAAAACCAGCAAAACCCCTAGCAACAACATAACTAAAATTATTGGCAATAGCCAAAATTTTTTACGAGCTTTTAAAAAACTCCATAATTCTTGCAAGAAAGACATATTAAAATTGATTAATCATTGAACCTGGTTGAGTTTTACGTGCAGTAAAATAGCTATTAGAATTTGGTTGTAATTTTTTTTGTAATAAATCTTTGCCAAATAATTTTAAAACAAAACCTATTGGCATAAACAAAACAAAAAATAATAAAAACATAATAATAGTAGAGTTTATTTTGCCAATAAAATTACCAAATATTGACCAGTAATCAATAATTTTTGTTTTAACAAAAAAAGCGGGAAAAAAACAAGATATAGCAAAGAAAAAAAACGAAACAAACCAGAAAAAATAATGAAACTTAATGGCAAAAAAAACAAAAATTGCAGACCAAATATAACCAAAAACCATAGAATTATGTTTTGATTGAATATTTTTGCTATTTTCGTTGCTATTGTGATGATTAAGCATAGAAAAAATTATTTAAAAAGTTAATTATTATGGCACTGTTGCATCGCAAATAAATTAAAACAAATTTGGAATTCAACAGTGCCATTAGATAAAAATTTTATTGTAGTTTTTTTTAAAAACAAGAAGAATTTTTAAAAATTTTTGAATTCTTCAAAAAAATCTAGTTGCAATTAAAGATTAACTTCATCATAATGAAACTGATGCATTGTAAATTTGTTTTAATTTATTTGGAATGCAACAGTGCCATAATTATAAATGAAATTTGGTATTATAAGCAACAATCACTAATTGCATTAATGTTTGATAATCACTCAAAAATAACAAATTGGCATCCTGCTTCGTGGAGAAATTTTCCTATTAAGCAACAGCCAACTTACCAAGATTTGGCTAATTTACAGCAAGTAGAGCACGAATTATCTAGCTTTCCCCCTTTGGTTTCATGCGATGAAATTCATCAGCTTCAGCAACAACTTGCTTTGGTTGAAAAAGGAGAAGCCTTTTTACTGCAAGGTGGCGATTGTGCCGAGAGTTTTTTAGAGTTTTCTGCTAATAATCTAAAAAATTACTTTCGCACCATTATGCAAATGACTGTTGCTTTAATGTATGGCTTAAAAAAGCCTGTGGTTAAAGTTGGTAGAATTGCAGGCCAATATGCCAAACCCAGATCAGCTGATAACGAAACAATTAATAACCAAACTTTTCCTGCTTATCGTGGCGATATTGTTAATGGCATCGATTTTACCTCTGATGCTCGAAATGCTAATCCGTCTAGGCTTATTCAGGCTTATTTTTATTCTGCAGCTTCACTAAATTTTTTACGATCTTTAGCTCTTGGTGGCTATGGCAACCTAGAGAAAATCAATCAATGGAATCAAGAATTCAGCCATTCTTTAAATAGTCAACAAAATATTAATCATATTACCGATAAAATTAATGATATTTTAAATTTTTTAAATTCCTGCGGTATTAAATATAGCGAAATTCCACAATTTACCACTGCAAGTTTTTTCACTTCTCACGAGGCTTTACTGTTAAATTACGAGCAATGTTTTACTCGTTTTGTTGCCGAACATAACAAATTTTATAATCTTGGCGCCCATATGCTCTGGATTGGCGATCGCACTCGTTGCCCAAAAGGGGCTCATGTTGAGTTTGCTTCTGGCATTTCAAATCCGATAGCTTTTAAAGTTGGCCCAACCATTACCGAAAAAGAGCTTTTAGAACTCCTTGAAATTCTTAATCCAAATAATATTTCTGGTCGAATTACTTTAATTGCAAGAATGGGCAAAGACTTAATAAATCAACATTTACCTAAACTTGTTAAGGCAATACAAAATAACGGCAACAAAGTTATTTGGTCTTGTGATCCGATGCACGGCAACACCATAAAATCTTCTAATGGCTACAAAACTCGTGATTTTAACCATATTTTACAAGAAGTAAAATCTTTTTTTCAAATCCATCAACAACTTGGCACTATTGCAGGCGGAGTGCATTTTGAACTTACTGGGCAAGATGTTACCGAATGCTTGGGCGGTAATCAAAAAATTTCGGAGTTAAATTTATCTGATCGCTACCATACACATTGCGACCCCAGACTTAATTCTTCGCAAAGCATTGAAATGGCCTTTACTATTGCTTCTGAGCTTGCTAAAAATTAATGCTTACAAATAACATCATAACACAAGCTTCTAAACCCCAAATACAAGCTTCTAATCCAAGCATTAATTGCTGGCTGATGGCCTCTGCAGGTTCTGGCAAAACCAAAGTTTTAGTTGATCGTTTTGTGCGATTACTGCTTGCTTCTGTTTTGCCACAAGAAATTTTATGCCTCACTTTCACCGAAAAAGCTTCAAAAGAAATGGAAGAGAGAATTTTTTATAAACTCGAAGAGTTAGCTGTTGCCAACGAAGCCGATTTAATTATAAAGCTAGAAAATATTTTAGGTAAAAAACCCTCGCCAAATCAATGTCGAAAGGCTCAAATCCTTTTTGCCGAAATGATAGATTGCGAATACCCCATTAAAATACAAACTTTTCATAGTTTTTGCAAAACAATTTTACAGCTTTTTCCAATAGAAGCAAAAGTGCCTCTTCATTTTGAAATTATCGAAACCAATCACGAAAAATATATTCTTAAAAATATTTGGCAAGAAGTTTTGCAAAATCAAGAAAATCATCAATTGTTAAAAAATATTTTAAACAAAACTAGCGAACATAATTTGCATAAAATAATAGATTCTTTTATTGAAAAACAAGATAAACTAAACGAGTGGCAATTTTACTGCGATACAAATTTAATATTAAAAAACATTCAGCAAGAATTAAAACGAAAATTTAATATCAACAACAGCCATACCGTTGCAGATTTTTACTTATCAGCCCTGAAAAATCTTGATTTTACAACATTTTATCAGGTAATTGAAAAAAAATCTAACAAAAATCTATTTCTAACAATTCTTATTTTTTTACAACAAAAAAATCTTACCAACAATCTTAACAAACAAAATTGTCAACCTCAACATCTTGAAGAGCTTTATAATTTAATGCTAACCACAACAAAAACTGTTTATAAAGAATTAGAAAAACTAAATGATGATTCTTTCATAAAATTTTTGCATGAATTACAAAATTTCATAACAAATAAAAATATTCTTGAAGATATTAATAACACTATTTTTATTTTAGAGCTGGTTTCTTTAATAATGCAAAAGTATCAACAATATAAAAATCAACATAATTTACTAAATTTTAGTGATCTAATTTTTTATAGCAAAGAACTCTTAAAAAAAGATGCCGACTGGGTTAAAATGAAGCTCGATAGCAATATTAATCATATTTTGCTTGATGAAGCCCAAGATACTAGCCCTTGGCAATGGGAAATAATTAGAGCTCTCACCGAAGAATTTGCAGTAGGGGAATCGGCCAATACAAGGCCAAGAAGTTTTTTTGTGGTAGGCGATGAAAAGCAATCAATTTATTCTTTTCAAGGGGCAGATATTGCTAATACAAGTCGGCAATTTATTTATTTTCAAAATAAACTAAAATTAGAAGCTATCAATCTTAATCACTCTTTTCGCTCTGGCGGAGAAATTTTAGAAGCGGTAGATACTATTTTTTGCCACAACAACCTTACTTCGTCTTTGGTAAAAAATACCGAATATAATCGGCATTTACCAGTAAAAAATATCAAATCAAAATTTGTCTTGCAAAAACCAGAATTAATTTCTGAAAACAATTATGAAAATAACATGCAATTTGCTCGACAATTAGCTAGTCAAATCAAAAATTGGGTAGAAAGTGGCAAAAAATTATCAAATAACAAAACTTTACAATATGGCGATATTTTACTGTTATTTCAACAAAAAAAACAAGCCTCTTACCTTGAAAAAGCTTTTTACGAAGCAAAAATTCAATTTGCCAGTATCGATAAAGAATATTGTTTAGACTCGCTTTTAATTAATGATATACTCGCTTTAGCAGAGTTTGTTTTAGATCAAGAAAACAATTTTAATTTAGCTTGCTTATTAAAATCACCTTTTTGTCAACAAACAGAAGAAGCTATACAAAGCTTAATTTTTACTAGCCAAAACAATAAAAGCAGTTTATGGGAAGTGGTTAAAAACAATCCCGAACTCAAATGTTTAAATGATTTTTTATTACTTTTTCAACAAAACAATTTGTTTGATTTTTTTTATAAAATACTAAACAACCCTGTTATTAGTAATAATTTTATAACAAGATTAGGCAATAAAGCTTGGTTAATGTTTGATGAATTTTTATTTTTATTGCATAATTTTACTAGTAAAAATAACTCAAATTTGTGGCAATTTCTTGAATATCTTTACAACACTAACCCAGAAATAACCATTAAAAATCAACAAAAAAATGTAATCAGAATGATGACCATACATTCTGCCAAAGGTTTGCAGGCACCGATTGTTATTATTCCTTATGCTACAAAACAACCTAATTTCAAGCATAATAAAATTTTATGGCTCGATCATCAAGAAAATAAATTATCTCTTCCTTTTGTTTTTACTTTACAAAAATATGATGATAAAATAAAAAGTTATATGGAGCAGAAAATTAATCAAGAAATACAAGAAAATCACAGATTATTTTATGTAGCCCTTACTAGAGCAGAAGAAGAGCTTTACTTAACTGGTCTGGAAAAAGCAACAAAAAAAGATTGTAATAATTGGTATCAAATGAGCGAAAATGCCATTAAAATTTAAATAAAAAATTATGAATTTAAGCGATCTTACCTGTTTAAATGATATTGTTATTTATCATAAACAAAATTTTAATAATCCAACATTACTGAATTGTTTAGGTAGTGGCAAAATTATTTCAAGCCAAGAATTTTACCAAGAAGTTAATAATATTGCTTGGGGGCTAAAACAATTGCCAGTTATTTCGCAAAATGTGGTAATTTACTGTTACCAAAGCTGGCAGTGGTTGATATGTGATTTGGCAATAGTTTCAAGTGGTTTAGTGAGTTCGCCGATGTTTCATAATATAAGTGTGCAAAATTTACAATATCAATTAGAATTGCTTCAAGCAAAAGTTATCATCACTGATAAACCAGATTTTGCCGAAGAAAATCATCATCTCTACACTATTATCACCATTGGTTTTAATCATCCAAACTGTCTTAACTTTACCGAATTAAGTAAAATGGGCGAGCGGCAAAATAAACCATACAGCGATTTGCCAAAAAGCTCAAGTGATACTCTTGCAACCATTGTTTTTACTTCGGGCACCACTGGCTTACCAAAAGGAGTGATGTTAAGTCATGGCAATTTAATTAGCCAAATTATCGATTCTTCAGTTTTTTTCACACTTTGTGCTCAACAAAAAGTGCTTTCTTATCTGCCACTAGCTCATATTTTTGAAAGAATGGTAATGCTTTTTTACCTCACACAAGGAGTGAGTATTTATTTTGTTGACGATGTGCTTAACATACCTAAATATTTACAACAAGTTCGGCCTAATTTATTTACTACCGTTCCTCGATTATTAGAAAAAATGTTTAATAATATCAAGCAAAAAAGCCAACAAGGCAACTTGCTAACCAGATTTTTACTCAAAATAGCTCTGCATAAGGCAAAAAATTTTAGCCCTGTAAATAAAAAAAACTTTTCAGATTTTATTCTTGATTTATTGTTATATCGCAAATTAAGAGCTTTTTTTGGGGGAGAAGTTCAAACTATAATTTGTGGTGGAGCCGCCTTGCCACAAGAAATTGAAAAATTTTTACACAGCATTGGTCTTGCGGTTTATTGCGGTTATGGTCTCACCGAAAGTTCGCCGGTTTTAGCAACAAATTGTCAATCTCGTTATCAACTAGGAACTGTGGGTATTTGTTTTCCTTCGGTCAAATTAAAGCTTGCCCCTGATGGCGAACTATTGGCAAGTGGTAAAAACATTATGCTTGGCTATTTTAAAGAAGAACAGCAAACTAGACAAGTGTTGCAAGATGGCTGGCTTTACACAGGTGATTTAGCCGAAATAAACGATGGATTTATAAAAATTATTGGCAGAAAAAAAGAGCTACTCAAAACCAGCAACGGCAAATATGTGATGACAAGTTATTTGCAACAACTACTTCAGCAACAAATAACAGGGCTACTTGGTAGTGTTATTATTGCCGAAGGCAAACCTTTTGTTTCTGCTTTATTATTTTTTGAATCAGAAAACTTAACCATATTAAATAAGCAATATAATCAACAAACTCTAAATAGTGTGGTAGAGCAAGAAATTGCTAAAATCAATCATCAACTCGATAGCTGGCAACAAATCAAAAAATTTTGCATTATCACCGAACAGATTTCTATTGAAAAAGAACAAATAACCCCTTCTTATAAGCTAAAAACAAACATTTTACAACAGCAATTTGCCAACGAAATTGCAAAATTATACGAAACTACATAATGATGGCACTGTTGAATTTTAAATTTGTTTTAATTTTAAGTTTTGAGAAGAAATTTTAGCTATTTTTAGCCTCATATTAAACATATCGTTTTGTTGCATTAGCGCAACGGCATTGCCTAAAAATAGTTGACAAATAAAAAAATAGCAATAAAATAAGTTCGTAATTAACAATTAATCGATTTTATTTATGAAAATTTTATGTAAAAAATGCAA
>JACCDP010011207.1_pt1 | contig 13401 bp, 13 predicted proteins | sample 7445841 | NCBI WGS metagenome assembly JACCDP01 (sample SAMN15323441, study PRJNA562643) | freshwater metagenome | isolation source: river surface water | place: USA:Blue River Watershed | collected 2017-08-17
GTCGAAAACGGCGAAAGAGAACAGACTGAAAGACTCAATAAAAAACTGAGATGAATTTTAGAAATTCATTTCAGATAATTGAACTTTTTCAAATTGTTTTTTCTTCACAACAAGGAAAACTTGTGCAACCACAACTCCAAAGAAGAAAATAACTAAGCCTTGAATGCGGCTTTCAGATTGTAAAACAATCGATGTTTCTTCTTGGCCAAAACCGCCAACATTTGGATTTTCTGTTAATGGTTGATCAGCAAGAACATTTTGTCCAACAGAAACAATCAGGTTTGGACCTGCTGGAATTGTTTCAGTTGTACGATTTCCAGATGATCCTACAATAGTTAAAGCAGTGCTGCCATCAGTTGTATTTGGAGTGATCGATTCAATATTTCCGGCAATTGGTGATGTAAAGACATTGTTATTTGATTTCTTTCCATCAGGATAAACTTGTCCGCGTCCACGATTTCCACCTAAATAGATTGGATAGTTTAAGTAATGAACACTTTTATCTGTTTTTGGATCCGGTGATAAAATTGGGAAAACCATTGTACTATATTTTTTCCCAGGAACTGGTCCTACAACAAGAATATTTTGTTTTTCTTCACTATAAGGTTGAATATATAATTTATTCACACGAGTTTGCATTTCTGCTGGAACACGGTCTGGTGGAGCTAATTTAAAACCTTCTGGAAGGATAAGAACCGCACCTACGTTTAATGGACCTTTTTTCCCAGTACCCGTTACTTGTTGAATTTGCTGATCGTATGGAATTTTTACAACAGCTTCAAAAACAGTATTTGGAAGAACAGCTTGTGGAACTTCAATTTCAACTGGTTTTTGGGCAAGGTGGCAATTTGCACAAACAATTCGTCCAGTGGCTTCACGAGGGTTCTCATACCCTTGTTGAGCATAAATTGGATAAGCGTTTGAAATTTTTGGAAAAGCAAAAGCAAGAATAAAAGAAAAGATCAGACTAGAAAACATCGACAAAGTCGATTTTTGAGCGTTCATATAAAGTTTAAATGAATTTTCTTATCAGTTTTATGATTCAGATTCGGCTGATTGAGAGTTTCGACGTTTTTTACCTTTTCGACGAAGTTTTCGGCGTATTCGATGGTATTCGTCGAAACACGCAAAAGCACAAATTGTGGAGAGCGCTTTTCAATCAGTGAAAGAAGCTACAGCTTTTCTCAAGAATCGAGTCAATAAATAAAAAAGACAAGGTATTTTAAAAAATATTTCCTTTGTGAGAAAGTATACCATGAAAGATTAAAAATCAGGAAAAATAATCTATAGAATGATCAACTGTATTTAAAGCTTCACGGCTTTTTCGAATTTCTACCTGTTTAGCTGAAATACAATTGAAAATTTTAGCTCTCTTTCCGCAAATTAAAATTTAAATTTGTAGAAGAAAAAACCGATGTTTGACTTGTTTTAGCTTAAAATATTATTTAAAATTAAACGTACGAGAGGAGTTTAAAATAAAAGTATGGCGGATGTAGTCAAGTGGTAAAGACAGTGGATTGTGACTCCATGATCGCGGGTTCGATCCCCGTCGTTCGCCCAGATCCAAACTGTGGTAGACTCCCGACTCGATTTATCGCTTTGTGCTTTTCGTCGGTTTTGTCGGTCGGCTACTGCTTTTCTTCTTCTTGCAGTTCTTTCTTGTGGAACCACATTACGTTGTTAAAAGTAGCCTCAAGTTCATTTCTTTCTGCCAAAGGCATACCACATGAATTTTTGCACCCACGTTTTTACTCTTTTTATTTTTTGTTAGCTAACTGTTCTGTAAATAATTCTAAAACTTCATTTAAAGATCTTCGAATATCTTCTGAACTAGGTCTTAAAGAGCCCGTTGTTGCCCGAATATCTTTATGCCGTAACACTTCGTGCACACTTCGTGCACGATAGCAATCTTTTTAGTTGCAAGCATCAGATTTTGTGCGTTTCGACGTCAACTGATACCAGAACTCGAGGCTTTATATGCGGTGCACTTGCAATTATTATCATAAATTTTTCTAAAAGCCAAGAATATGTCAAACCATTCCGAGGGAAACCGCCTTTCATAGTTGATAAGTTACTTTTATGCACAAAAGTAACTATGTCATTTCAGGTCGCTTATTTATGTAGATTTCAGCTAAATGATCATCAAGCCAACCTCTCTACTAAGGCAAAAAATCCTTACGAAAAGGTCGAAATACAGTCGAATATGGTTCAAACATTCCCCTTAAAACAAGAATTTTTTAAAAAAGATCTATATACTTTGGTCTAAAGAAATAGAATCGAGCAACTGGTAATGATTTAGTGATGCGAAACTCGCATCACTAAATCAAGTGGAAGGATGCATTTTTGAATTTTAAAAATTCATTTGATCACCACGTCGATATTGTAAATATGCTGTAACAAATAAACCTGAAAGAGTTACAGGGATAAGACCAAGAACAATTCCTGATAAAAGTGGTTCTACCATTGTTATTTTTAAATGAAAAGAACTGGATTCGTTTTTTCAAAGGACTGAAAGTCGAGAAAAACGAAGTTTCAGTCCTTTGTAAAATGAATAAAATTCAGAGTTTAACTATTTCGAAAATCAATCTATTTCGAGAAAATTTGTGTATATTCAGCAATCGCTTCTTTTAACAGATTTTCAGCATCTGGTGTAAAAGCTTTTGTTGTACGAATAATTTCATAAATTTTTGGTTTATTTGTTGAAATATATTCACGTAAACCAACAAGGAAATCACGTACTTGATTTACAGCAAGTTTATCTAGATAGCCTCGAATTCCTGTATAAATTGTTGCAACTTGTTCTTCAACTTTTAATGGAGCTGCTTGTGATTGTTTTAAAAGTTCACGAAGACGAACACCACGTGCAAGTTGATTTTGTGTTGCTTGATCTAAATCAGAAGCGAATTGTGAGAAAGCTTCTAGTTCAGCAAATTGAGCAAGTTCAAGTTTTAGAGTACCTGCAACTTGTTTCATTGCTTTAATTTGTGCAGCTGAACCAACTCGAGAAACAGAAATCCCTACGTTAATTGCTGGACGAATGCCGGCGTTGAAAATATCTGCTGATAAGAAAATTTGACCGTCAGTAATTGAAATTACATTTGTTGGGATATACGCTGATACGTCACCACCTTGTGTTTCAACAACTGGAAGAGCTGTCATACTTCCTTCACCAAGTTTTGTACTTAGTTTTGCAGCACGTTCTAAAAGACGTGAGTGTAAATAGAATACGTCACCAGGATAAGCTTCACGACCAGGTGGGCGTTTTAGTAATAATGACATTTGACGATAAGCTTGAGCTTGTTTTGATAAATCATCATAAATTACTAAAGTGTGACGACCAGTATACATAAAATACTCAGCAAGAGCAGCACCAGTATATGGAGCTAAATATTGAAGAGTAGCTGGTGCATCGGCGTTTTCAGCAACAACAATTGTATATTTCATTGCACCACGTTCTTGTAACGTTGTCACAATTTGAGCTACAGATGAAGCTTTTTGACCAATGGCAACATAAACACAAATCACATTTTCACCATTTTGGTTTAGAATTGTATCTGTTGCTACAGCTGTTTTCCCAGTTTGTCTATCACCAATGATAAGTTCGCGTTGACCACGACCAATTGGAATCATAGCATCAACAGCAACTAATCCTGTTTGAAGAGGTTCATATACTGAACGACGAGAAATAATACCAGGAGCTGGTGATTCAATAAGACGAGTTTCTTTTGATGCAATCTCACCTTTTCCATCAATTGGACGAGCTAAAGCATCAACAACACGTCCTAAAAACGCATCACCTACTGGAATTTGAGCAATTTTTCCAGTTGCTTTTACAGAAGCGCCTTCTTGAACTGTAATACCATCACCCATTAATACTGCTCCAACGTTATCTGTTTCCAGATTCAGAGCAATACCAACAGTGCCATCTTCAAATTCAAGAAGTTCACCAGCCATTACTTTTTCAAGTCCATAAATACGTGCGATTCCATCACCTACTTGAAGTACTGTTCCAATATTTGAAACTTTTACTTCTTGATTATATTGTTCAATTTGTTGGCGAATGATACTGCTAATTTCATCTGGTCTAATTTTTACCATGACTGTTCTCTCTTTTTAAAATAACGAGTTCTGCCTTTTTGGGTTTCGACAGTTTCGGAATTCACTGATTCACGTTTTTGACTGTATTTCGATATCCAGATTTTCAGCTGCGCTGAAACAAGATTTTCAGCTGCGCTCAAACACTGAATTACGAAAACGTCAAATCTAGCTGCAGTGAATCTGAAAATTAAAGTTTTCCAAGTAAGTTAATGTTTGCATCGATAAGACGACGTTGAAGGGATGAATCAATTTTTGTTCGAAGCATTTCAAAAGCTCGTTCAATGGATAAATTCACAACTTGTTGTCGAACTTGACTCATAGCTTTTTCTTCTTCAAAGCGTAATGTCGCTTGTTTACTTTCTTCAAGACGTTGAATTTCTTCTTCAGTTCGTGCAAAAAGATTTTTTGTAGTTTGACTCGCTGTAAGATTTCCTTGTTCACGGATTTCAATAGCTTTGCTTTGGGCAATTTGAACTTTTTGTTTTGCTTCTGCTAATTTTTGTTCAGCTTCCACAAATCGTTCATTCGCACTTTTTAGTGTGCCAAGGATTTTTTGCTTTCTATCATTTAAGAGAGAAGTTAAAACATCTCCACCAAGATAAATTACAACACCAATAACGACAGCTAAATTGAGAATATTTGTCTCAATAATATCAAAATTTAAACCAAAACCTTCAGCAGGTAAGACAGGAATCCCATACTCGGAAGTGGGTTGAAGATTGAAAATTTCCAGCGAAACAGGGGCAAAAAAGCCTTTTCCTGTAAACTCTGAAGAATTTTCAGTCCAAGATTCAGCTAAGCTGAATAAGTGACGAAGATTATCAAAAAACACGAGATGATCCTCCTTGCATATATTTCGATTGACGAGTCTCCGTTTTACGGTTTATCGTCTCTATTAGGGAATCCATAGCTTTTTCAACATTTTCTCCAAAGAAGAAATACAGTTGAAACTTTCAGCGTATTGAACCTGTTTAATTCAGCTTAACTGAATAGCAGCCCATGAGATGGGCTCAAGCTCGACTAAACAGGCTCAATCCTTGCTAATTAGCCAGCGAATGGGTTAGCAAATAATAATGCAAGAGCTACAACTAGACCATAAATTGTTAAGGCTTCCATGAAAGCTAGAGAAAGAAGAAGAGTTCCTCGGATTTTCCCTTCAGCTTCTGGTTGACGTGCAATACCTTCAACAGCTTGACCAGCTGCTGTTCCTTGACCAATACCAGGACCGATAGCACCTAAACCAATAGCTAGACCAGCACCAACAACTGAAGCAGCACCAATAAGTGGATTCATGAGTTTTCTCCTGAGTGATCGAGAGATTGAGGAAAACATAAAACGGATTGAAAATCCATTTTCTTTTTCGACTTCGTTTCTCGATTTCGATAATAAAATAAATAAAATCTTAAGGAACAAAGCGATTTGAAAAACGCTTAATAACAAGTATAAGCAACTCTTTTGAAATCTGCAAGTCTTGAATCTGCAGGTTCCTTATTAAGGGCTGTGAATCTAAATTTTTACAAGTTTTTCAAAAAGAGTATGCTTTATTCAGCTCTCATTTGACTTTTTGAGAGTTTCGACTTTTTCAGTTTCGAGCGAAGCTCAAAGAATACAGTCAAAAACCCTTCAAATATTTCAGTTTCGACTTCGTGGAATACCCCGAAATACTGTCGAATACGCCGAAAAAGTTGAAACTGCCGAAACAGTGGCTTTCAAAAAGGCCAAACAGGCTGAACTTCCATCATATTAATGATGTGTTTCAAGAGCTTCACCAATATACGCACCAGCTAAAGTAGCAAAAATAAGTGCTTGAATAGCGCTTGTAAATAAGCCAAGGAAAATTAATGGAATTGGAATCACCAGAGGAACTAAAGTAATTAATACAGCTACTACAAGTTCATCTGCAAGAATGTTTCCAAAAAGTCGGAAGCTTAAAGAAAGGGGTTTTGTAAAGTCTTCAAGAACGTTAATTGGAAATAAAATTGGTGTTGGTTGAATATAACGACCAAAATAGCTTAATCCTTTTTTTGTTAAACCAGCATAGAAATAAGCTACTGATGTTAATAAAGCTAATGCCACTGTTGTATTAATATCATTTGTTGGAGCACCTAGTTCCCCATTAGGAAGTTCAATAATACGCCATGGAACAAGAGCACCAGACCAATTTGACACAAAAATAAATAAGAAAAGTGTTCCAATAAAAGGAACCCATTTAAATGATTCGTGTGAAATTTGAGTTTTTGCAATATCACGAATGAATTCTAGAACAAATTCAATAAAGTTTTGTCCACCTTCTGGGATTGATTGTAAATTTCGTGTTGTTGCTACTGCTAAAATGAAGAGAATTCCAATAACAATCCATGAATTAATTAAAACTTGGCCATGCACTAAAAATCCATTTAGATTCCAATAAAAATGTTGACCAATTTCTACTGCAGATACTTCAAATAACATGTGATCTCCTTAATGATGAGATTCCGCATATGGTTTTTTAATTGATCAGAGTTTCCACTTTATAAGCCTCAAGACATTGAAAGAAGATTTCAGTGTCGACAATCCAATGTTTTCGACTTTATTAAAATAGAATTCCATCGAAAACTGATATCGAGGTTTTTCCGCTGAATTTGATCACTGAAAAATTTAGATCAGAATATGAAAAAAATCTTCCCAAAGCGAAATAAGCTTATTTTGAATCTATAAATTCTAGTTTAAAAACCGGAATTTTCTGATAACAATGAAAATCGAAGAAGCAATGATGAAATTAATCAACGTTTTTAGCCTTTTAGCCTGTTTGACTAATTTATTATGTATTTTCAAAGATTTACTGGTTCCTCTCGTCTAAATGAAACTCTGGATAAATTATTTGCCAAATGTCTCATCTTTCAGGCCGAAAACAGGAACAGCCAAAACGACTGGTTTTCTTTTGGAAATACGTTGATTCTTGGATTTTGAGCTTATCAAATATAATAGCTCTTTTTCAAAAATATGGCTAGTTTTTTGATAAAAAGATTCTTTTTTATTCCACAGCAGTTGTTCGACGACTTTCCCGCTCTTCGTTAGTTTCGACCTTTTCAGCGTGAAACTCCCAAAAGGTATCGAGTGAAAGAATTTAGGGAAAAAATATTTAAGTTTAAATAAGTCTTTTTATTTTGTTTTCTGTCCAAGTTCGAAAAATTCGCTCTGAGGCTTTCAATAATAATTAACCCTGGTTGTTCTGGTGAATTTCCTCGGAATATTTTTATTAAATCTTCACTGGAAAAAATCTAATGGGAGAATCAGTATTCTAAAATTCTGTGTTATAATCAAAGTAACTTTATCAAAGAATGTGCTTATTCATTTTTTGAATTCTTACATGCGTGATAAAGAGAAGAATTATTTATTTTTTTTTAACTTAAGAACTATGACAGCTACATTAGAAAGACGTGAAAGCGCGACTCTTTGGGGTCGTTTCTGCGAATGGGTAACATCTACTGAAAACCGCCTATACATCGGTTGGTTTGGTGTATTAATGATCCCAACTCTATTAACAGCAACTTCTGTATTCATTATTGCATTCATCGCTGCACCTCCAGTTGATATCGATGGTATTCGTGAGCCAGTTTCTGGTTCTCTTCTGTATGGAAACAACATCATTTCTGGTGCTGTAATTCCAACTTCAAACGCTATCGGTCTTCACTTCTACCCAATTTGGGAAGCAGCTTCAGTTGACGAATGGCTTTACAACGGTGGTCCTTACCAACTAATCGTTTGCCACTTCTTTATCGGTGTATGTTCATACATGGGTCGTGAATGGGAACTTTCATTCCGTTTAGGAATGCGTCCTTGGATCGCTGTTGCTTACTCAGCTCCAGTAGCTGCAGCAACTGCTGTATTCATCATTTACCCAATCGGACAAGGTTCATTCTCTGATGGTATGCCTCTTGGTATCTCTGGAACTTTCAACTTCATGATCGTTTTCCAAGCAGAACATAACATCCTTATGCACCCATTCCACATGCTAGGTGTTGCTGGCGTTTTCGGCGGCTCTCTATTCTCAGCTATGCATGGTTCTCTAGTAACTTCTTCACTTATCCGTGAAACAACTGAAAACGAATCTGCAAACGCAGGTTACAAATTCGGTCAAGAAGAAGAAACTTACAACATCGTTGCAGCTCATGGCTACTTCGGTCGTTTAATTTTCCAATACGCTTCTTTCAACAACTCTCGTTCTCTTCACTTCTTCCTTGCTGCTTGGCCAGTAATCGGTATTTGGTTCACTGCTCTAGGTATTTCAACTATGGCATTCAACCTTAACGGTTTCAACTTCAACCAATCTGTTGTAGACTCACAAGGTCGCGTAATCAACACTTGGGCTGATATCGTTAACCGTGCTAACCTTGGTATGGAAGTTATGCACGAACGTAACGCACACAACTTCCCACTTGACTTAGCTTCAGTTGAATCTTCAATTAACGCTTAATTCATTTGATAAATTCGTGTCGTGAATTTGTACTGAAGAAGAGTGAAACTTCAAATTTGAAGTTTCGCTCTTCTTTGGCATTTCATTGATATAAAAGATCTATAAAAATAAGAAGAAATAACTTTTTCAGTCTTCTCGCGCGTTCCTGTCTATACTTTGTACGCAGGTACAGCTCCACGCAGGATCCCAAAATTGAATAGATCTCAGGGCTTTCATCAGGGGTCTGCTCGTTATCCACAGATTCAATGTTTCGAGGTTTTGAACTTCGCTCAAATCGTGGAAACATGAATCTGTGTACAGTCCAAAAATAGCTCAATCTAGGAAAAAAGTTTATAGAGATGATCCTAAACCTACATAAGAGCCATAAAAGAAAATTGCAAGAAGACCAAGTGCAGCAATTCCAACAACTAAACCTACAAGAAATAAAGGAATACGTCCTGTTGTTCCAGTATTTGACATAAAATATCCTCTTTGAAACCAATCCACGTTTTCCAAAAAAGTGGATTCATTAACTTAAAAAATTGCTTTTCCTGAGAACTAGTTCGGCTTGAGTGTATTTTCAATTATTGTTTTCGAAATAAAAAAGAGTAATACACTCATATCAAAAATTTCACGGAAAAGCTGTGACTAAGAGATGAAAGGATCCAACCTAATTCAACAATTCAAGTTTTTGAAAAGTTTGGTGAACAAACTCTTAAATTCTTTCAAATCTAAGAACGAAGTCGATTCCTTTTTGGATCATTTAGTTAAAAATATAACTAGAGAAAAGTACAGCAAGAACAAAAATAAGAAGTAAACCCCAATATAAACTTGTACGGTTTAATTCTACGGTTTGCTTATTTGGATTTGGATTACACATAACGACCTCTTCTTTTTAATGAGTTTATCTTGAATTTGACCGAGATCCACTTTTCATTCAGTGAATTGTACTGTTGATTAACGTTGAATAAATTGCATTGCAGTGATTGATCCTAGGAAAAACACTGTTGGAACCGCTAAAGCATGAACAGAAAGCCAACGAACTGTAAAAATTGGATAAGTGAATGTCTTATTTGATGACATAATTAGTTTAAATTATATGAGAATAGCTGCAATTTTCAGAACTCTTGAATCATAGATCAATTTTTTCGAAACGTAGATTCCTTATGGAACAAGTTGATCTAATGCTTCTAATGCATTAAAACGATCCGTTAATAATGGAACTTCTTGTCGAGTTTCTGTAAAATATTCATTTGGACGTGGCGTTCCAAAAACATCGTAAGCAAGCCCTGTACTTACGAAAAGCCAACCAGCAATAAAAAGACTTGGAATTGTAATACTATGAATAACCCAATAACGAATACTCGTTACGATATCTGAAAAGGGACGTTCACCAGTGCTTCCGCTCATAAAATTTTCTCCTTCGTTTTGATTTTTGTAATCAAGGGCAATATTCAGCAGTATTTTGAGATCCAGTATTCGACTGTATTTCGGCGAAGCCGAAAAGGTCGAAACAGTATTCGACTGTATTTCGGGGTTTTCGACAGTATTTCGGCGAAGCCGAAAAGGTCGAAACTGCCGAAAAGGTCGAAACAGTCTTCTATCCATGTTCGACTTCGCCGAACAGATTGAAAACCTCAAAACGTGGATGCCAAAAACATCGAAAAGGCTGAATTACATTCAATCCACAGATCCTTAGTTTCGGCTAAAGAAGACGAAAAGGCAAAAAATATGGGATTGAGAATTTTCATTCATTTTGTTCTGCCGATGTACAGCTAAGACCAGACGAAATCTTAGAATTCTAAACTCTTTCTTTCTCAAAAAAACTTGAACAAGTTTTTCAAAAAATATACTAAACTTATTTTTATTATACTCTTTTTTTTTCTTAATAAACACTCAAAGAATTTAGAGATCTTATCAAACCTTCTCAAGATGCATCATATCTGCACGTCTTTCTGTAGCGCCGGATACGCCTCAAAATCGAAGTTCAGTTCGGAGGGAGAGTCTGACGATTCGCCTCCAAACTCTCCCCGAGCCTTCATTTCAATTGAATTTTTTAAAATGAAGGATGTGCTAATTGCAAATTATCCTAAAAATGGAAAAACTAAAGCATCTGGATAAAAGCGGTTTACTTCAATAAGAAGACCTGCTAAAAAGCCAAAGTATAAAAAAGATACTACTGGAGCAGTTGAGAGATATGTTGTAAAATCTTTCATAAGTTTGTTTGAAATTTTTCTTAAAGAAACGAATAGAGAATCCGTTCATCCATAGATCCACGTTTTTCCGCAGCGCAGAAACAGTGTATACGAGATTTTTGGTCTATTCGGCTAGCTGGATTCGACCTTTTCGGCAGTTTCGACCTTTTCGGCGTATTCGATGAAGTCGAAACTGCCGAAATACAGTCGAATACCCCGAAATACAGTCGAATACGATCCACTCTTTCAGCCTTTTCGGTAAAATCGAGCTGAAAACATAGATCATTATCCACGAAGTGGCATTATCCACGAAGTGGATAAGCCCAAAATACACAAAATTTATTTATAAAGTTGAGTGCCTAAACGCACAGCAAGAACACCAGTAATAAGAGCAACAAAAAGCGCAATAAAAACTTGTGAATCCGATAACATAATTTTTACTTTATCAAAAAATAATATTTTGCAAAAAAAGAAATTTTTCAGTTTTTGTGAAACACGATCTACTGTTTGAACAGATTCAGTGTATTAAGGATAACTAGGGTGAATATAATTCAGCTGAAAGTAGCCCATCTCATGGGCTCAGTAAACAATGGGGATATTCACATTCAACTGACGAAGTCGAATCTAGGTGAGTGAAAGAATCTGATCAGACAAAAGAATCTTTTATTTTATTGTATTTTACACGATTTTTGAGCTTTTTCCAAAAGTTCTCTTTTTGTGATTTTTTTCAGAAGGTCGAAACTCTCAAAACGCTTGTTCGAAGAATTCCAGCCAAACAGGCCGAATAGGACGAAAGAGTGGATCAGGAAGAAGGCCCAAACTATGGATCGGCCAAAAGAATGGATTACGATCAGGTTAATACAAAATAAAAAATTTATGACGATTGAAATCCTTTCAAAAAATTTGATTTTTTTAAGTCTATTTGGAAGTATGATAAGTTTTTGGAGTCAAAGCACTTTTCAAATAGAATCCTTGAATGCAGAAAAGAAAATTGAAAAATCAAATTTTCAAGTGAGTACTATTGCCAATTTTTTTTTCACATCGAGTTTTATTCTGATAACAGCGGACCTTTTATATCGATGGTTTCTAGCAAAACACCCCCCTTTAAGTAATTTGTATGAATCACTGTTGTTTTTAAGTTGGAATTTAATTGGACTCTATTTTTTCTTCCAAAAAATAAACCCTGTGAATCTCTCAGCCAATTCTTCTTCTTCGGTTGATTCAAGTGTAACCTTAAAAATTCCGTCTTTACAAGCTGGAGTTGACATAAATTCATCAAACTTGAATAAAATTCCTGCTATTTCGAGTTCTTTGCCTTCGCCGCAAAAAACTGAAGAAACAAAAAATTTGTCAAACCAATCTCTTTTACCTTTTGTTGGAGCTCTTTTAAGTTCAACAACTCTTTTTATCCAAAGTTTTGCAGATTGGCAATTACCCGATGAGATGCGAGAAATCAAACCTTTAATTCCTGCACTTCAATCAAATTGGTTACTCATGCATGTAAGTATTATGATATTAAGTTATGCAGCTCTTTTAATTGGCTGTATTTTATCAATTACATACTTAATTTCTGATATTTTTTCAAATTCGATGGACTCAAAAAAGAATTTCTTCAAAGAAAATTTCTTGATCGAATTAGATTCATTAAGTTATCGAATATTAGCCTTTGGTTTTCCACTCTTAAGTTTAGGAATTCTTTCGGGAGCTGTTTGGGCTAATGAGGCATGGGGGTCATATTGGAGTTGGGATCCAAAAGAAACGTGGGCTCTTATTACGTGGTTAATTTTTGCATTTTATTTACATACACGTCTTCAATATGGTTGGATCGGCAAAAAATCAGCAAGCGTTGCAAGTTTTGGTTTTTTTATTGTTTGGTTATGTTATTTAGGCGTAAATTTATTAGGAAAAGGTCTTCATAGTTACGGCTGGCTTACCAACTAAGAAATGTCTGATTTATTTTCTCTTTTTGGTGTTGTGACCTTTTCGACCGTATTTCGGCGTATTCGACGAAATACGGTCGAGAGGTCTTCTTACACAAGATTAATTATGAGATCTTTTATTTTCTATGCTTTACGGAAACTTGACTTCATGAAATCTTCAAGGAATTCATGAAGTCAAGCGAGAATTGAATCAGTTCAAAAACGAGATTTAGGTATTAAGAACCTAAACTTGCCCAACTCATTCCTACATCATCTAAAACAACTGAAGAGTTATAAATTTCAAGTAAAATAACAAGGAAAACTGCGAAAAGACCCATGAAAACAGCCATAAGAACAGTCGTTCCCCAACCTGGAGCTACTTTTCCATATTCTGAATTTAGTGGTTTTAATGCTGTTCCAAGTGCTGTCACTTTTCCTTGGCTTGCTGCTGCTGATTTTACTTTTGATGTTGTTGCCATAATCTTTTTCTGAAATATCTCAAAATCCGTTTCGAATTTATTTCTTCATTCTTGAATCTGCAGAATAAAGAAGGATATTAGAAAACGAAAAATTGATTAAATTTTTATTTTTACTTTCTTTTTTATGAATCTTTTTTATGAAATTTAGTTATTCTATTTAAAGGCGCTAAAAGTGAAATCAAATAGAATAACTAAATTTCATATGAAGAGGTTATCTCGGGTAAGTCAGAATTTACTTGAAACAGAAACCGTCGATTAGGGAATTAGCTAAGTCA
>JACCDP010315400.1_pt1 | contig 13401 bp, 7 predicted proteins | sample 7445841 | NCBI WGS metagenome assembly JACCDP01 (sample SAMN15323441, study PRJNA562643) | freshwater metagenome | isolation source: river surface water | place: USA:Blue River Watershed | collected 2017-08-17
AAACTATTTTGTTCATAATGCAGAAATATTAGAAAAACGTGAATTTTTTAAAGATAATATTCAATCTCATTGTGTACGTGCTGGACTTCAGCAACACATTGTTGGTCGTCAACGAATTGGTGACTGGCGTAATCAACCCTACAGTTTTGTCCTAAGTCATATGCGATTTAATCTAATTAAAGGAGTGCATCTTGATTGTGCATGGAATGGAATTCCAATTATTCATAATAGCCCCATCTTACGAGATTTAGGATATGGATTAGAACGATTCTACTACCCAGACAACTCTATAAAAGAGGCGACAGAGGCTATGAATCGTATGCAAGAGGATTTCCAAAAAGAGGTTGGATATTTTGCTCCTGATAATTTAACAAACCTTCGTAAACATATTCAATCAACATTTAGTCCTCTTGCATATAAAGATGTATGGGAACGAGCATTGACATTTGACACCCCTCTTGTTCGTGTGGTTCCTACACCCGTTATATTACCTCCTACTGTTGTTGTATCTCCTCAACCCTCTTCTGTCATACAATCCAAATCCAAATCAATCCTACGAGTCGGATTTTCAGACCTATGGCAAGATGCCAATCCAACGTATAACTTTTGGACACTTTTACTCCAAGATGCATGCAGTCACATGAATCCTCCCGTACAAATCGAGGCAGTTGAAATCACAGACAAAAATGTCAATACACCTATTGATTGTCTCTTCTTTGCTCCCTTCTCAGATACTTGGACACGTGTCCCAGCATCTGTTCCAAAATTCCATATCACGGGTGAAAATACACCTCCTATTCAACGACCTGATGTTGTATTAAATTTGGGATTTGCTGCAACCGATTTGACAAAAGGAATTCTTCGATTCCCCCTCTGGATGCAGTACATCGACTGGTTCGGTGCCGACCAAGACCGATTACGAAATCCTCGAACCATGCCCATTGATTGTTTTACAAAGGTTGACACCGAAGCACTCAAGCAAAAGGATAAATTCTGTGCATTTATTGTCTCCAATCCAAACAATCCTATCCGTAACGCCGCATTTCATTGGCTCAATAGCTATAAACATGTTGATTCAGCTGGTCGATTATTCAACAATGTTGGGGATGCAATCTTTACTGGAACTGGTGGAGGCGGTGGTGGAGAACTCAAGAAACTTGCATTCTTACAGCCCTATAAATATTGTTTAACCTATGAAAATAATCGTGGAGAGGGATATGTGACTGAAAAATGCTTGGCTGCAAAGGCGGCTGGATGTGTTCCTATTTACTGGGGTGCATCCAATGTAACAGATGATTTTACAGAAGGAAGTTTCATCAATGCAAACGATTTTACTGAACCCAATCAGTTGATTGAAGCAGTCGATGCACTCGAACAAAATCCTGAGGCATGGCTTGCTATGGCATCCAAACCGTGCTTTTCTGTACCCACTGTACGGTCGACTCTTGCTACTGTTGCCAAAACAATTTTGGGACACATTTGTACAGTCGAACAAGTATCTGCTATCCCATCTATGCTTGGTGCAGATTCAACAAATGAAGCTCTTGCTCTTGGTACGATTTTACATCCTGAATCAAGTATGGCATTGGATGCGCCCAAACATGTTGAATACTTGGATAGTCCTCTTCGCTCCGTTCAGTGGAATAAACGGTCCATGTTTGTAACCTGTGCAACCCAACGGTTTATGCCTAGTCTTGAAACTTGGTTACAATCTCTACAACCTCGGTTAAATGCAGATAGCCAATTATCTGCACGTGTATATTTGGGTGAAGATGTAAATCTCTTACAAATAAATATTTTACGAACAGAATATCCAACCATAGAATTTATTCGACTCCCTACACAAACTGTACATGTAGAAGGATTTTCAGACCTATGGGACCCCCAACATTTCGCTTGGAAACTTTGGATATATCAAGACTTGGTTCGTACAACATCCTTGGCCAATACATTAATTTGGTACATGGATGCTGGGTCATGTATTGCACGGTTACCTACGAAATGGTTTGGAGTAGCAGCGGAAAAGGGGCTTTGCATGTTAGAAGATGAAGAACAATATAATTACCAATGGTGTCATGAAGAATTCTGCAAAACTTTATCCGTAACTCCTGATGAATTATCGGCGCATCAAGTTGTGGGAGGAATTATGGCATTTGTAGTAGGCGCTCCTCTTGCTTGGAAAGTCTTTACAGAAGCATGGACATATGGTCAGCAACGGTCTGTCATTGTCGGTCCAAAATGGTCTGGTGTACGCCCAGATGGAAAACCGTTTGGACACCGTCATGACCAAAGTATCCTAAGTGTGTTACGCCTTCGTCATAATGTTCCAGTTGAACCTCTTTCTACAGTCTATAAGCATGAATCATTGCGACGAACGTATAAATCTGGTGCAGCATTATATGTACATCGTGGTAATTTTCGTGAACATTTAAACTTTGTATCTCGAATTGGAGAAGTTCACTTAATTAATCTTGCACGACGAAACGACCGTATTCAGCGATTCAAATCCAATCATGGGCCTTGGACAAAAGATGTATGCCTTCGTCCTGCCTATGATGGTCGTGCGATGAAATTAAGTCCAGCCTTGGCCAAATTATTTGTTCCCAATGATTTCAAATGGAAAAAAGCAATCATGGGGTGCGCACTCAGTCATTTATCGTTATGGGTTGAACTTGCAAAAGAATCTCCAGCATGTGAAAATTATTTGATTTTGGAAGATGATGTTAAGTTCCAATCGAATTGGCTATCTGTGTGGGAAGAAGCCGCCAAAACCATTCCTGATGATTATGATGTACTGTATCTCGGTGGTGTTCTTCCTCCCAATCGTGAAGTCTTCAACCAGGCACTTGAACCAGTCAATGAACATTGGGCTCGTGTTGCACACAATCGAATTTTCGGACAAACCGAACCAACACGATACTTTCACTTTTGTAATTATGCCTATATCTTGAGTCGTAAAGGTGCTGTTAAAATTCTAGAAGGCTTGACAAAACGAGGTGGATACTATACAAGTGCAGACCATATGATTTGCAAGCGTGTGGAAGACATGGTGCATTATGTATTGACGCCACAAGTGGCTGGATGTTACCAAGACGACGACCCAGCCTATCAAACAAGTGCGTTCAATGATTATAGTCGATTGGATAATTTTGACAGTGATTTATGGAATAATAATGATGTATTTTCAAATGATGAGATTGTTGCATGTTTACAAGATGCAGAGGGAATGTTTGGACATCAATCAATGCCAGTTTTAGAAGCTCTTCATGATGGTCGTATACAAACAGCTCAACCAGCTCAACCAGTTCAACCAATACAACAATCTTCTATATCCAAACCTAATTGTCGCTTTTTTTCAGTAGGAGAATCGTTTGGTGGAACTTCCTTAATGGAATATAAATGGTTACGTTCATTATTGGGACCTTCATTTGAAACGGTCGAAACACTTCCTATCAATCACACACCTTTGGATTGTGTTCCAGTCTTCATGTTTATGAAACCACATTGTATGGACTATATCCAAACGTTTACTCAATATGAGGCTTCTGGAAAACCATTTTATGTTATTCATTTGTCTGATGAACACTTGAAAGACCCTGTAGATTGGTATTCACTCTCTTGTTGCAAAGGAGTTGTCCGTATGTATCCTCGACCTGATGTAAGTCACTTATCAAAGGTAATTACAATCCCCCTTGGCCCTCATCGTTTTTCTTCACAATCGAACATAGAATACTCTGAACGACCATTGGTATGGAGCTTTTTTGGTACTGCTTGGATGAATCGAAGTGAAAAACTTGCTGCCTTAGAATTATTAGAACCGAATCAATGTGTGTTCTTTGCAAATTGGTCGGATTCAAAAAATCTATCGTCTGAAGAATATTCTTCTATGTGTGAACATTCTGTATTTATTCCTTGTCCTCGTGGTCAAAATTTTGAAACCTTCCGCTTCTATGAAGCACTTGAACATGGTGCAATTCCTATTCTCGTTCGTGAGCCTGGTGATACAGACCATTATGCTTTTTTGACATCACATTTGCCTATTTTATCGGCGGATTCTTGGGAAGCTGCGGCTCAATCTATGAAACAACTTCTTGAAAATCCTAGTTCATTGTCACTTATTCGTAAAACACTTCAAGAACAATGGTCCACCTGGAAACATGAATTACAAACAACCCTACAAGTCATGCTTGGTTGTTAGGAAAAACAGCTAGTGAAACGTTTCCAAATTGTTCGTGATTTGTTAGAATGTTCTGAAAATTTGGCACACCATTCATCAAATGAATATGTATCACTCATACTTCGGTTGCATCGACTACAAATCGGTACTAGATTTTCAATCGATGTTTGCCCTCCTTTTGATTCTGGAATATTATGTCCTGACTCAAAATCAAAGACTGTAATCTGATTCTGACACCAAGATGTTGGACATTTTCCCTCAAATGTTCGACCCATTTTTCGAATCCATACTTGCTCTCGTAGCGCCTTTGGAATGGGGTCCTTTGTTTGTTTCGTAGACAATTTGCTTTGCGTGGGAATGGGTACTTGTTTGGATGGTCGTCGTTTTCCTTTTCCCTTGGGTCGTTGAGGAGGTTTCAATAGCTGATTCATTGAAAATGATGGTTGCATCTATTCATTGATTTGTGAGAAAGGTTAAAGCCTTTGTCAGTACTAGAATCTTAGAAATGAGTGGCCTTCCATCGTACTTACAAAGCTTAGAACAAGTATTGGGAGGTGGAGTACACCAACAAGCACAACCAACAGCAACGGCAACACAAAATGGTTCGTCTGTACAACAAAAATCAATTCCAACACCAACGTTTTCTCCTCCTACATCATCGCCATCCTCTCTTCCTACGTTTTTTAATATGCCTCAACTAGGAATGAATCTTCCTCAACAACAAAATAATACAGCACTTAAATTATTATTTGTTGGTACACATGCTCATCAATTTACAGGGTATAGTAAAGTTACCTATGGAATTATGCGTGTATTAGCTAAACTCCCTTGGTTACAAGTGACTCATTTTGGATTTCAAAAACATCCACAACTTCCTCCTGCCTATCGCCCCTATCCTCCCAACATCCGTGTCATTGATGCAGCTGACCTCGAACGACGAGCAACCCCTCCTAATGCCCCCCCTCCACAAGGGTTTGGATATCAAGTACTTCCTGATGTAATTCGCCAAGAAAAACCGGATATTGTATTAATTTATAATGATATGATGGTCATTACAAAGTTTTTGGAAGAAATCCGTAAAAGTGGTATTCCTCGGTCATTCAAAACATGGCTCTATGTGGACCAAGTCTACAATACACAACCTCAACCACTATTAGATATCATTAATCGTGATGCAGACCGTGTATTTGCCTTTACGAAGTATTGGAAACAATGCTTGAAGGCTCAAGGTATTAATCGACCAATTGATGTACTTGGTCACGGATTTGAAAAAGACATGTTTTCAGTTCTTCCTAAACGAGATGTTCGTCAAAAATATGGGCTCCCACCTGATGCATTTATCGTCAGTACATTAAATCGAAATCAACCTCGAAAACGGTATGATATTTTAATCATGGCGTTTGTCGAATGTATCTCCAAATATCCCACCAAGCCTATCTTTCTCATGTGCGTGTGCGACAAGGGAGATAAGGGGGGGTGGTGGATTCATGAAGTCTTCAACCGTGAACTCCGTTTACGAAACTTACCTATTGAACAATTTGGAAACCGTATTATTATGACTGCACAAGATATGATTTATCGAGATGAAGATATTAACATCATGTATAATATTGGAGATGTTGGTATTTCAACTGCAGATGGAGAAGGGTGGGGACTTTGTAATTTTGAACAAATGGGTATTGGTATTCCACAAGTTGTACCTGATATTGGAGGATTTAAGGAATTTTGTACTCCTACAAATTCTATACTCGTTAAACCAAAATATAGAATGTACCAACCTACTGCATATAGTATTGTTGGTGGAGAGGCTGAAGTATGTGACCCTCATGATATTTGTCTTGGAATAGAAGAATATATTGTTGATTCTGAAAAACGACGCAAACATGGGGAGGAAGCTGCAAAAACTGTTCATTCTTTCACATGGGAAAAGGTCACAGAAACATTTGTAAAACGACTCAAGGCCGAACATGAAACACAAGATGAGGATGATTGAGACGGATTATAGGATTCGTTCATAAGTCGATGGTTCTGTCCAAATTGTAGGATACCGTAAACGTTTGACATGAATATATTGATAAGACTCTTTCATTTGACTACAATCTGTAAATGTAATATGAGTTGGAGTAACATAAAAATCACCACAAAACTCTCGAAATGTTCCTGATAAGCTCTGCGCTCGGCAATGAATTTCATGTACACATGGTTTACACGTTTCTAATGCAACTAAAAATGAATGAAGATACGAACGTTTATTTAACATGAGTTCCTTTGGTGCAAGTTTACACCATCGAATTAATAATTGAATTGCACGGTCATTTATCATATCATAATAATCATCCAAAGCAAATATTTCTTTGGGTTTTCGAATTGAAAATAATTCCTCCCATTCCTCTTTCATAGAGGTCATTTCTACTAAACTAACTGGATTGCATCGACTTAGTTTAGATATGATACATAGTTACAATGGCTGGACTGCTTTACATTAATCGGCAAGCAATCACATATAAGGCAGCAACACCGACAAGCATATACACATGCTTGACATAACGATAGGGGAAGATTTGTTCAACTGCATCCACATTGAACGCACCGACTAAACCCCAGTTCAAGGCACCAATTAACACAAGAAGTTGTGCAAACATCATAAATCCGTTTCCTCGCATTTGTCTTTCTACCTCGGGGGGAAGATTTTTTTTGGTTGGGATTTGGTATTGAAAATGAAACCTAAACATGAATAGCAATAAATTATTTAAAATGGTTGAAGAATTATGGAAAGAAATAGAGGATTATAATTCATATGAAGTAAGCACGTTCGGAAATATAAGAAATAAAAAAACAAAACACATTCTAAAGCCCAGTATTAATATATATTGTTATGTATCCCTAACTGATAATAATAAAAAACGCTCATCGTGTGCAGTACATAGAATTATTGCAAAAACATTTATACCAAATACAGATAATAAACCAACTGTTAATCATAAAGACCATAATACTTTAAATAATAATATTAGTAATTTAGAATGGGCGTCATATTTAGAACAAGTATTACATAAAAGAAAACCTTCTCCAGAAATTTATGAATATACAGGAACAAGACCTGTATGGAGACTATGTCAAAAAACAAATACTAAATTACAAAAATATAATTCTATTAAAGAAGCTGCCAAATGGGTTTTTGATAATAATTTAACAAAAGTAGAAGAGTTTGGAAATGGGAATTTAATTAAAACAAAAATATGTGCTGTTATTCGAAAAGGTAAAACTACTGGTAAAAATGAATATAAAAATAGATTTTATGAACGAAAAACTGCTTATGGATATAAATGGGAATATTGTAATGATAATGAACATGTATTTATAGATGAAATATGGAAAGAAATTCCATATGAGTTAGTTAATATTAAAGGTTATTCTATTTCATCGTATGGCCGTGTTAGAAATAATAAGGGAAGAATTACAACAGGATATTCAAAAGAAAATTATTATCCTGTGGTAAATATAAATAATAAATCGTATTATATGCATAGATTAGTAGCTCTTGTATTTATTCCTAATCCTGAAAATAAAATGTGTGTTAATCATAAAGATGGTAATAAACAAAATCCGAAAGTAGATAATTTAGAATGGGTAGATAATTCAGAAAATAGTAAACATGCAGTATTGATTGGAAAAATTATAACAAAACCAATTATTCAGTATGATTTAAATAATAATAAAATCAATGAATTTAATTCTGTAAAACTTGCAGCAGAATATTTAAAAGTTAGTGAAAGTACAATAGCAAATATTTGTAATAAAAAAAATACACGCCCAAGTCCAAGAAATTACACTTTGGAGTGGAAATTAAATCCGAGTTAATTTATTCGTTTTACATCTATTAAACCATTTTCTAGCTTTACTTGATTCTTTCTTGGCTTGTCGAACTATATCCGAGTCAGTTGTATAATGAGTTTTTCCACAAAGTAAGGCTGAACTTACTCTTGCATATCCCCATTGTTGTTCATTTGCCCCAGGGCGGTGCCCAGTTCTCCAAGCAGCGATTCCTCTATTCAGAATTTGTTTCAAATACTTGGACGGAACACCAGTTACTTTTGAACGTTCCTCAATACTTTTGGCATCGGGAAACATTTTATCCCATTCTTGGGTATATTTAGACTTCTTTTTTGTTTTTGCATATTTGTCTGTCTTGAATCCAACATATGCCTTAGGATCGTCCCAGTGTTTCACTCCAAAACGTTCAATCTCTTTTTTACGCTGTAGTTTCTGCTTCAATGTTAATCCAGCATAATATTTGGGTGGCCAAAATCGCTTCGTTCGTTTTTTCGTGTGGGCCATATTCCTACCCTAGCGTACCTGGAAAAAGTTTCTTGCATTGTAAGTAATTGTTGTTGCACCTAAAAATAACAGGAGGATTCGTTGGGGCTCAGTCAATATAAAGGGAGGCTCTTTCATGGCAAGGACGAGTAAAAAAGGGCCATACAAAAGAATATCCACAAGACGAACCCATTGTGTTTTGACAGACCCTGTTGCGAAACACCATCCTAGGATACCAAATAGGACAATGAATATTGCGTTGAAGTTGTTCATACTCTAAAAAACTGTGGTAAAAGAAATATTCACAACAATACTAGTATATATCGTATGATGAAAAAAAATTGACAGTTGTTTTATTTGGGTTAAGTGTAATAATACACAAAATGGAATTCAAATATTTCCTCTATTGCATATCAAGTACATACACAGACCTGAATGGAACTAAGAAGTTGGGGTTTACAATCTATCCAGTTCATCGTATGAGAGTGTATAATACAGGAGATGCTCCAGGTATTGGATTAGAAAAGCGTTATGATGGATTATGGGAATTACGTGCGAAAAATAAGAATGAAGGCTTTCAAATGGAAAAGATTCTTCATACTCATTTTCAGCACGTGCGTCAAAAACGGTCGAATGGAAGCTTTAGCGAATGGTTTACAGTTTCATTTGAAGACGTGCAAACATTTCTAAACTCACAAGAATTCGTAGTTCGAGAATTATCTATTGATGAAATTAAAGTAATCCATAAACAATCAGAATGTGAAACTTCTAAGGATGAATTATTAGAATATAATCAAGAGAAATGTATAATTGATGAACAACAGGTTATTGTTGAACCCCCATTCATAATTCCTAGTCTCAAAGATGAGTTCTTTAATACGTTCTTAGATAAGGGTCGAGTCCCACGCAGAATCCAACTTGAATTATGGAACACATTTGAAGCAATTTGTCGCACAGACGAAAAATATACGGGAATTGTACAATGGGCTACAGGAACAGGTAAGACAATTGCACTCCTAATGCTCTTCGTACTTACTGCTAAAAAATGTAGTAGAGAGGGTCGTATCTTTCGTGGTCTGCTTATCGCCCCAAAGAATGATATATTTGACACAATTATTCATCATATCTCTAAACTTTCCAAGTGGGAAATTATCGTATGTGAGGGGCATAATGCTCGGCTTTCATCTCTTCATATTCCCCTTGATAAGCCCATTTTAGTTACAGCAACACACGCTTCTCTAACGGAAACGGAAATCTGGAATAAACTTCCTGCAATGACTATCGTTCATTATGATGAGGTTCATCGAGTCACTGGTGATGAGTTCTATGAATTATTGAAGGAAAAACTTACAACATGGAATACCCAGTTTCTTACAGGAACATCTGCAACACCAAAGACATGCTCTATGTCTCAACATAAAAAAATATCAGAACTATTTGGCACACCACTCCAGATTCTTCATAAATGTGATGTAGATGAAGCGATTCACGAGGGATGGATTGCTCAGCCACGATTTGGAGTAAATATCATGTCAAATACTATGAGTAGAATCCGTATCATTCGTGCATTTGTGGATACAATTCGTTTATCTATTCTAAATAAACAATCAAAAGGTCTTTGGAAAGGAGGAAAGGTTATTGCATATCTATCCTTTCGGTCTGAAGTATGTGATGCAGTAATAATTGCAAAAGAAATAATGCCAGATTGGCATATATATTCTGCAGTTGATGATGCTGAAGCGTTGAATGATGATACATTCTTAAATGATGTCGCAGATAATCAACCTCGTATTCTATTTGCGTGTGAACGATATCGTGAAGGTTCTGATATAAAGGGTCTTGAAATGACAGCTATTCTTATGGGAAATACAATTGGTGCAAATATTCTACTCCAAATTGTTGGACGTGCGTTACGAAATGACTATGAAGGTAAAGAGGGGTGGTGTATTATTGTTCGTCCAAGTGATGAGGGAACAACTGAAGATGATGTATTTGATTCAATTGTTCTTCAAATAATGGAGTTTATTGGGAAAGACTCCGTTGGTACACCAAGTAAGGAAAAAATCAAACGTGTAGTTGAGAAATTCTTTGGTCCTGTTGCAATTAGTGGGAAGGTTTATAATGTTGATGAAACAATTCTTCGGATTCAGTCAATGTATGCTCGTAAAGCATTTGAGCGTTCAGATCCAAAAGAAAAGTATGAAGTAATTCGTGTATTGAATAAAGAACTTGGTATTCTCTCTAGAGATGACTATATAGAACGAGCTTCAGAGCATCCTAACTATATTGAGAATCCAAAAATATATTTCAAAGACCAATGGATTTCTTGGTATCACTTTCTAGGGATTGATACATCCATCTTTCCACAGACGAAGACTGAATGGATTCGTGTATGTAAAGATATGGGAGTGACAACCTGGGATGATTATAAACAAAAAAATAATCCGCTACTACCAGCAAATCCTGGTGAAATGTATGAGGATTATATTAACTGGGACAAGGAGTTCGGTGTTGAAGATGAATATGTATGGTAATTATGCAGAAGCACCAGGAATCAATCGTTGAATTGCCTCTTGTGCCTTCGCCTTATATGTGGCGATTTTTGCGTGCTTGTGACGAATCTCATCAAAGTTTGATTGGAGCGTCTGTTGCTCGGTGATAGCAGGGAGTTGTAGTTCTACCAATAGTAAATTGCCAACTGTTAGCATAGGTTGAGCAGTCTTTACTACAATATTATAGAACGCCTCTTCATTACACTTTAGCACATAATACAACACATCATTATTAACAAGCATTGTGTTATTTTTAAGAGTTGGAATTACAGCATTACTTGTAATCCAAACCTTGTTTGAATAACGAGAGACATATCCAGAATTTTCACCTCTTTGTGAAATCATAGGTATGTATGCTTCATGCGTTGAAGCATTGTGATAACCCATTGGTGAAATACCCCCACCAACGACTGGAACATCGCCTTCAACAATATCAGTTTTGGGCATTGGCTTACCACACTTTACATCACAAACCTCCCCCAACTTCACCCGTTCCTTTCCACGCCCCATTTCCTTCATCTGGAACATTACTTGCTTTTCAAGTATCTTCAGTGATTGTTCCTCGTGTTGTGCTAACTGAGCCCATCCATCAATTGCCTCTACGATTTGTTGCTGACGTTCAAGGGATGGGAGGGGGATATCAAACTCTTCAAGGAAAGACTTATTTAGATGTTTAAGTGTAGTCCCATTCATACCATTCTCAAGTAACTTCATATTTGCACCAAGATAATAGGCCACATATACTACAGTAGTTTCACTTGTCTTACCCTCAATCCAAGAAAGCACGTGGATGTCATCGTGTGATACAGAGAAATTCTTATCTACTCTAACGTTCATCATACCACCCCTATTTACAATAAGACACAACTTAGTAAATTCACATGTATCTACATACATCTTCTTTTGAGCGCATGTATAGAATGAATATTTACCAGAGTCTTTTCCATCAGCTCTTCCCAACTTTCCAGGTTTCTTCTGGAACTCAAGAATATCCTTAATTTTTACCATCTCAAACCCCTCTACCTCCACTGCACTCTGTGGAAGATACTGCTTGTAGTTAAGAGAATAATGCTTTGACCGTAACTCCTCCAACGTAGCTTCCACAAGGAGCTTCTCATCAAGCCCAATGAATGACACCTTTTCAGTTGGCCCAACACCTTTTTGAAATACCATCATAGATGTCTTTGTGCCAGTATTAAGGAAAGAACCAGACGCAATATCAACCATATAGTGAATCTTGTATTCTTCCGCAATCTTCTTACGCAACTCAACATATTTCTTAGAAACACCAAAGAAGAATCCCTGAGGAAGCACAATACAACATACACCACCATCAGCTGATAAGGTAGCCATAGAGAGTTGAACACCTGCTGATACCTTATCATCATCTTCAATACCAATACTTTGAATGTCTTGATTTACAAAGTATTTTTTACTTGTACTTCCATCATCCGCTTTCACCTTCTTAAAATATGCAAACTTATATTCTTTACCCTTAGATTTGTCACCACCATAGGGTGGATTCATAAAGCAATAGTCAATCGTAAGCCCTTCAAATGGAGCACCAGACCCTTTTGTAATTGGTTCAGAGAATGAATTTGAGCCACGAATTTTATCACTACTGAATGGAATACCTGTAAGAATGAGCATATTTAAGAGAGTTGTGGTGACACTACTCAAGTTCATATCTTGACAATAAATCGACCCAGAATCTTTCTTCCAGTCCACATTACCCAACTTCCCTTTGACACCTTTCACATATTCTGCAGGGAACCCACCTGTTCCACAGAACCAGTCTGCAAAGGTGCACAAGGATCCATCTGCTCTACGTAAATTCTTCTTGATATCATATGCTAACTTGAATGCCAATTTACAAATCGTTCGGTTTGTGAAATATTGACCTTCATCAGACATTGTACTCATACCACGTCCAAGCATATATTCAAAGATATCACCAAGAGTATCAGTTTCTTGAAGAATTGTAAGAGAAATACGGTTTATTTGTTCAACAATCTCATATACAATATCCGCTTTTTGAATTTCATGAGGTTTGAAGAATGCCTTTGTCTTTGGTCGTTTACGAAATTCAGAAACACCTTTCTTGATTGTTTCAAATAGGTCATTTTCATTTTTTAAACTTGCTATATAAGACCAACGACATTCTTGTGGTAAATTAAGAATATCCGCTTGTTGTTCAATAAGACGATATGAGAAGAAGAATGTCATATGTTCAAGAGCTCGTTCTGGATTAAGACCTGCTTTATTCCAAAGTAGATTATGCAAATCTTCAAAGAATGCTGGTAACGTATCCTTTGTAATATCTGACTTTTGACGAATCGAACGAATTGCTTCTTT
>JACCDP010442346.1_pt1 | contig 13397 bp, 7 predicted proteins | sample 7445841 | NCBI WGS metagenome assembly JACCDP01 (sample SAMN15323441, study PRJNA562643) | freshwater metagenome | isolation source: river surface water | place: USA:Blue River Watershed | collected 2017-08-17
AAAGCGATGCCCTTCCTCGTCTTTGCCTCGTTCAGGTTTTTCCATTTTACGCATGTTGGAGTAAACTCCCATGCGCTAAAACGAAAATCTTAATAAAAAGTCTTTGGGAATACCTCCTTCCAGTCGGTGGACCCAAGGGGTGGGCCTTGCGAAAGCGATGCCCTTCCTCGTCTTTGCCTCGTTCAGGTTTTTCCATTTTACGCATGTTGGAGTAAACTCCCATGCGCTAAAACGAAAAAACCCTCCACACTTTCGTGTGAAGGGCATCGCTTTCGCGGTCTGGACGGGACTCGAACCCGCGACCCCCTGCGTGACAGGCAGGTATTCTAACCAACTGAACTACCAAACCGTTTATTCTACCATTCCTGACTGCCGCAACAGCGGCATTCGAACAACGTGTGTTTCGCAAAGCGGATACAAAAGTAAAGGTTTTTTTTTACAGTTTCAAAATCTTCTTCATTTTCTGTTGTCACGGCACGTGTTTTGTCCCTAACTTTACTAAGTTATTTATCCAAAGAATCTACAACACGCATGCGCTCATGGATTAGACATTCTTTCCGATGGCTCAAAAATAAATGGGTCAAACGTGTTCTTTTTTTTCTGGTAGCCTTACCCCTTCTCCTTTTCAGCATCCTAATTGCTGTCGTTTATTGGAATCAGGATTATTATGTGCAATTGGCCATAGAAAAAGCTAATCAAGACTTGAATGGAAAAGTTTCCATTGGCGGAAGTCATATCGCCTTGTTTGAGAATTTTCCCTACGTTTCGGTGGACCTCGAAGACCTTAAGGTATATGAATCCAAAGAGGCTAAAGCCGATTGCCTCGTCCATGTTAAGGATGCATATGTAGGTTTTAACCTTTTGGATTTACTCAGCGGTAACTACACCGTCAAACGGATAAAATTGAAAGGGGGCCACATTGATAGTAAGCAGCATGCCGACGGTTCCTTGAACATTGAGCGAGCCTTGGCTTCCAAAATTCCCCCGGAGAAAGTTAAGGAAGACCTTCACCTCGATCTCAACAGCATTGTTCTTGAACAGGTTGATCTTTCCCATTTGGATGAAAAATCTCAACTGAAAGTAGATGCCATGATCGCGAAACTTGAGTCCAAGTTCACAACCAATGATCAAAACGTAGGATGGGATGTTAACACGGATTTCGTCTTGAGCGTTCTTCAAGGCAAGGACAGTACTTTTTTCAGCAACAAACATTGCAGCATAAATAGTTCCTTGCTTTTTGACAAATCAACCAGTTTGCTTTCCTTGAAAAAAACTCAAGTTAGGCTCGAAAAAACAACCTTGGAACTACAGGGTAACGTGGAGTGCAAAGGCGATTTTAAGGTTGATATGAAACTAAAAGGGCAAAAACCGGATTTTAACCTGTTTCTTTCCTTTGCACCCCAAGAGTACCTTGAAGCCTTGAACGGATTTGATAATAAGGGTAAAATTTATTTTAATGCAGCGGTAAAGGGGAAAACGCTCCACGGAAACAATCCCAGCATTGATGTGCGTTTTGGTTGCTCCGAAGGACTTATCCGAAATGAGAATAATGATAAAAAAATTAAGGCCATTGGATTCGAAGGGTATTTTACCAATGGGGCTTCCTGCAGCGATTCAACGTCGCTTTTTTACGTGAGGAACATTCAATTGAAACCAGAAATCGGGAAATTTCAAGGGGATATTTGGATCAAGAATTTCAAAACACCCGAAATTAAAATGGACGTTTCTGCAGATCTGGATTTGGATTTTTTATCCAAATTCAGTCAATCAAGTGCCCTTAAAGATGTTGGCGGAAAGGTCATAATCAACATGCATTTTCATGACATGGTGGATCTTGAACATCCAGAACGGGTTCTGCAAAGGTTTCGCGATTCCTATCGGTCGGAACTGAAAATTTCCGATCTGCACGGTAAGTTTGATCAATTACCCTATCCGATTACGCATTTAAATTTGTTGGCAAGGTCAAAAGGTCATCAAGTAGATTTGGAAAATCTTTCCTTTCAATTGGGAAATTCTGAGGTTCAAATTTCCGGAACACTATCCGATTTGCCAGCGATGATTCATCACAGTTCTACTCCGGTTGATGTAAGGCTTAATTTGAATGCGAAGTTTTTGGACTTTTCCAAGATACTGCAAGACGATCAAGGAAAAGCCCTCCTTAACGACCAAGTCAAAGACCTTAAGTTGTTGTTGAATTTTAAGTCCTCAGCGAAGTCTTTCACCGAATCAAAGTATTTACCCCAAGGGTATTTCGAAATCATCGAGGCTTCTGGTAAATTTCAAAACTACCCGCACCACTTTAAAAACGTACGCCTCCAATTAATGATCGATGACCTGGACCTGACGTTAAAAGCTTTTCGAGGCGAACTCGACCATTCCGATTTTAGCATGAGCGGTAAATTTCATCACTATGACTATTGGTTTCAACCGGAAATAAACGGTAAAGCCGATGTTCAGTTGGCGCTCCACTCCAAACATTTGATTTTTAAGGAACTTTTGAGTTATGGAGGGGTTAATCATCTTCCCGAGGCCTATCGTCAAGAGGAACTTTCCAATTTTGATTTCGTGGGCCATGCATCGGTGTCGTTTAACCATGGTACGTTCAAGGCGGCAAGCTTAAACCTGGATAAGTTGAGTGGTAAATTGAAATCCCACCCCTTAGCCTTACACCATTTTTCGGGAATCCTGGATTACGATAAGGATTTGATATCGTTTCAGCATTTAAAGGGGAATATTGGCAACTCCGATGTAGAATTGCACGGCAACTATCACTTAACCAATGCAAAACATCGAAGTAAACTCGAGTGGAAATCCAAGCATTTAAATTTAGATGCCTTGCTCTCTGGAGTTTCCAAACCATCCTCCGTTCAGGGCGCTCAACACGATAAAGTTTTTTCATTGTACGACTACGCCTTTCCCAATGTAGATTTGAAAATTGTTGTAGGACATTTTATCTATTCACCGTATGATTTGAAAGATTTACACCTCGAGGCTCATTGTTTCGACGATCATCATATCGAAGTTCAGCGGTTTAAGGTAACTGCCGCTGAAGGGTCGCTGTCGGGTTCCGGAACCTTCAGTGGAAGGGATAAAAATCATATTTATTTTGCACCGAATATTGCCATACACCATCTAAACCTGGACAAGTTTATGGTCAAGTTCGATAACTTTGGCCAAGACCACTTAATCTCAGAAAATCTTCACGGATATGCCGAAGGAACTTTGAAAGGCAAAATTCACTTGCACGCAGATTTCATTCCAAAATTGGATGATTCAGATTTGGAAATTGATGTTCAAGTAACCCAAGGTCGTTTGCAAAATTATGCGCCTTTGCTCGATTTAGGTTCCTATTTTGAGGATAAGGAAGTGAGCAACGTGAAATTCGATACCCTTACAAATGTCTTCCTCCTAAAGCATGGAAAATTGTCCATTCCTGAAATGGTCATTTGTTCGAGCCTTGGTTTTCTTAAGATTTCAGGAGAACAGTCCATTTCTGGTAATATGCCCATGAACTACCAAGTTGGTATTCCATGGGTAATGATCAAGGAGGTAGCAAAGAATAAATTGTTCAAAAATCGAACAAAAGACCGTGCAAGCGAAGAAGAGGTGATTGTTGAAGAAAAAAATGCAAAATACCTCTACCTTAAGGTGGACGGTGATCTTGAAAATTATAAGATATCCATGGTAAAGAAAAAGAAAAAGAAATGAGGGAGTTGAGTGTTTGCATTTTCTTAGCCTTTTTTGGATCCTTTTTCGCTCAAGGGGTGAGCATGGATTCCATCGTGTTACAGAGGCTCTCGGTTCCTGCTTTTCACCTCATCAACCCTGATACCTTGAAGCTCGGTGAGCATGACGAAGTCATCTGCGATTCCTACTGCGCCCTTGGAGTTCCCTACGTGTACGACGCGCTGCATTCGTTCCATTCCCGTCGCATGGATAAATTTGGAGGCTACCTCAACGATAAAATCAACGAAGGACTTCGTCAAATTCGTTTGAAGGGCTATTATTCCGACCTCAAACAGCTGTACATTCAAATCAACCCAAAGTTGTTGACCGTTCATTGGGTGGCGGTGGTGGGACCCAGCAACGACGGAAAATGTTACGTGAAAGTGAACAGCCGAGGCTCTGCAGGCGGTGGTCGTGTTGCCGTGGAAAAACAGTTACCAACCATGCACCGTAATTATGCAGGTTTAGAGCCCGTAAAAGTACTCGAGTTCAACGACGATGTCGTACAGTGCTTTGATTGGAAAGGCAACCCTCTAGATTCTTTTTGCCGTATCGTCAATATTCAGCAACATTTTTTCAAATACGCGGATCCCAAAATTTGTTCTTCCGTATCCTTGGAAGCTTATGACCTCGTTGAACCGCAACAAGGGGCACAAATTTCACCCAACCATGTTACTGAAGTTCACCCAAATACGCTGCATAGGCACCGCGTAAAATCCGGTGAAACTTTGTCCAGCATTGCGCGAAAATACCACACGAATGTGGTCAAAATTAAGGAAATCAATGGCTTGCGTTCTGATAGAATACAAATCGGTCAAGTGCTTAAAATTCCAAACACATGATTGATTCCCTCGAATTAGCGAAACGACAAGCGGTGATTTTTGACCGCGGTCCCATGTACAATGAGTTTGTGCACGACCACGTAATACGTGAACCGTGGAACGCCTACAGTTCGTTATTTTTCTTCATTCCAGTTGTTTTTTGGCTTTGGTACCTTCGCGGTTCGTATCGTAAGCACGGCTTTTTGGTGGCTTTGCTTCCCTTGCTTTTTCTCAACGGCTTGGGCTCCACCTTGTTCCATGCCTTTCGATCGTCGAACGCATTTTTAGTGTTGGATTGGCTTCCTGCAGCCTTGATGTCCTTGTCGTTGTCCATTTTCTTTTGGAACCGTGTAGTGAGGCGCCTGTGGCTAGCAATCCTGGTGGTGTTTGGATTTTATGCCGTGGGAATTTCAGCCGTAATGCTCTTGAAAAGCGTGGTGCACATTTCATCGCCCAGCGTGGGGTATTTTTTCTCGGGTGCGGCTTTTTTGGTGCCGGTCATCATCGATTTGTACCGCAACCGCTGGCGTCATGCGGGGTGGTATGTTAGTTCATTGCTATTATTGCTGCTCTCGTTGACCTGTCGCGTGTTGGATTACCCCACACCCAATCCTTTTCCGTGGATGCCTCAAGGAACCCATTTCTTATGGCACGTGTTCAGTTCTTTTGCGGTGTTTACCTTGGGGTTCTATGTGTATTTGACAACCAACGACAGGGCTCGGGGAAATAGTCTGTAAATTCTTAAAAAGGGTTATTTTTGATTAAAAATATTTCTATGGAACCTAACATTCAGTTGAATTTTGGCGCAATTGCTTTAGCGGCTTTAGCGAATTTTTTGGTTGGTTTTGTTTGGTATTCCCTCCTTTTCGCCAAGGCCTGGCGAAAGGAAATTGGGGTAGATGAAACCAAGGAAATTACCGCCTATCAAATGCTGTTATCATTGTTTTTGAGCGGCGTCGGTTGCTTTTTGATGGCCTTTGTTTTTACCCATAACATTCAAGCATGGGACCCAAAAACATGGGGAATGGTTAATTCCTTTGTGACCAAGCCGCAAGCTGCCCTCATGAGTGGGGTATTCACATGGATTGGTTTTTATATTCCTCAAGATTTGCACAAAGTTGCCTTTCAAGGGAGAACATGGCGTCTTTTCCTTATCGACGCTTCTTACCACTTGGTAGGCCTTTTAGCCGCTGCCTTTATTTTGGTGTACTTCACTTAGATTTAAAAAGGAACATCGTCGTCATCCTTGACCTCACCTAAGGTTATAATTCGGAAAGACAAATCCTCTAAATATACCCGTTTTCCCGGTTCTTTAAACGAAAAGGATGTTTTGAATTTGGTACATTCGAACACATTGAGATGCCCGCTATCGTTGCGATGAAAGAGTATGTGCATGTGCGCCTTACTGCGGTTTCCCACAAAGTAAAAGCCCTTGGATTTTGGGAAACACTTGGTGCATTTTCCTTGAATTACGTTCAGGTGGGTATCGCCTTGGTCTTTGAAATAACCGAAGGCCCTTTCCAATCGCCTTAGAAATTCATCCAATTCCCCGGGTTCATCCTCCGGAATGGGCCTGAGTAATTTTTCCACCATGTTGAGGTCCAGTTCCTGAATGAAATGGCGCACAGCATCATCTAACGAATTTAAAGGGCGAAGCGTAAATGGCATGAAGTAGGGATTCCTTCAAAAGTACCCAAGATTGATTTTCGAAGTGCCGCTAAGAGCTACGAGATGTTAACATGTTGAAAAGTTTTACAGAAGCCCAAATTTCTGTAATTCCAGCTCCACGCTAACCCAATCCACCATCAGGCCATGGTCCAATACTCGGTTCGGAATCAGCGGAATATTCTCGGCAATGTCGTCCAAGAACACCTTATTAAACCGCATCGCTTCGTTCAAATCAAAAGGGCCTGGATGTACTTTTAAAGGAGTATGTTCCGTAATCGGCAGCAAGTTCCGCACGGGATCGTTCAAATAGGCCAAAGATTCCTCCAAACTTCCATCGCTGAGGTCTGCTCGGTAAGTATTCAGAATGACGGAGTGCCCTTGATCTTGCAAGGCACGAATTACGCGCAGGGCATGGGGGTTTTCCGCGCCAATCGCAGGATAATGGTGTTCCACCACGGTGCCGTCGAAATCGAGGAAGATGGTCATTTTATAAACGGATCAAACTTTGAGTAATGGTTTCCCCTTCAAAAACACACTTCAACCAATAGGTGCCTTGGGCCATGCCCCGGGTTTCAAGGGTAAAGGGTGATGCGGGAGAATCATATGCTTGGAGTTTTCTCCCAGCCGCATCATAAAGTATAAAGTTGAAGGCTTTATCGCTCGGCAAATTATGCACAACGGTTGGATTGCTTTGGAAAGGGTTGGGTTGAATTCCCACTTGTATGCTGCCCTCAGTAATCTGAAGTGTCTGCGACGATTTTCCAATACACCCCAAAGTATCGGTAACGTTCATTTCTACCGTGTAAATGCCGGGAACCGCATACACGTGCGATACTTGCTGTCCATTCCCCCACAGCGTTTGATCTCCAAAATCCCATAGGTATTGGCTGCTGTTGCCGTTATTTCCTGCAAAAACATATTCTGCGTCGACATGGAGGTGGTTGAAGGTGGTGTCAGGTGCCGAAATTCCAACGTTCATGGGAAGATTGCGCTCGCAACCAAAGGCATCGCTGACCTCAAGGACATAGGGCCCCGGATTCGTTAAGGTGATTTCCGGAGTTTCCGGTCCGGGTTTCCAGTTATAACTGTATAAAGGGTTGAAGGGAGCGGTATAGGTGATTCCCACACAAACCGTGGTGTCCTCAGGAATTTGAACGAGGGGTAATTCCGCGCCAAAAGGCGTTAAGGTCTCGTCGATCCATGTAAGGCGTTGGTACATGAATAGCTTCAAATTAAGCACTTGCTGGGGGTAAGGTACTCCATTTAACGACTGCCAAATGGCAAAATTTCGCTCAGCGGGTCCTTGGTATAACAAGTTCGCAGTGCTGTCGATAAAGGCCATGAAATTCCCGTTCGAAAGTTCATTTTCCCGTAGGCTAAACCAGCGGCAGGCCAGTTCATGCCGGTAAACGCTGTCGGTGTACATTTTCGACCACCAAAAAGGGAAGGGCCAATACGGATGGCAGTTCTGCCATACCCATCCCGAGGTAGGGGGAGAGGCCATAGCGCGGTCATAATCCCACGGCGGACCAATGCACAATTTCCCTCCATCGGTATCTTTTTCCTTGTACATGTATGTACTGCGCCCATAGCTGTCGTAGTTCATCGAGAATTCGTTAACAATCAAAAAGTCAATGAAGGTGCTCACGTCAATCCAAGCACGGTAACCGAGGGAATCGTTGGTGAAATTCACACCGTTCAAGGCATTTTCAAACGAATCAACAAACGTTTTAATGTAATTTCCTTGCACAGGTAAAATGCTGTCTGCTTTGGGATAAACGTATTTAAATTCAACCGCATGAGGGGACGTAGCATTGTTAATAGGAGGATACGCGGAATTCCAGGCAGCGGGAGCTCCGTTGATGTTCATTTCAATAATATAGCCTCCGGTTAGGGCGCTACCAACCGTGTCGGTTGAGGTCATTTTTGCAATATCCAATCGATCCTTATCGCGTTTGACTTTTTCGGTAAGCGTGTACACTCCTATATAGTTTCCGTCGAGGAAGATTTCACAATGCTTGGTTCGAGGAGCGTAGCGTCCCATTTTTCGCGAAAAATAATAGGCAACGCTGTTTTTTAGGAGGGTGTTATCCAAATACTCAGCCTTGAAAATCCAATCGTTCTCGGCAGGTAAACCCATTAGGGAGGTGTCGATTTTGTTCCCAGCGGCATCGATCAAATCAAAGTCGTAGTTTTTTTTCGGATACCCTGGACCCGTGAATCCTTGCCACTCCGCCAGAATGTTTCCTTCGTAGGAGTAGATCGTATCGTTGCTGTAATTCAATTGCCCCAGCCCATGGTCAATGATTTCCATCTTCACGGGAACTTTCACATTGTTATTGATGGGTGTGTTTAAAGTGGTCAATTTCACAATGGGTAACACACTGCTCATGGCTCCAACGTAGGTGATCATGAAGGGAATATTTCCGGCACATGCCGTATCCGCCCAGCTGACTCTTACCCATCCGTTCCCCGTATTCCCGGTCATTGTTCCACCGTTGAGATTGGGCATAGTTGCATTTCCAGCGATCGTTACGCCATTCATTACCCCGCCAATGTATGAAGAGCCACCACCGCCGCCATCGTCGTTATAGGATGCGCCACCGCCGTAATATCCACCACCACCACCTCCGCCATCGCCTGACTTATGTCCGCCCTGACCGAGGCTTCCAGCACCTTGACCCGCTCCTCCGGCATTTTGGGTTCCTCCCAATCCGCTGCCGTTGATGCCTGAAAGTCCTCCCCCTTCTCCTGCAGGGGTGCCACAGCAACCCGTTCCGCCACCGCCTCCGGCCACCAAAATACGATTGCCTAAGGTATTGCCTCCATATCGTATGTCGCTGGCACCGCCACCGCCACCCGAGCAACCAACGTCGCCCGCATTTCCTCCACCGTTCCATCCGCCGCCGCCAGCCGCCGCGCAATTCGCTCCTTCGCCGCCAACATAGATGGACAAGGTTTCACCCGCATTCAGGTATTTAGTTCCTGTGGAATAGCCCCCCTTGGCGCCGGTTTGACCGTCGTCTCCTCCTTGTGCACCCCATGCCTCAAAAGTGAAATTTCCAGAAATAGGTGCCGTAAATGTTTGAGGACTTCCAGTGTAGGAGAAAGTTTGAAGGTTGCCTAAATTTTGACCGTAGTCAATTCGAACCACGTAAGGAATGCCAGCTGCCAAGAGTACTTCTAGATCCGCTTGTTCTCCACAGTTAAGGTTGTTGTCGTTGTAATACATGGCCCCATTGCTTGAGCCGCTGTAATCTACGTTTTGACAGGTGTTGTAAATCCATAGACGGGTATCGCAGGTGGTAATTCCGCAGGTGCTGAACGAATAAATTCCCGTTGAATCGGGGGTAAATTCAAAAAACCTTTGACCGTTAGGAGAGGAATTAAGCCCTAAATTGGCGTTCAGTGGGTTCTCACATATCGTTCCTGGGCCGCAATTGAACGAATGCGAGGCAATGGTAGCGAATTCACCTCCCGAAGCCACTTGATTTCCGTTCAAGGTAATAACGTACGAACCAAGCCCATAACCGCAGCAGATTCCGTCCCCGTAACTGTCATGAATGTCGAAGCGCATGCACGAACTGCTGTCCACGCAAACGGTGTCACTCAGGTAGGTTCCTTGGGCAATTTCTGTCCCGTTCGAAAAGAGGTTCCAAGTCGTTTCATTGGGATAGCTGTCCGGTACGATGGTGATTTCAAGCGGACACTGACCTGCAGGACACTGAGCCAAGGAGCGATGCATCCCGAACAACACACAAAGTAGAAGTAGGAATAGGTAGTTTTTTTTCATGGAAAGCCCTTTACTACAAAGATACGATTATTAAACAATTGTTAACTTAGGGGCTGTAAACTCCAAACGAGCTTGTTATGCGCTTAGTTTTAATCGCCTTCCTGGTTTCAACCAACCTGATTTCAGGTCAAAAGGTTTGGAAAACTTCCTACGAGCGACCCAAGTGTTTCATTGAGAACCTTGGACAGTTCGATGCCTATCAAAACGAACAAACCGGTCCCATCAAGTTTGCAGCCGACTTCGGTAAAGCCAAGGTTTTTTTCGGGGAAAAAGGCATCAAATACTATTTCATGGATGCTGAAAAATCATCCAACAAAGACCGCAGTGAATTGCCAACAATTCAATCGTTGCAGGACCACAAACAATGGGAACGAACCATCGGAAAATATCGGTACCAATACGATGAGATCAATGCGTCCTTCCTCGCGTCCAATTCTACCTCCATCGAAGGAATAAACTCGCAGCACGCCTATTTCAGTTACACGTTCAAGGCAAACGACGGAACCTATCAAAACAAAAGTCAAATCCAAGGTTTCGAGCAAATCGTTTACAAGAACATCGTTCCCGGGATTGATTTGCATTATTCCATCCACCCATCCTCGGGATTAAAGTACGCTTTAACGGTACATCCCAACGCAGATCCTGGCAGCTTTCAACTCTTGTTCGACCGCGACTTAGCGCTCGTTAACCAAGAATTAAACGTGGAAACCTTGTTCGGATTATGGATAGATCACGCTCCCATTTCATTTTACGAAGGGGCAGACAATGCCACCATTCCGTCGTCGTTCAAACTTCTCAACGAGCGTACCATGGGATTTTCGGTGGGGGAGTACGACGCTTCACAAACCTTGATCATTGATCCCTGGACCCAATTGCCAAGTTTCACGTCGAATTGGGATTGCGTCTGGGAATGCGACAAAGACGCTGCGGGAAATATTTACGCCATCGGTGGGGTGATGCCCATGCAATTGTTAAAGTATAACTCCGTTGGGAATCTGCAATGGACCTATAATACACCTTATGATACTTCCAACGTTTGGTTGGGAACTTTGGCCGTGGATAATTTGGGGAATTCCTACGTTACGGCCGGATCCGTTGCAGCCATTCAAAAAATTAACACTTCGGGAGTCTTAGTGTGGGACAACCCTAATCCGGGCGGCTTGTTAAGCAACGATGAATTTTGGAGTATTTCCTTCAATTGCGACCAATCCAAGTTGGTGGTAGGAGGCACCGGAGGTTCTGCTTTCACCTTAACGGCTTCCATCTACGATATTGATGTCAATACTGGAAATGTTACCGCAAGTCAAGACGTTGCCCAAGGGAGCACTTTCGGGATACCTCCCTCTGTTCAAGAGGTTCGCGCCATTTGTGTTTCTCCCAATGGGAAATACTATTTCATGACCCAAGATACGTTGGGAGCAATCAATCAAAATTTAAACGCTTGCGGTGGAAACCCCCTGTTCTACAAAATTGACAACGGCTACGATTTGGGCTACAAATGTGAAAATTACCGCTACGACAATGCGGGCATCTGCGCAATTAAAGCCAATAATGCCTTTTACTACACGCAAAACGGTATCAATGTCGCAAAGCGCAACTTGCAAACCGGTGCCATCGTCACCACCAGTCCCATACCGGGTGGGGCCAATACGTCGGCACTTGGTGACTTTTCGGTAGCGAACAGCGGATTGGACCTCGATAACTGCGGTAATGTTTATGTAGGTTCCTCGACAGGCGTTGTGAAATACGATGCCAACCTCGTGCAGCTGGCAACCTATCCCACGAATTTTAAAGTGTACGACGTGCATGTCCTGAACGGAGGAGATATTGTCGCCGTAGGAAGTACCGGAACTTCCTCAAGCAATGTGCGAACGGGTTATGTGCAAACCTTTGCCGCGGCCGCATGTGCACCTTTGTCAACCAACTGTTGCGACGCCTCCATTTGCCCTGTTCCTAATGTGTGCATCACGGATGCCCCCATTCAATTAACAGCGGCCACCCCTGGTGGAACCTGGAGCGGTCCAGGCGTATCGGCTGCTGGAGTGTTTACCCCTGCCAATGCCGGAGTGGGCAACCAAACCATTACCTACACCTTGGCGTGCGGTTCGGAGTCGGTAAGTATTGTGGTGAGTCCTTGCCAAGGGTTGACCGCCTGTGTTGAAGCGAACGGTTCGATTACGGTGAGCGGGGGAGTGGCGCCCTACACCTGGGCTTATTACCAAGCAGCGCAAAATACGCCCATTACCAACCAAACCGAATGTCAGAATTGCGGTTACACGTGGTTTTTTGGACAGTGTTTGAACGGACTTACCCCGGTTAATTCGTGCAATGCACTGGCACAATGGGTCAATTTTGCCAACGGCAGCAATGCGGTTGCTCCCAATGGCGTTGCTCAAGTACAAGTCACCGATGCTGGAGGTACCGTTCAGGTATTCACTCTCGCCAATTTGGCTCCGTGCAATCCGAACCCTTGCCCGAGCATTACCCTGACTCCTTCGAATATCGTCAACGCAACCTGTTTTGGACTGTCCGATGGTTCGGCGAATGTTAGCGCCTCGGGCGGAACGGCTCCTTATACTTATCAATGGATGCCTGGCAACCTTTCAGGGGCTTCACAAACGGGTCTTGCGGCCGGTACCTACACGGTCACTGTCACCGATGCGAACCTTTGTACAGGCGACACCACCTTGGTGATAAGTTCACCACCACAAATTCAAGTGAATACCTTAAACGTTACGGGCACGGATTGTGGAAGTTCTACTGGAGCCATTGAAATTTCCGTGAGCGGTGGCAGTGGAAATTATTCCTACGCTTGGAATCCCAACGCAGGATCTTCCGCGAGCATTCAAAACCTCGCCGGTGGAAATTATACAGTGGTGGTAACCGATTTAGCCAACGGCTGCACCAGTACCTTGCAAATCAATGTCCCAACCTTGGGCGGACCGGTGTTGAACAATCCTGTCCTAACACCAGCCTTGTGTTTTGGTGCCTCCAACGGTTCCATTCAAGCAAGTGCGGGCGGTTCAACGCCTCCTTACCAATACAGCTTGAACAACGGACCCTCGCAAGCCTCGGGGCTTTTCAGCGGATTAGCTGCTGGACAATACACGGTTACCGCAACGGATGCCAATGGCTGTCAAAATTCCCTCAACGTAACGGTTACAGAACCGCCTTCATTGACATTAATTTCCATTGCCGACGTTCAAATTTGTTCGGGTGATTCCGTGCAACTGACGGCCTCTGCTTCGGGGGGTACGGCGCCCTATACCTATGCTTGGATGGGAAGTACGGGGACCTCTAGTTACTGGGCTGCACCAATGGTATCGTCTACGGTGGATAATACGGTGACGGATGCCAACGGCTGCGTAGCAAGCGACTTGGTTACGGTG
>JACCDP010505108.1_pt1 | contig 13397 bp, 13 predicted proteins | sample 7445841 | NCBI WGS metagenome assembly JACCDP01 (sample SAMN15323441, study PRJNA562643) | freshwater metagenome | isolation source: river surface water | place: USA:Blue River Watershed | collected 2017-08-17
AGTGCATCAGTAGAAGAGACTGAGACTAGAAATGCTATTAGAGAAGAATCAGTGGTGGATGACCGCTCATTCAATGACATGAGCAAAGAATCAGTCGTGAAACTCGCAGCACCGGCGGCGAGGATATAGCTATCCGCTGTGTGCGTTAGAGAGGTCGTCTTTAACAGACTAGAGTTAGTCGTAGATGCTGTCAATGTTGCTGCTGTCAGATAAGAGTCTGTAGATTGAGTCAGACTGCCTTCCTTAAGCAGCAAGGAATCAGTAAATGATTGTAAAACAAATGCGGCGACCTTCTCTGTGTCCGTAGTGTGCGATTTTACAGTTACGGCTGTTAAATTGCTGTCTGCCGTATGGCTAGCACTAAACTCGCTATAAAGGAGCGCATCTGTGGTCTGAGTATTTTGATTAGCGATCAGTAGAGATGAGTCAGTAGTATGTGTTAATAGTCTCGCTTTTATTAGATAACTATCTGTGGTATTATTCAAGGCATTGGAATAATAAATCAGAGAATCCGACGTGAATGTCCTAGAAAATTGGGCTAGTAAAAGTGAATCTGTAGAGTGCGTGTTGGCTAGAGCCTTAATTAATGCTGAATCGGTGCTATGGAACGGCGAATTGAATGCGATAATCAACGAGTCGCCGGAGTGCGTGATCGTTAAAAACGATGTCGGCAACGAAGATATCGCTGCTTCAGATAAAGCCGTAAATCCGAGCATGTTTCACTCCACCGGCATGCCGATGTATCGTTCCATTTATCTTTTAATATCTAAGTGGGCTATTGGATATTAATATAACAATAGGGCATACATATTCGATGACGAGGCTAACTATTTAATCATTTCTACAAATAAGCTTAACTCGGGGAACATATCATATGTCTCTTTGACAATTTGATCTTGGCCAACGCCAAATGATCTAAGCTCTACCTTAAATCCTGCTTTTTCTCCTACATTCTTTAATCCATTAAAGTCATATGCTATCTTATGGCCCTCGAATAACAAAGACCATAATCTTCCACTTTCAAATTCGCTAGAAGCGCAGTTATCGTTTATTTCATTAAACATTTTTAAATTATTGTTTATATAATGTGATATAAGTTTAGCTGCATCAGGTACCGATAGACGCATTACAGAGCCTTTTTTCATACATCTATAACACTCCTTAAGGAAATTTATAGCTTCTGGTACGGTTAAATGCTCTAGCATATGGCTACAATTAGCTAAATCGATGGAATCATCTTTGAACATCAACGGTGATCTGACATCGATGGTGATAAACTTATATTGATTACGCGTGGCGAACTCTTGCAGGTCTATAATATCTGTGTTAATCCAGCCATGGTGGCACATTGTTATGAAACTGCCCCAATTAACCTTAACTAGCCCATCGCCGCAAGGCACGGCAAATGCAATGTTACCTCTTTCTAATTCCTCTTTGTCAACTACTTGCTGGGCCGAAGGGAGCCTTTCCACCCACCACTCTCTTGGACGGAGGGTGCAGTGTGTCTTATCAAAGCCGTCATCATTTCCACCGAGATCGATTCCATGAATACCACGCTGACACACTCTCGTCAGTTCAGAAAAGATGGTGGCCAAATGTTCTTCCGGGATATGTTCGAAAACTGCGGTGGAGACGGCGAGATCAAATTCCTTATCATTAAAAGGCCATGGCGTCTGGCATATATCCCATTCTATGACGTCATTCGTTACTCGTGTGAGATAACAGTGATGACTTATCTCCAATCCTTTACATCTGATCCCGGCATCATTAAACCTTTTTACCATGTACCCTCTTGCTGCGCCGATTTCTAATATCGATGTGGGTTTATGCTCCAGTATCTTATTGAATGTCACCCAATGCACTGGATAGTCCCAATATCCCTCATAAGCGTAACCACCGACTTTAGCGCCGCCATTAAAATAATGCTTGTCAAATAAAGTTTTACGCTCGGCCATGTTTGGCTTAGTGGCTTCTATGATCATATCAGTCCCTAGTGCACCATGAGGAATCACAATTACTTGCTCAAACCCGGCAGCCCTTAAAAGTTTTATAACATATGTAGGGCTCAGACTATTTTTATGTGTGTTTTCATCGTAGTCTTGGCCGCCGAAGATAATAGATGAGCTGTCATCATCCCATTCGTCCTGGGATAATACCCACTCCATTTGTCTTTTTGTGTTAGCCGTGATGAAGACCGCTTTCCCACCACATCTTAGAATCCTGTAAACCTCTGAGATGAAGTGTTTTACTCTGCGCCACGAGATATGCTCTATGCAATAACTACTGAATACTCCATCGTACTTTGCATCATCTATAGGTAATGATTCGTTAAAATCAGCTACTATATCAACACTTTGGCCGGCTCTTACGTCGACATTTGGCCTGAAGTAAGGCTTATCCCCCCCGCCTAATTCAACCACATTTGACGTGAATGGAAATGTATAACTCATGTTTTTAATAGACCCAACCAAGCCTTTTTGTACAATTCCCTTACATGAGTCCAATTATATCGATTAGCGTGATTGATCAACTCTACACCATAATCCCATCGATTGTTTTTATACCAGTCGATTGCTTTGGCTATACCATCTACGTCTCTTATTTTTACTAGTCTGCATTTGTCGTTTATGCAGTCTGATGCGCCTGCACCAGTGGTTGTTATCACTGGTCTACCAAACGCCATCGATTCTAAGACTTCGATTCCGAAGCCCTCTGTCACACTAGGCTGAACATATACATTTATGGATTTAAACAACTCGTCCAAGGTCTTTACGAATCCTAAAATGTTATAATTGGCAGAACCACCGATAGTTCTAATCATGTTTATTAATAGAGGCGATTGAGCACCGGCAAGCGTCAGAATTGCGTCTTTATAGTTCAACTTAGACCAAGCTTCTATGAGGTACCTTATGCCCTTATCAGGCCCAATTTGCCCCAAATAACCTACTGAAAACACCTTCGGATATGGGTAGAAGGTCTTAGGATCGCTGCCGTGAGGTATAGTCAGAGTGTGATTACATCCGTAACTTTTCATGATCTGTTCACTATAGCTGCTAGGCGTAATAACTAAATCCGCCGTGAGATAACTTTTTAGGTATTGACTCCACAAATTAGGATCGGTAATATGAGGATAATCATATGGTACGCCCATAGATCTGAATTCGGTTATGCTGTCTTCGATACTATGAGCAGCTGCTGTATAAGAGATCTTTATACCTTTTTCTTTAAGCCTTTTGGTGAGATTAGGAAATGTACCAGCATAGAAGTGTGCTAACTTATACTTGTCGAGATTAATCTCAGCTTGGCTTGATTCTGCTTCGAATGGATTTTGAGTACAAGGCGGGTTGTATACATCCGTGTCGCCAAGACTCCTAAGCGCATCTAATTCGTGCTTGGTTACTATACCGCCACCAGTATCACTACCGATTCTATCACATGTAACATACAGATACATTATTATACCCAGGTAATATTACCAGCCACCAGACTCGATAGCTTCATGGCACAGAGCTTCATAGCGATCTACCATATTCTCATATGAAAATCGACTAGCCCACTCGACGCAGTGATTTGGATTTATGGAGTTTACGGCATCGCTTTTTATTATTGATTCCATTTCTTCTTGTGATTTTACTAAAAAACCAGTCTCACAATGTTTGACTGTCTCGCGCATGGCACCATTATCCCATGCTATAACCGGCATTCCGCATAGTTGTGCTTCTATAGGGGCAAGGCCGAATGGTTCACGGTAGAGCATATTAGGATGCAAGAGCGCCTTGTTGTTATTAAACCATCCTACGCATTCTGATCTGTCTTGGTGTCCGACATATCTGAGGTTAGGCGAAAGCACGCACGCATCTTTAATATTACGTAACAAATCTGGCTCACCTGTGATGCGGTCATCTCCTACCAAATCTAAGCCTACTCTGCAATTATTAGCGACACTGACTGCGATATGTGGGCCTTTAATAGTGCTGATCCTAGCTAAAAACAAGTATCGGTTATTGCGTAATCTCTTATGATTATGATAAAAATTTAGATCAACGCCGTTATATGCAGTTCTTGATGCACATTTAAGGTGTACGTTGCACGCTTCAGCTTGATCTTTCGAGATAGTGATCAAGCATGGTTTAGGCACCGGAGGCGCAGTATGATACATCGTCTCAACGGGAGCGTGCAATACACCACACACAGGCGCTTTTAATCGGCCCTCGAGTTTTAAGATATATGACCACTTTTCCCAACTATGGTCGATTATGACGTCAAACTCATGTAGTTTTTGCCAATACCCTGAATAAGCTTGACGCTCTGACTCACCAAGTGTCGTCTCGTGTAATATGGCGTTTGTCTTCGAGCCTTTGGGAGCTATGAGTGTGACGTCGTGTCCTTTAAGATACAAGCCTTCTGCGCACTGCCATGATATCATTTCTAGCCCAGCATAGCCGGTCGGTGGGCATGGTATAATGGTTGTGGAGATGACGCAGATCTTCAAACTTTTAACTCCAACGGGCGTAGACCTTCGACGCTGCTTGATGCTAGTCCAATGTGTAAGCACTGTATACTGGTATCTACCATAATCTTGTACCCTTGTTTTTGAGCGTGAGCCATAAAAGTAAAATCTTCACTGGTCCGTTCCAATTGGGGTAGATCCGTTCTATCGCACTGCCACTGAAACCAGTTACAGCGATTGCTTAAAGGTGGTAATGATGCTAAAACCTCACGTTTTATCAGCAGGCAGCCTGCGCCGACAAAGTCTACTTCGATAAGGCAATTTTTAGGGTATTCAGTAACCCATCCAGGCCCGTTTGCAGTGTTGCGTAACATAACGGGAGTTAAGGGTAAATTGCGTCGGTAGTACACACCGGAGACAATGGGTAGGTTATGCTTCAATAACCTGACTATGGTATCGGGCGGACAGCAAACATCGTCGTCAAGAAAAAACAAATATTCCCACTTTAACTCTAATAACTTTTGGCAGGCGGTATTACGAGCATGATCAAAAGGCATTCCAGACAACATCGTGTATGTCCCATTAGGGATAATGAGGTTGCGGAAATGCATTGCCCAAGCTGTTGTTACGATCTCTCTCGTTAATGTAGCGACTAAGACTCGTGGTTGATTTCGTTCTAAGTTTAATATTTCCCAACTTCCTGCCATTTATCAACTCGCATTTATCTAAAAATATTATCAGACGTAATATATACTCCAATGAAGGTCAGCCGTTTAGATATTAGCGTGTTTATAATGGACACTAAAGCCCATCTTCCTTCCATAATAGTCGTTCATCGATAATGATTCTTCATCGAGATCCACGACGAATACTCGTTTTGACCTCTTCGCTAGTGCATATTTAAAGGATGAAAATCCTGCGCCTCCAGCGTCAAGGCATGTATGATGTGGTAACAATTGTGCTGCCTTAATGGCCCACGGGTACTCAAACTGCCTACTCAAATGAAGGCTTGGAAAGTATACCACATTACCGCTATAGACGTATTTCTCCACATGAGGGAATGGCTCTGGGACTTGTATATGGGTCCTGGTAAGTGGCGCGCTATCGGATTCATTATGTCATAAGCCATTATCTCTCTTAATATCTCCTCATCTGGACATAATGTAGCGTAGCCAGCATCGATTATCATTTGATCCTCATTATGAACTATGAATGACTTATATATGATCTAGTTCTTCAATTGTCGTCGCATCTTCTACTGCTTTTCTTCTCATGGCGTCATCTGCAGAAATTTGTGCCCTGGCCTGTCCGTAGCGAAGCATTAACGTGGTCAATTCTGATATAGATAGCATATGAATGCCACCATTCATGTCGATTAATGGTGGTGGATTTAGTCCCATTGCGCTTGCTTCCTTAGCTAACACAAATAGACCTACGAGAAGTGATACATCTTGTGCTGTTATTCCAAGATGATACCCTTGTCCGCTATCCCATCCTATCTTGGTTATGATTTGAAAATCTGCGTCTATTTGATGTAGTTTATCTCTTTTAGCTATTATTAGTGGCATCTTTTCAACAATAGTATATGCTTGTTGCTTTTGTTCTTCGGTAGTTCCTTCCATGAAATCTATACGATATGTCCCATCTTTATTATCAGCTACACCATAAATCTGAAACAATTTACTTATTTCATTATTGATTATGTCTATCATGTCATCCCTCTATAGTCGTGCTCATCCTATATTCAGCAAAAGAGCCTGTCCCCGAGGCGGTACTGTATTCCACAGGATACATATAATTCAATCCTGCTATTGTGTTCACATATACTGTCTGGCTCGGTCTGTAGTCTGTAGTTGCACTTGAAGTAAGAATCGCTGCCAACTGATCGGCACCGGCGTTAGTTGATATTCTAACCGTAGGAAAACCGGTGCCTGCCGTTCTAGCGAATCCAGCAAAAATAGAAGTTACAACTCCTAATCCGGCTAACCCACATACAAATCTGGTTTGGTTACCGCTAGCATTATTCCATATTCTTGCAACAGTGGTAGAGTAAGTGTGCGTTGTGGTATCTGATATATACAATGGTCTTGTTATTCTATTATCCCAATTCCATAACCCTCTCCACACTAAATTATCGTGGACACCCCCAGTGGATGTCATTATCATGGTGCCGACTACTCTCCTAGTCAAAGTACCAGATTTGAGCGGTACACCGTTCACGTATTGGATAGCATCGGCCCTAGTGGTGGCATTAGTCCAAACGGTACTCTGTTCTAATGCTGGGACGGCACCATTTTGGTATGCATATACATCATAAATACGACCGCTCAGTAGTCCGGCAAGTGATAATGAGACTGCTGTGCCAGATGCGGAGACATTATTCCAATTACTCCCATCATAGAGTGAAATTGTATCTCCGTTATATGGAACTAGGAATATAGAAGTGTTTCCAGATGTTACTGCAGAAGTAATGGGAACGCCTGATGTCACGCTTAATCTGAAGTTATTATTCTTCGGAAAAATATCGACTACTTCTAAAGCAAAATGATTTAGCCCTACTTGTCCACTCGCAATTGCGCCTGATGTTACTGATCCACTACTAAGGTGGAATTGTCCTACTTGTCCGCTAGCAATTGCACCTGAATATACACTATTGTCTGCAAGTTGGAATTGTCCTACTTGTCCGCTAGCAATACTACCGCTAACGACAGCATTGTTTCCAATATAACCAGAGGTTATTTGTCCGCTCGTTATAGATCCACCAGCTTGGAATACAGTTACTATTGTGCCATCTGATTTTTTAACATATCCTTTTTGATCTGCCAAATTTATAGCTAATTCACCGATTTGTAAATTACCGCTTGCAGGCACGGTACCAGCAGTTTCTGATCTAATCGGCATTACAGGATTTGCATTTGTAATATTGAATAATTGACTAAAAGTTCCAGATAAACCTGATGCAGTAAAACCCAAACCTACTGTGCCAAATCCCGTTAATAAAAGACCTGAAAATGTAGCAACACCACTAGTGGCAACAACACTAGCACTTCCATTAATCGTAGCAGTTCCGCTAACGACACTTGCATAGACAGTATTTGTGGCTGAACCTTCTACAGTCCCACCGCTATTAAGTACATTTATAATTGGTTGCGGGAATACTGGTTTAGTTGAATATCCTTTTAATATGTTAGTTCCGACCGATAAAGATACAGGTGTGCCTCCACCGCCACCACCAGAATCTGCTTGAGTGCCAGAACCAGAATTGTAGATAAATGCTCTTTCAGTAGCATCAATTGCAGAGTTATAAATTCTTAAATCGTCTATTTTATTGGTATATCCGGTTGAACCGTAATCAATGACGAATGAACTTGATGCAGAATATACATTAGCGCCGGGAGTGAATGTGCTTCCAGAATTTGTCAATAAAGAATTATTACGATATATACTCCAGCTAGATCCATCCCATATAATAATAACATGTTGCCATAAAAATTTTTGAAATCCTCCAACATAGAATGAACCAGCCGAATTATCATTTAATTCAAATTCGTCAAATTTTCCGAACCAATTCATGAAAAGACCCGTGCTAAGAAGAGGTCCAACATGCATTATGGGATTTGAATAATCATACGACTCTGTATAGAACCAAAACGCTATAGTAAAGCTACCAGATGTAGGAAGAATATTGGTGCTATAATAAGCTGCTCCATTAGCGTTATAGCCTATCATTTCTAGGCATTGGTTGATCTTACCAGACGCATCAATTGATGCTGATCCGGTAGCAGTTAAATTGCTACTGCCTGTACTGTCATTATATTGAGTTGCTGTATCAAATAAATAATGATGTGTTTGTGCCATTACTCAACCTCAAATTGACTTATTCCTTTTTTCACCATGCTGATAGCTTCAGGTAAATAATCTACTTCTAATGAATTACATAAAGATTTAATGCAATTTTCTGTATTATTTATCAATTCATTAAAATTTATAATTGTTTTTTTGCCATTCCAAACATTATATAAATTTTCACATATCAATTTGTGATTGTTGGCTGCAATTGAATAATCACCGCTTGATTTAGAATTCATGCTCTTTATAGAATTTTCTATTTTTCTTTCAGTTATTATCAGACATTTTTGTGTGTCTGGTGGGAAATTATCGTGAAATTGTTGGCACAAGTTGTTTTGGAGCAACAGGTGGTGTTTGCAACACCATTTTTCCGATTGATTTTTTATAGCAAAATATTGGCTCCAATCAACATTAAACACATTGTTATCAAAGTAATTATCATTATAACTACCAGTTGGACTGAAATTATAATCATCGTTTGATTCTTTATAATTTGAATTAAATCCAAGTCCATGCAAAACACCAGTTAATGCGCTAGTGCCGGAGCGATATGTGCCTAAGACTAATACGCCTATTTTTCGCATTAGAATGTTCCTCCGTCAATATAACTAAAGTAGAGTGAACCGCCTGAATTTATTGTTAACATTTGTCCTGCTATAAATCCTGAAACAACAGCAATATGCGGATATGTTATTTGTCCACTTGCTATACTTCCGCTTACAATAGCGGCGTTTCCAACATGTCCACTTGTGACGCTTCCTGATGAATGATGGAACTGACTTATACTTCCGCTTGCAATGCTTCCAGATAAAACCGATGCATTCGCAAGCAAACCGCTGCCGATTGATCCAGATAATAAATTTGCGATTGCAGCGCCGGATGACAAATGAAAATTCGAAACCTGACCGCTACTAATATCTCCAGACAGTACTGCGCCATTTGCTAGGTGAACGCTGCCAATAATACCACTTGCAACTGAGCCTGATACAACGGCGTTGTTACCTATATGTCCGCTTGTCACACTACCACTAGAATGGTGAAATTGTCCGATTTGACCTGATGCGATTGATCCACTTACAACAGCATTATTAGCAATTTGACCACTATTAACTGCACCACTACTTAGGTGCATTTGTCCAATTTGTCCACTACTAATATCACCACTTAATATAGATCCATCAGCTAAGTGAACGCTTCCAACGCTTCCGCTAGCAATACTACCACTAACTACTGAAGCGTTACCAAGAGAACCGCTTCGTACGCTTCCAGAAGTTACAAATGTGCCAGAAAGAACAGCACCAGACGCAAGATGATACAATCCTATTTGTCCACTAGAAATATCACCAGATTGTATTGCTCCATCAGCCAAATGAACAGAGCCTATGACACCGCTTCCGATACTTCCGCTTAATAATCCACCAGAAGCAAGATGAATATCTCTAATAACGCCAGCAGTTATGTTTCCAGAGTTAACTGAACTATTTCCTAAATAACCTGAAGTCACATTGCCTGACAACAAGAATGTTCCAGAAAGAATTGTGCCTGAAGCAAGATGGTACAATCCAATTTGTCCACTAGCTATTGATCCCGAATACACACTATTGTTCGCATGGTGAAACTGCCCGATAACACCACTAGCAATATTACCTGAAAGAACACCACCAGAAGCAATATGAGTATTACCAATTTGACCACTACTTATATCACCAGATTGTACTGCCCCATCAGCTAAATGAACAGAACCGATAATTCCGCTTCCAATTGAACCACTTAATAATCCACCTGAAGCAATGTGTGTGTCTCTTATTGTGTTTTGTGTAATATTGCCTGAATTAACTGAATTGTTGCCCAAATAACCAGAAGTTACATTTCCTGACAACAAAAATGTACCAGATAAGACAGTACCAAATGCCAAGTGATAAAGCCCAATTTGTCCGCTACTAATATCACCACTTAATATTGCTCCATCAGCTAAATGAACAGAACCTATAATTCCGCTTCCAATTGATCCGCTTAGTAAACCACCTGAAGCGATATGAATGTCTCTTATTGTTCCGGCTGTTATGTTTCCAGAATTAACTGAATTGTTCCCAATATAACCTGAAGTGACATTTCCTGATAGCAAGAATGTACCAGAAAACACAGTACCTGAAGCCAAATGAACAAGACCAATGCTTCCACTAGAAATTGATCCAGACACTACAGCAGCGTTTCCTATGAATCCGGATGTGACTTGTCCACTTTGTAGTGTTACAGACCCACCACCCATAATATTAGTACTGACGCCAGCTCCACCACTGGTTATCTGTAGGTAAAATCCTCTGGCGCTGCCACCTTGTTCAAAAAATCTTAATTTGTCTTGGTAAAGATCTATAGTTACGCCAGTACCACTCAATGTTGTGTTTGTCTGTGGTTTAGATAATAGTATTTCTCCACCCTCATCACCAATAGAGTTTGAAGCTTTCAAATATGGCGCATTAAGAGAATTGCCATCCCAAGTGACAGAAGATGTGCCATTTACGGCATTTGCAGAATTAAATAGTATTTGTCCACTTGATGAATTTCCTGTGGTTGTTCCACTGGCTAAATGATTTAATCCGATTTGACCACTACTAATATCTCCAGATTGTACTGCACCATCAGCTAAGTGTAATGAACCAATACTTCCGCTAGCAATTGATCCGCTTGTTACAGCAGCATTTCCGATATAACCACTTGTGACTGAGCCACTTGTTATTGAGGATGGTGTAACCCAAAAAAATTGTCCAGAAGAATTTGTGGCTAAAATTTGACCACTAGTGCCATAACCAGTAGGCAAAGTAAGGGTGACATTTCCTGAGTTTACGGCCGTTGGAGCCTGGACAGCGACGTAGATCGTGCCCGAGGCATCGGTAAACTTAGCTGCAGCCTGATTATTTAATATAAGACCGCGCTTGACTACAAATTCATTAGCCATCCTAGTTCCTTTTTTTCATTATCCAAAAAGGAATGACTAGGTATTTTTGTGCTTGAGTTAAATGAGACCAGCTCGTTTACTGACAGCTTCTATAGTCGATAAGAAATTAGGTACCAATTGTGAAATTTCTGGATTAGTAGCTATTGTGTCAGGATTCAACAAATCTGGAATGAAATGGTTAACGGTTTTATCAGACATTTCAGATGTTCCGTCAGCGTTAAGTTTACCTAATTGCCAAAAAACTTCAGCCACAAATTTACGGTCACCTGTTGCGCTTAGACGAAAATTGGTCAAAAACCATGTATCATATGTCTTAGCTGGGACCGGATCGGTTGTTATAGGATTTGATGAAACAATTGGTTGAATATCCATGAATTTCTCCTTTATTTTATTTATAAACCATACCTACTTTTTAATGCATTATAATTTTGAGTAATTTCTGATGCGGATAAAGCACGGTTGTACATCATAAAATTACCTATCTGGCAAGTAGATGATCTGGCACCAGCAGGTTCGTCACCTACATTTTTTCTAAATAATATAAACTATAAGCTGAATTAGATGACGCTGTACCTGCAAATATGAATTGATCATTTTTATAAGCCCTAGGAACTCCACTAGAATCTATAGTCATCGTTACCAATTGCCATCCGCTATTCCAATCATATTGTGAACCCATCCATCTAACACATGGAAATAACATAATAATTTTATTACCAATAGAATCGAAAGTTCCACTTCCTATCCCAATTGAGTAACCACCGCTACCATCGCTATTCTTAAAAAAAGCCCCCTTTTTATTCAGCGTGATTTTAACAAATCCCGTCATTGTAGCATTAGTATTGCCTGTAACTGGAGTATTGCCTACTATATAATCATCCACACCATCATGTACTACGCTCCCATAATTTGCTGAGTCAAATGTAGGACCATTAGTTAATGTGCCGTTGTTTCCATTTCCACTTAAATCAGTCCAAGTAGTTCCTGATCCAGAATAACTTTTAGTATTTGCTGCGTCTAGATGCAACACCAAGCCATTTGTTACAATGTTTGGTCCTGATATTACACTCATATTTTTATCCTCAAATTATATTAAATCAATAGATGTTCCACTTGTTGTTTAGATATCGAATTACTGCTAAATCATCTGATGAAGATAATATCGAAGAATATGTCATAATTTCAAATATTTCAGCATTTCCATAATTCACATTGTTGTTTGAAAAAAGTCTATAACTTGTTGGGTAATTTGAGCCGGGATTACCATTGTATGTATTGTTGTTTACTTTAAGTGATGAACTTGCACCATTATAATATGTTACACATAAGTACGCTGTATTAGCTAATGCCGTGCCTACTCCAACTAGACCGGGCGATCCAGCATACATATTGAATTTGCTATTATAAACATCAAAGTTGCCACTATCGGTAGCACCCCAAATGATTCGTTGATCGCCGCTTACTGTTAAAAATCGACATGCAATATAATGTGTAAATCCAGATGATGTTATCCCAGAGCTAGAGATTAAGAGATAGTCGTTTACACCATCTGCTCTGATGCCACTTTTCCCATTTAGAATATTTTTTCGCACTAAAGGTTTTTTGGTGCCATCGGTTTGAATGGCGTTTCTACTACTACCAGATTTGTCTGCCCAAAATCCTAATGGATCACCATCGCTTGTTGCTGGCAAAGTACCATCAGAGCTTTGAAATAGCGTTGATGAATCATTGGCATCTAACCACAATTGCAAACCTGAAATTTTAGTTGGCAAAAAGGTTCCTATTTGAGTTAAACCTTTGATGATAACAGCCATTACAGCACCCTTGTTCCTAGTTTTACTGTCCAAGTTCCTGTAGTTATATTAGCTGTAACAACAAAGTTATTGCTAGTAATTGCGGCAGTAAATGTCATACCAATAGTAGAAGCACCTAAATCATCAGTTGCAGTTTCTGAGTAAGAAACAGTATCAGAAGTTGAGTTCCAAACAGCAGCTATTGTTCCCGCCCTGTAGGCATTTGTTGCTGTGTTAATTGCATAATATTCAATAAATGCAGCTACTCCAGAAGTATCTGCAATGCTAAACGCAGTAAAGTTAGCAGTCTGACCAGTAAATGTGTTACTGATAATTTTCACATAACCAT
>JACCDP011543659.1_pt1 | contig 13396 bp, 28 predicted proteins | sample 7445841 | NCBI WGS metagenome assembly JACCDP01 (sample SAMN15323441, study PRJNA562643) | freshwater metagenome | isolation source: river surface water | place: USA:Blue River Watershed | collected 2017-08-17
ACACCTACTCACGTTACTTCCATTTCAGATATTCCATCTAGAGGTTCTGGACTAGGTTCTTCTTCTGCTTTTACTGTAGGACTTATCAACTGTATTCAAGAAACTACAGATAAAAAGAAACTAGCAGAACTAGCATGTACAATTGAGATGGAACGATGTGGATATCCAATCGGTAAACAGGATCAATATGCTGCAGCCACAGGTGGTCTAAATCTATTTGGTTTTACAAAGAGTGATGTAACAAATACACCACTGAATATTGATGCCGAAACTCTAGAAAAACTTCAAGATAATCTAATCCTTGTCTATTCAGGTATTGGTAGATCGGCAAATAGAATCCTTTCTGAACAATCAAAGCTTATGGATAATGAAGCTAAGTTCAATCTGGTTCTGAACGGAAGAAATAAAGCCATTACAGCTGCCGATATGCTCATGAATGGTGATATTGATTCCTTTGGTGATCTTCTACATCTTGCTTGGATGGATAAGAAACAGATTACCAAAGAGATTTCAAACTCAAGGATTGACCAGATTTATACAAATGCCATTGATAATGGTGCTCTAGGTGGTAAAGTCTTGGGCGCAGGTGGTGGTGGATTCTTACTATTCTATTGTCCTAAGCAGGATCAAGAAAAAGTCATTAATGCTCTGTTAACTGAAAATGATTGTAGAGTCTATGATTTTAAGTTTACCTATGAAGGTTCCAAACTTATCTATAAAGAGGATAAAAACTAATGGTTGACAACACATGAGAAGTGTGATATATTAAACTATGACTCAAGCCAATAATGTTGTCCTATTTCCTACTCGGAATAATAAGTACAATGGGCCTCAAACCATTGAGGAAGTTGATGAGTCGATGGATATGGTAAAACAGTTCCATATTCAGGAAACTATCGAGACTATTATACCATCACTTTTTGACCAGCTACATATAGCTGGATTTCAACCAGATGAAGATGATGACGATATTCTTAAGCATTCAGCAATGGTAGTAGAATCAATCCGTTCTCTACTTTGCATGCTCAAAGGTATTGACCATCCACTTCAACTGATTGCGGATAATCTTTTTATTCAAACTTCTGATGGACTAGCAGTCTCCGATAAAGTTAAAATCATTATCACTCCAAAAGAAGGAAAGGGTGAATAACCCTTAAAAACATGCTTATCATTGATTTTTCCCAGGTGATGCTTTCCAATATCATGGTTCAGATTGGTAATCATACCAATGCTCAACTAGATGAAAATATGGTAAGACATATGGTACTCAATTCAATCCGTATGTATAAGACCAAGTTTGGTCCGGAATATGGTGAGGTTATCATTGCATGTGATGCCACAAACTACTGGCGCCGCACACTCTTTCCTTATTACAAGGCTAATCGTAAGAAGTCACAGGCTGCTTCAGAACTAGACTGGAAGGCAATCTTTGAATGCCTAAACAAGATTCGTGATGAACTTCTGACTGTATTTCCATATCGTGTCATTCGAGTGGATACAGCAGAAGCCGATGATATCATCGGCACACTTGCCAAGGAGTTTGGTAATACTTCAGAGAAGCTTCTAATCATCTCGGGCGATAAGGATTTTCAGCAACTTCAGACTTACATGAATGTAAAGCAATATAATCCGGTGCTCAAGAAGTTCATTACCTGCAATGATCCATCCAAGTTCCTTAAGGAACATATCATTAAGGGTGATTCTGGTGATGGTATTCCAAACTTCCTATCAGATGATAACTGTCTTGTGGTTGGTACTCGCCAGAAGCCGGTAACTCAAAAGAAACTGGATGAATACCTCAAGAAGAATCCAGAGGAGTTTTGCCAGACTCTTACTCAACTTCGTAACTATAAGCGTAATCAGCAGCTTATTGATCTATCTAAGATTCCAGAAACTGTAATGGAATCCATCATGGTAGAATATAATGCTCAGGCTAATAAAAAAGCACCAGAGCTAATGAACTATTTCATCCAACACAAACTCAAGAATCTAATGGAACACATCAATGAATATGTTTGAGGAAAAAGTCTAAATGAAGCTAGGAGTTGCAGAAATACTTGAAAAGACTTCAGGTATGACTAGTCGATCTGATAGGATCAGAATGCTTCAAGAGAATAATAGCGTAGCACTTCAGACAGTACTACGTGGTGCATTTGATCCTGCTATTAAATGGCTTCTTCCAGAAGGTGATCCGCCATATAAGCCAAATGATCTAGTGGATCAGGAACATATCTTCTATCATGAATGTCGTAAGATGTATCTATTCATTGAAGGTGGTAATCCAGATCTTAAGCAACTTCGACGTGAAGCACTATTTGTTCAACTACTTGAAACTGTATCAGCCAAAGATGCTAAAGTGCTTCTAGCTATTAAAGACAAACATCTACCATACCCTGGCATTACGCCAGACATTATTCAGGAGGCATTTCCAGGTCTACTTCCATGAGCAAAAGCAAGAAAATCTATAAAGATCATGATGGTTATGATGAAGATGAATATTATGAGAATGTTCTAAGAGATCGAGAACGACGAAAGAACAAACGACTTGCTAATGCTCTACGTTCCAAAAATATCAATGACCTAATGCGTCTAGAAGAAGATGAGGAAGACTAATGCCAACTTACATGTTCAAAGATATAAATACGGATGAGGAGCAAGAGCTCTTCATGTCAATAACTGAAAGGGACAAGTACTTAGAGGATAATCCACATATTATTCAACTTGTTCACGGTGCACCTTCTATCGGGGATCCAATCAGACTAGGTCTAAAGAAACCCGATGATGCTTTTAGAGACAGACTAAAAGATATTAAAAAGCATCATTCTAGGGGTATGACCAAAAGCTCGATAAACACGTTTTAGGGTGTATCGTGAACCATACTAATAAAGGTTCACTGCATGTCAGCACCACCTAAGAAGAGACTAAGTCGTAAAGAAAAAAGACAAATCAGAGACAATAATGGAGCAATAGGAGAAAAGATTAACTTCAATCTTCAAGAAGTTTATCCCTTAACCGAAAATCAAAAGCTTACATTTAATGCTTATGGTCAAGGTAAAAATCTAATGCTTCATGGTATTGCCGGTACTGGAAAAAGTTATATTTCCATGTATCTGGCACTCAATCAAATACTAAGTGAAGATTCTCCCTATAAAAAACTTTATATTGTAAGATCGGTAGTACCGACAAGAGATATGGGTTTCTTGCCAGGAAATAATAAAGAAAAAGCTAAAGTTTATGAAGCTCCATATTATGCAATTTGTTCCGAACTCTTTAAACGTGGTGATGCCTATGACTATCTAAAACAAAAGAATATAATCGAGTTTATTTCTACCTCATTCATTAGAGGTATTACTCTAAATGACTGTATCATTGTAGTAGACGAGATGCAAAATGCGTCACTCCACGAACTTGACTCAGTCATTACACGTGTAGGAAAGAACTGCAAGATTATATTCTCTGGTGACTTTACACAATCTGATTTTACCAATGAAAAAGAAAGGAATGGTCTACCTCAGTTTATGAAGATTATTCGTGGTATAAAGAGCTTTAAGTTTGTTGAGTTTAATAAGAATGATATTTTGAGGAGTGATCTAGTACGTGACTATATTATTGAAAAAGACCGACTCGGGATTGCAGCCTGATTGGAGTCCTATTGAAACTTATGTTCCTAGAGAGCATGGGTTTATTATAGTTGCTAATGAACATAGAAAATGGATTAGATTTGGTAGACTATATCCTGGATTGAATCGGTGGTATTATTCAGGTACCACCGAACAGGCTCAATACTCAGAAGGTCATGATGATAAGGATAAGCCTACGCATTGGGCTCCAATGTTTAAAGCACCATGGGATTAAATAATGTTTAAACATGAACTACTAAATCTAGCATCAATAGAGCGTACTGAAAAAGACGGAAAGAGATACTACATCACACCAGATGGAGTATTTCCTTCCGTCACTACAGTATTAGGGGAGAAGTTAGATAAGTCTGGACTAGAAATCTGGAAAGCTCGAGTCGGTGCAGCAGAAGTTGAAAAAGTCTCTAGGCTAGCAGCTAATAGAGGTACTGCAATCCATAAACTTTGTGAGGATTATCTCATGAATGTAGAGATTGATTCTCGTAAAGTCATGCCATTTAATATGATGATGTTTAATACCATCAAGCCTATACTTGCTAAAAATGTAAGTAAGGTATACGGCATTGAATCCATGCTTTATTCAAAGGTATTAAAGGCGGCAGGTACATCGGATCTATTGGCAGAATATAATGGAATCAACTCCATTGTTGACTTCAAGACTTCCAAAAAAGAAAAAAAAGAAGAGTGGATTCAGAACTACTTCATTCAAGCCACAACTTATTCTATTATGGCTGAAGAGTTGACTGACCTTAAGTTCCCACAAATAGTTATTATCATAACAAATGATGATTATGAAACTCAGGTTTTTGTCAAGAATAGAGATGACTATAAAGAAAGAGTCTTAGAAATCTTTGGATAAATAAGTTCGGGCAGCGAGGGAGAATCATATGTCCGAACACAAAGATTCAATCCGCAAACTCGAAACCGAAGCACAAATTGAGCTCAAAAGAATAGAGGCAAACTCCACATCTAAGGAAGTTGCCTCTAAAGTGATAGGTAAAACAGCGATCCCCTGGATTGTTCTTCTTGTCTGTGTTGGTGTAGGTGCTAGTGCTTATCTTGAAAAAGAAGCACTCACGGCTGTTATAGGTCTAGTCTCTACAGCAGTTATGGCACTTATAGCTATGGTTACCGGTATTACTGGTAAACAGGAAAAAGAAGAAAAACCTGAAATGAGAATATTAGAGCAACTCGTGAATACTCTTAAAGAAAAAGAACCTATGGAAGTCCATGTGGACAATGATAAAGTTATCATTAGCAAAGGTGAGAGCAAAACGGTTGTGAATAAATAAAGAAAAGGGGAGCTTAATGGCTCCCCTTTTTAGTTAACTAATCCATTCAACCTTATATCTAAACTTCACATTGGAAGAGGTACCTTTACCTAGAGTCTTATTAATGCTATGTCTGAGTTCATTGGATGCTAGTCGGATTGCTTCATCGCCAGATTTAGCAAAGACAACAGACTCTTCCTTTGCAATATCAACTTCTTCATATGCAGTACAGAGAACTTTGTACTTCTTTTTACCTTTCATGTTCTTCATCATATTTGTGAAGTAACCATGAGGCTTATTGTTCCAGATATCTTCTAGATCTTGTTTAGTAAGCATGATGACTCCTACGAGAAGTTAACAGCAAATGAAGCTTTGTATTCCATATAGCACTCAGGCCATTCTTCCATAGCCTTTCGGAGAGCATCTGTAATCAGAAATGGTGCACCTTCAAAGTCAAAATAATAACCATCATATACAGTTGCACCTTGAGCATAGTATGGATTAAACTCTTTACTGAACTTTTGAAGAGCCTTTGCTTTATTTAAAGCAAACGTAAAAAGTACCATATAAGTTTGACCTTCACCAGTAGCACCATAAGAGCATGCTACAGTAAAGAAGTTTGGTCTATTAATCATAGGTATTCCTTTTAGTTCTTGCAGCAGGTGACAATGGCACGCTTCATCCAACGCCCATCATCCTTGCGGCGAAGGGTGCCGATCTTGAGAGCCATACGGAGAGACAGCTCACGGAGACGAGAGGCATTCTTCTCGATGAACTGAACCACATCGTCCTGAGCATCATCTGAAAGACCGATGTTCTTGAGCAGACCCTGCTTGACCACCTGCCGAATACGGATGAGGTAGTCACGCTGAGTCTTCATTGCCAGGTCGATATAGTGGGCACGAGACACCAGAGCCGACAGATGCGGTGCAATCTTGGAGCCACGGTCGATCATGGCATCGAAGTCGTAGTTGGTGATGAACACGACCGTGCCACGGAACTCGAAGCTCTTGGGCATACGCTCGGCAGTCTCTTCGTCGATCAGCGAACCCTCGGTCATGTACGAGATGATGCGCTTGTCGGTAGTGTCCAGAGCAGCCTTGAGCAGACCGATTGCCGTCTCGTCAAGGAACACATCGTCGGCATCGTCAAACACGAGCACCGAACCAGCGGAACGGTGCTGATACAGCAGCTTGTAGAGCGCCGGAGCCTTGACGTAACCCTTCACGATCCGATGGGACGTGGCATTGGGATCCCAAGCCTCGAGCGCCTTCTCGACGGTGAAGGACTTGCCGAGACCGGCAGGACCGGACACGATCAGCGCACGGACGTCACCGTCGATTGCAGCATTGGTCATATCGGACAGGATCTCGAAGCGATCGGTCAGCTTCTGCTCGATCTCTTCGTCGGTCTCAACAATGACGGGCTCGGTGGGCTGAGTCACGTTCATGATCTTAGCGATCTTATCCGTCTTAGCGGTACGGGTCTTGCGGTAGCCGTTCTTGGGGATGCCACGGGGCATGTCAGTGTCCTTTGTAAGTGTATAGTCAGACCTTATCCCATTCTGGGATTAAAGTCAACGGTTATCTTCGAGGGTGGAGAGGTATTCTTCGTACTCCGCCAGATCGGCAGCAGTCGGCTCGTAAGCCTCCTCGCAGGAGACCTCGAGGTCGAAATCGTCGGGGTAGGTCATGAGCACCTCATTCATCATAGGTCTCTTATACCACCGATCACTTTAAAAGTCAACCAAACAAAATCAATGGGTTAGCCAGGTTGATATCCTAACCCATTGAAATCCTTATAAAAACTTTTTTCGGTCGTCCAAAACTTTTTTCAGCCCACCTCGAGGTCGAGCCCTTCTCGAGGTACTAAGATGGTAAAACCTAATCTTTTCAATGGGTTAGCCGTTTTATAAAAGTCAATGATATCAATGGGTTAGGTGCTCACGACGTTTCTCGGCGACCTAAGCCACTGTGGATGGGTTATCCTACCGCTAGGACCGCTTAGGACGATCAGGGACGTTTTTAGCACCTATACCATTGATATCATTAGGGCTCAAACTTTTTTGAAAAAAATGCAGATTTTTTCCTCAATGATATCAATGACTTAAGCCTAACCCATTGACAAAGCAGGGGTTTACTTTTATCTCATATGGGGTTATAAGGTACATATGATGAATGAGGAACTGAACATGACCAACCTCCCCACCTACCTGCCCAACCGCACGGACATCCGCATCTCCGCCGAAGGCGACTACTACGACGGCAAGTTCACCATCGAGGTGGAGTCCTACTGGAACATGTCGGAGAAGTCCTGGGCTATGCCCGCCTGGGAGGAAATGGGCTACCCCGACCTCCACCACCACTTCGACTCGATCGAGGAGGCGCTGGCTGCCCTCCGGGCGGATTATCTGATCGACTGACTTTCCCTATTGACTTTAATCTCAGATTAAGATATAAGTTAAGTCATACCAACGACACCAACGAAAGGCCTACCATGACCGTGTTCTCCGGCGACAAGACCAAGACCAACGTGACCATGGCGTCCGATGGGCGCTACCACACCTCCAGGGACAAGTACCGCAAGGGTGACCTGCGGAAGACCAACCTCGAGGAGTTCGGCACCACCTCGTTCGGCACCGATGGGTACTACGATGGCGCCCCCGGCCGCAAGAAGCGCAAGAAGTGGAACCGGACGGAAAAGCCGTCTTATCTCGACTGAGGGGTTGACTTTAATCTCAGATTAGGTTATAGGTTAAGTTATAACAAGGAGACTACCGATATGGATATCTCGACCGTTCTGTCCCGCATGTACGCCTTCGCCAAGACCACCAAGGACGATGTGGCCTCCAATGAGGTTGCTCGAGTCGCTGACCGTCTGGCTCACCAGGGTCCGTTTGAGGCTCAGCTGACCAACGCTGAGATGACTGTCATTGCCCGCTTTGTCGGTTCATAAAACCTATTGACATTTACCCCAGACTTGATATAATGGTTCATGACCGAATAAGGATGGTATAAGGTAATGAATAAAGTCGAGAATCAAGTCAGGAATCAAGTCAGGAATCAAGTCAGGAATCAAGTCAGGAATCAAGTGTGGGATCAAGGCTGGAACAAAGGCTGGAATCAAGTCTGGGATCAAGTCTGGGATCAAGTCTGGGATCAAGTCTGGGATCAAGTCAGGAATCAAGTGTGGGATCAAGGCTGGGATCAAGAATGATGTATCTGGTAAGTTTTACTAACTTTGGTTATACTAAAGACTTTGACTCTAAGGAAAAAGCTCTTATCTATATGGAAAGAGCTTGTCTTGAGTCTGTTCTTATGACTGAGAAGGGTGAAGTTCTTGGTGGATTCTCTCCCATCTCTGGTTACAAAAAAATGGTTGACTTTAATCTGACTTGATATAAAATCCGACTATCAACACAAAAGAGGAAGACAATGGCTCACAATATCGAAATGATCAACGGTAAGGCTCAGATGGCATATGCTGGTGCTAAGCCTTGGCACGGTCTTGGCACGGAAGTTCCTGCCGACCTGACTCCCGACCAGATGCTTGAGGCTGCAGGTCTCAACTGGGAGGTGGAGAAGATCAAGGCTTATGCTAAGGTTGGTGGTAAGAACATCGACGTTGGTCGCTCTGCTCTTGTTCGTAAGATGGACAATAAGATCCTGGATATCGTGTCGAACGACTGGAATCCGGTGCAGAACTCTGAGGCGTTTGAGTTCTTCAACGACTTCATCGCCGAGGGTGACATGGAAATGCACACCATCGGCTCTCTGGCCGATGGTCAGATTGTCTGGGCTCTGGCAAAGGTTAAGGACGGGTTCGACCTGTTCGGTGGTGATGAAGTCGAGTCCTACCTGCACTTCACCAACTTCCACAAGTACGGCTTCTCCACCGACGTTCGGTTCACTCCGATCCGTGTGGTCTGCAACAATACTCTTACGCTCTCTCTTAACACCAAGGTAGAGCGCTTTGTCAAGATCAGCCATCGCCGTGAGTTCAATGGTGATAACGTGAAGCTGATGCTTGGTATTGCCCAGGAGAAGCTTGCCAAGTACAAGGAAATGGCAGCATTCCTTGGCACCAAGCGCTACACCAACGAGAACATGGTTGACTACTTCAAGCGTGTGTTCCCGGTTGCTGGTGGTCCTGATGCTAAGAAGGAACTGAGCAAGAACGCTAAGGTTGCTCTGTCCGTGGTCGATACTCAGCCTGGTGCTGACTTTGCCCGTGGTACCTTCTGGCAGCTGTTTAATACGGTGACTTACACCGCCGACCATCTGATGGGTCGGACTCAGGACTCTCGTCTACAGTCTGCTTGGTACGGCAACGGTCGTAACATGAAGACCAAGGCTCTGGAGACTGCTCTAGAGATGGCAAACGCCTAAAAAATAGGTTGACACAACTTCCACTTTGATATATAACTATACTTACCAAAACACAGAAAGGACTAAAAATATGAAGACTTTTACTCGTATGGCTGCCCAGGGTGACTTCCTCATTCTGCGGATCGACACTCTTCCTCCAAACGTGGAGCGCATTGCTCCCAACGAGCGTAACCATATCGTGGTTGCTCACTCTGAAACCGGTCATAACCACGTAATGGTTGCTGATCGTGTGACTGCCTACAAGACCAGTGGTACCAAGGACGTTGACCTCTACGAGATGTTCCTCTCCGTTGAGGCTCCTACGGAAATCAACCACCTTCGTTCCTTTGATACCCACGAGACTCTTCTGGTTCCTCCTGGTAACTACACTGTTCGCCGTCAGCGTGAATATGTTGCCGAGGGTTTCCGTCGGGCTCAGGACTAACTCTTACACCTCTTCAGTCTGTCATTAATATAATCTAGGAGTCTATACTATGAAGAAGATCGACAAGCTTACTCCTGCTCAGGAAGCTATGCTAGAGGTCTATCGTGACAAGTGGATCAAGATCGGTCTGTCCACCGACCGTGTTGATCCTGCTCAGGCTGAAGAGGCTGTAAAGCTTCTGTATAAGTGCGGTGGTCTTAGTGCACCTGATAAGATCGTGTTTGCCAATGGCCCACTTCATGCCAAGAAGATCCTTGGCGATCGGTCCGTGACTGAGAGCTGTGTCTATGGTTCTCATGAGGCCGCATGGCTTTCCTTTTATGACTTCATGCAGAATGAAGTTGGTATTGACCTTGAAGGTAAGCTTGATGGTCTCTGGGCTGTTGCCAAGACTTGTGGTTGGGTTTCCTGCTATGATACTCTAGCGGTGGTGCAGGATCGCCCAGTCCACATCAAGATGGATGAGGACAACCGACTGCATTCCGAGACTGGTCCTGCCATTCTCTATGCTGATGGGTTTGCCGTCTATGCTTGGCACGGTGTCCGTGTTCCTTCGGACTGGATTGAAAACAAGTCCAGTCTGACTGCTAAGATGGCACTGACTTGGGAAAACATGGAGCAGCGTCGAGCTGCTTGTGAAATCCTTGGTTGGGTTCATATCCTTGATGAACTTAATGCCACTGTGATTGACCAGGATGAGGATCCTCAGATCGGTACCCTTCTGGAGGTTGATATTCCTGACATTGGTCGGGAGAAGTTCCTCAAGGTACTTTGCGGTACCGGTCGAACTTTTGCACTGCCGGTACCACCTGATATGCAGACGGCGCTCAGCGCTAACGCCTGGACCTACGATATTGATCCAGATCTTCTTAAGACACTTGAGGTCCGGACCTAAAAAGTCCGGACTACTCTTATGAATCAAGTCAGGATTCAAGTCAGGGATCAAGTCGGGGATCAAATCTGGGATCAAGTCTATAATCATGTCTATGATCAAGTCAGGAATCAAGTCAGGAATCAAGTCAGGAATCAAGTCTATAATCAAGTCTCGAATCAAGTCAGGAATCAAGTCTATAATCAAGTCTCGAATCAAGTCAGGAATCAAGTCAGGAATCAAGTCTATAATCAAGTCGGGGATCAAATCTGGGATCAAGTCTATGAAATCAGTTCGTCGTGAAATAAGTTATGCTGTTTATTTTATGAGCGATATGCTCATAAAAAAGAAGATTTATAATGATTTAGAGAATCTTATAAAAATGCGTCTAGATGTTCCTATCACATTTGAGTTATATGATAATATATGGGATACATTTAATATGATTGAACTAAATATGAGAACTAAAAATGGATAATATTCAAATCACACTGTCTTATAATCGCTATAATGAGAATGAAGATCCAAATAGTGATATAGCAGAGTCATATCATAATACATTTACCATTTCTGATGAAGTAACCTATTATACTATTCTAGAAAAAGTAGAAGTGATGCTTAAGAGTCTTGGTTATGAGTTTGATGGGCATCTAGAGTTTACCGGACTTGTTGAATCCAACAATATTGAAAGTAATAATGTGATTCAACTCCATCCTGAGGAATGAGGATGCTTCAAGTTCATAATCAAATCAAGGTTCAAGCCTTTAATCAAGTCATGAATCAAGTCTGGAATCAAGTCTGGAATCAAGTCGAGGATCAAGTCTGGAATCAAGTCTGGAATCAAGTCTTGGATCAAGTCTACAATGAAATATAAACATGTTTCCCACTTAATCAATGATAGATGTAGATTTGCTTCTGATGATATTATAGAAACGTATATGGATTCTACCTTAGAGATTAAATCTAGTACTTTTGTTAAATTATTTAATATTATTATTTTAAATATTCGTGATCCTCTGATTTTTGAATGTAAAAAACAAAGATTGTAGTTGACATAACCAAAGAATGGTGATATGACTTATGTAGAACGTAAACTTCAATCAGTAAAATCTAGTTATTTTGATAAAATAGTCAAAAGAACAGATTCGGATTTTTGCCACCACATATATAGTTCTCTTTCAAACCTAGTTTGGGTTAAAACTAACTATAATCAACTTACCATAGAAGCAGTTAAGGATACTATATAAAATGGCTCGTGCAGCAGCAACACCTAAGTCTCTGAAAGTCAAGAAGCCTGTCAAGGTTAAGACCACTCGTACAGAGCAGTATCTGATTAATCTCAAGTACATGGGTGAAGAACCGATCTTTCCTTCTAATAAGCAGTTAACTGATCAGCAATATAGTTCTGCTTTATCCTGGTATAACTATATGTGTTCCAGGTCTGATGCACGAGAATATCTAGAAACTTATCTAAAGAATACTAATCGACTAGAGGACCTTAAGAAACTTAAATCTGTACCAGATAACAAGTTTATTGAGCATGCCGGATGGATTGCCCGTATGCTTTCCCGTGGTGTCCCTCTTACTAAGCGTTCATATAACCATATGAACCTCAAACTAACTGAGATGCTAAACCATTCCTCGGAACAAGAGGAAAAGTCTGAACCTAAAAAGGTCATTAATATTCAAGATAGGATCAAGGAAAAGGTCTCAAACTTCATTGGTCTCTTTGACGAAGAAATTGATCGTGAGGGTTATACTCTGTCCATGTATGATATGCTTCAGAAGCATGAGATTCCACCAACACTCTCTTCAAAGGTTGCAGAGTACTTCAAGCCTATCTCAGATGAGGCTCAAGAACTTTTTAAGAAAGACTGTGATTCTCAACTGAAAGAAGGATACAATCATCTTACTAAGGAACAGATCAAGCAACGTGCTGCATTCTACAAGTCTATTCTAGAAGATTGTGAGCGCTATGCTGGTAATGTCAAAAAGCAGAAGCAGCAGAGGGCACCAAAGCCCATGACTTCTGAAAAGAAGCTAAAGCACTTCAAGTATCTTAAGGAAAGCAAGGACCATAAACTGGTATCTGTCAATCCAGAAAAGATTCTAGGTTGCCAAGAGTTCTGGACATTCAATGTGAAGTATAACACACTTACTGTGTTCTATGCTATTGATCGTGGTGGTCTAGATGTTGACCGTATGACTATTACCAAGTATGATGAAACCAAAACCAAGACATACAAGATCAGTTCCAAAAAAGTCAAGGCAACCATTGAGACTATTCTGACTGGTGGTAAGAGAGTCATTAATAAAGTCCTATCGGAAATTAAAGAGTTCCCAGTGCTACAAAACCGTGTAAGTGAAAATGTCATTCTAATGAGGGTATCATGATTGAACAGGTAAAAAAGACTCCACTAGACCCACCACTGGGTAAAACCACCATGGTCAAAGCTCCGTGGGGTACTATGGAGAAAGCTCAAGTATTTGATGTGATTGATATTAGAGACGGTAAGGTGCAATATGCTTCAGTACATAAGCCTATTGGCAACTTTAACGTGAGATACTCAGTATTCCGAGTTCAATAAATATACCTTGACTTTTGTGGAATATGGTATATAATGAGTTTATAATATATAAAGGTGAACTATGAAGGTCAAGATCGGACCATATACCAACTATATTGGTCCTTTCCAGATTGCAGAAAAGATTCTGTTCTGGAAAGACAGAAATAAGTTTAATAAAGAAAACCCTGGTGAACTCCACAAGGATTCAGATGATATTCATGCACTGGGTGAACGTCT
>JACCDP010472027.1_pt1 | contig 13394 bp, 11 predicted proteins | sample 7445841 | NCBI WGS metagenome assembly JACCDP01 (sample SAMN15323441, study PRJNA562643) | freshwater metagenome | isolation source: river surface water | place: USA:Blue River Watershed | collected 2017-08-17
GGCTGCGCCGCCACATCCTCCCCTGCTTTTGCGCGCATGGTGGGGCTGGATGGAGAGATTTCTCTGGTGGTCGCCATCCTGACCACCTTGATTGTGCCCTTCACTGCGCCGCCCTTGGCGCTGGGGCTGATGGGCATAGACCTTGCCATTTCACTCTCCGCGCTGATGGGAAGGCTGATGCTGGTGGTGGGCTTGCCGCTGCTGATTGCCGTGCTGCTGCGCCGCCTGGCCGGCCCGGCACGGCTGCAACGCTATGCCGGGGCTTTGGATGGCGCGGTGGTCTGGCTGGTGGTGATTTTCGGTTTTGGCGTGATGGATGGGATGCTGGCGAAAATCATCTCTGACCCCGCCTGGGTGCTGGCGGGGCTTGCCTTGGCTTTTGCCGCCAATTTCGGCCTGAATGCCGCAACCGCGCTGGTTTTTGCGCCAACCGGCCAGAAGCTGGCGCTGACGGCGGGTTTGCTCGGCGGTAATCGCAATATGGCGCTATTCCTGGCGGTGCTGCCAGCGGCGACCGATCAGCGCATTTTGCTGTTCTTCGCGCTTGGCCAATTCCCGCTGTTTCTGACGCCCTTTCTGCTGTTGCCGCTTTATCGGCGCTTCAAGCTGGCCTAACCCCTCCGCGCCTCCAGCGCCATCAGCACCCGTTCAGGCGTTGCTGGCAGATCAAGGCTGGCGAGCCCCGTCGCGTCGCAGATCGCATTCCAGACAGCGCTGGCCAACATCAGCGGCGGTTCGCCGACACCTTTGGAACGGAAAATCGTCTCCGCCCGCGCTGGCGCATTCGCCAGCAACCTCAGGCGGAAATCCGGCGGCGCATCGCGGCTGCCCGGGATTTTATAGGTGGAAGGCCCAAGCGAGCGCTGCCTGCCTTCCTTGTCCCAATAAAGGCTTTCCGTTGTCAGCCAGCCAAGCCCCTGCACGAAGCCGCCTTCAATCTGCCCGCGATCAATCGCGGGATTAAGCGACCGCCCGCAATCCTGCACCAGATCAGCGCGCAACACGCGATGTTCCCCAGTGAGCGTATCCACCACCACTTCAACCACGGCGGCGCCGTAGGAGAAGTAGAAGAAAGGCTCACCCCGCATGGCCTTCGCATCCCAATGGATGTCGGGCGTGCGATAAAACCCGGTGGCGGAAAGCGAAATGCGCTGCACCCAGCAGCGATGTGCCAGATCACCAAAGCCCATGGCGCGATTATCGCCGGGGCGGGCGACAAATACGCGCCCTTCGGCAAAGCCAATCGCTTCCACGGACACTTCCCAAAGGCGCGCTGCCTCATGCGCCATACGTTCCCGGATTGCGCTTGCGGCCAAATGCGCCGCCCAGCCATTCAAATCAGAACCGGTGGAAGCGGCCGTGGGCGCGGTATTGGGCACTTCTGCCGTGCTGGTGGGCGTGATGCGGATGCGGTCCATCGGCACACCAAAAGCATCCGCCACCACCTGCGCGATTTTGATATTGAGCCCCTGGCCCATTTCCGTGCCGCCGTGATTGAGCCGGATGGACCCATCCGCATAAACATGCACCAAAGCGCCGGCCTGGGTCAGATGCATGAGGCCAAAGGAAATGCCAAAGGCCAGCACAAAACTTCCAAGCCCGCGGCGCAAGAATGGATGGTTCGCATTGAAGGCCGCGATTTCCGCGCGCCGCGCTGCCCAGCCGGCGTCTTCCATGGCTTCGGCATAAACGCGACGGATCAAATCCCCTTCCAAAGCCTGGCCATAAGGCGCCTTGGCGCCGTTCTCGCCGCCCGCGAAATTGCGCGCGCGCACTGCTTCCATATCCTGCCCCGTGGCGGCAGCGACATGGCGCAGCACATCATCCATCTGCAAAACGCCTTGCGGCCCACCAAACCCGCGAAACGCCGTGTGGCTCACCATATTTGTGCGCAGCGACAGCGCGCGCAGCTTGACCGCGGGCACATCATAGCAATTCAGCGCATGGGTCAGCGCGCGAAACACCACGCCGCCGGTCAGATCAAGACTATGTCCACCATCGGCGGCCAGCATCGCCTCAAGCCCCGCAATCCGCCCCGTCGCGTCAAACCCCGCGCGCCAGCGATACAAAAACGGATGCCGCTTGCCGGTGGCCGCCATATCCGCCTTGCGTGAGAGCCTGAGCTTTACCGGCCGCCCGGTGATGCGCGTGGCAAGCGCTGCTGCTGCCGCCACCCAGGAAGCATTGCTTTCCTTGCCACCAAAACCGCCGCCCATACGCCGGCAGCGCACGGTGATACGGTTGAAATCGCAACCCAGGACGCGCGCTGCGATGTGCTGCACTTCCGTCGGGTGCTGGGTTGATGAGGTGATGGAAATCTCCCCATCTTCACCCGGCATGGCGATCGCAATCTGGCCTTCCAAGTAGAAGTGTTCCTGGCCGCCCACACGAAATTCACCAGATGTGGTCAGCGGCGCCGCGGCAATCGCGCCCGCCGCGTCACCCACGGCAATTTCCTGCGGCGGCAACAGATAGGCTTCCGCCGCAAGCGCATCTTCGATGGAAAGAATCGCCGGCAGTGCCTCAATTTCCGGCTTCAGCGCGCCAAGCGCGGCAAGCGCCGCATCGCGCGTCTCACCCACCACCAAGGCGATGGGCTGGCCGTGATGGCGAAGCTCGGCTTTCGCGAAAAGCGGTTCAACTTCCCGGCCCGAAGGCGAGATATCATTCGCCCCTGGCACATCCCGCGCCGTGAGCACCGCAACAATGCCCGGCATGGCGCGCGCCGCCGCCACATCCAAAGCGCCAAGCCGCCCATGCGCGACGGGCGAGAGTAAAAGCGCGCCATGCAGCAGGCCTGGCGCTTCCGGCACATCATCCGCGAAAGGTGCCTGGCCTGTCACATGACCAAGCGCCGAATCATGCGCCAGCGCTGCGCCCTGGGATAACGGCGCATTCATGGCGCGATGAACCGCGGCGCATGGGGTGTGGCCATCGCCATAATTTCCGCTGCCGCTTCGGGCTGCGCCACACGCCAGTAAAGCCGCAGCAATAGGTTACGCACCGCCGCGCGGCGATATTCCGCGCTGCCACGCAAATCATCCATGGGTGAGATCGCTTGCGCCAAAGCATCCCCCGCCGCACGGGCTTGCGCTTCGGTGAAGGGCGCACCTGCAAGCACGGTTTCGGCTTCCGGCGCCCGTGCCGCCATGGGGCCGCAACCACCATGGGCGATCCGCGCGCGCGTAATCACATCACCATCGCGTTCCAGCAGCACCGAAAGACCAATGGCGCTGATATCCTGATCATGCCGGCGGGAGAGCTTTTCGGCGGCGAAAATCGCGCCTGGCGCGGGGCGGGGGATGTACACCCGCGCAATCACCTCATCTGCGCGGAGCGCATTGCGCCGATAGCCGAGCAGGAAATCCTCAACCGCCAAATCCCGCGCCCCATCCGGCCCCGCGAGTGACACACGCGCGCCGAGTGCCAGCAAGGGCGGCAGCGCATCGCCAATCGGGCTGGCTGTGCCCAAATTCCCGCCCAGCGTTCCCATGGCGCGTATTTGCCGGGAGCCCAAGCGCCGCAGCAACCCGGCAAACGCCGCGAAAGCTGCATCGCTTTCCATGTGATCGAGCAAAGCGGCATAGGGTTCCGCCGCGCCCACCGAAATGCCTTCAGGCCCCGGTTCAATGCCGCGCAATTCGGCGACATCGCGCAGGCAAATGATGGCGGCGGGGTTTTCCCGATGTTCGGAAAAGCGGAGGCCCAGATCCGTGCCGCCGGCCAGAAGCCAGGCGCCAGGATGCGCGCGCCGCAGCGCCAGGGCTTCATCCAGGCTGCGCGGCAGGAAAAACCGATGCTCTTTTGGGCCGAAGGCCGAGCCATCCGTTGCGGGGCAGGCGGGCGGAGCCTCATTGGCCGCCGGCAAGGCCGCAGCCGCGTCCAAAATCGGGCGATAGCCGGTGCAGCGGCAAAGGTTACCCGCCAAAGCCTCATGCGCATCGCCACCCATGCGCGCATGGGCGTAGAGCGACATAACAATGCCCGGCGTGCAGAAGCCGCATTGCGTTGCCTCAGCCGCCAGCATGGCCGCCTGGACGGGATGTGGTGCGCCATCGGTGCCCGCCAGCCCTTCCACGGTGCGGATCGCAAGGCCATGCGCCTGACCGAGGGTCATCAAACAGGCATTCACTGGCTGACGCGCGCCATCCGGCGCTTCGATCACCACCGTGCAGGCGCCGCAATCACCTTCCGCGCAGCCTTCCTTGGTGCCGGTCAGTCCCGCCGCGCGCAGCCAATCGAGCATGGTCATGGCCGGGGGCGTTTCCGCCGGCAAAGACCGCAAGGCACCATTCAGGGTGAAGGTGATGGACATGAAACTTTATTTAGGAAAGCCGGGCGGCGCTGGCGAGGGGTACCGCTACTCGTCCCCCTCCAACCGGGCGATATCCTCATCCGAAAAGCCGAAATGATGGCCGATTTCGTGGATCAGCACGTTGCGCACCAGGCGGAACAAATCCTCCCCGGTTTCGATCCATTCCAGCAGAATGGGTTCCCGGAATAGCAGGATGCGGTCCGGTTCCTGGGGCGCCATGGCGTGGCTTTTGTCGGTAAGCGGGACGCCAAGGTAAAGTCCGGTCAATTCATAGGGATTTTCGATATCCAATTCCCGCAGCAACTCCTCATCGGCCATATCCTCAACCAATATGGCGATGCCTTTCAGCAGGTCGCGCAAAGGCTTCGGGATGGCGGCGAGCGCATCTTCGGCCAATTCGACCATGTCTTCAGGGCTGGGCGGGGTGGAAAAGCGCATGGCATCCTCATGCGCGCCGGGCTGCCTTGGGGTCAAGTCAGGTTTTCCGCGCAGGGCGTGACAGGTCAGAAATACTGACCCAATATCGCGCCATGGAAACACTGCTGCCCTTGCTTGGCTTCGCCATCGCCACTTCGGCCACGCCGGGGCCGAATACGCTGATGGTGGCGGCATCTGCTGCCAATCACGGGCTGCGCGCGGTGGTGCCGCATGTGCTGGGCATTGCCTTTGGCTTTGCCGCCATGATCTGGCTGGCCGGGCTTGGCCTTGCCCTGCCACTGATGGCGAGCCCGCTGTTGCATGAGGTGGTGAAATGGGCTGGCGCGGCCTGGCTTGCTTGGCTCGCCTGGAAAATCGCCCGGGCTGGCGCGCCGGGGGAAGGGCCAGCGCGCCCGCCGCTCGGCTTTTTGGGCGCGGTGCTGTTCCAATGGGTGAACCCAAAAGCCTGGATGATCATCCTGGCTGCCATCCCGGCCTTCACGCGGCCGGGGGCGGATTTGCTGCCTCAGGTGAGTCTGATTGCGCTGGTTTTTGCCGCGGTAGGCGTGCCTTCGGCCGGGCTTTGGGGGCTGATCGGTGCGGGGGCGCGGCGGGTGCTGCGGCAGGGGCGGGGATTGCGCGCCTTCAACATTGCCATGGCGTTGTTGATGCTGGCGTCACTTATCCCCGCGCTGAAAAGCTGAAACGGTTACGCTTCAGCCTTCAATCACATTGGAACGCTGGCCACCGATAATCGACAGAAATTCACGCCGCGTGCTGGGGTCATCACGGAAGGCGCCAAGCATGCGGCTGGTGACCATGGTGACACCCGGCTTATGGATGCCGCGCGTGGTCATGCATTGATGCGCGGCTTCAATCACCACCGCAACGCCCTTCGGCTTCAGCACCTGTTCAATGGTATTCGCGACTTGCGCTGTCAGTTTTTCCTGAATCTGCAAGCGCTTGGCATAAACTTCCAGCACGCGCGCCAGCTTGCTGATGCCAACCACACGGCCCTGCGGCAGATAGGCGATATGCGCGCGGCCAATGATCGGCACCATGTGGTGTTCGCAATGGCTTTCCATGCGGATGTCCCGCAGGATCACCATTTCATCATAGCCATCGGTTTCTTCGAAGGACCGCGCGAGCAAATCCACCGGGTCCGTTTCATAGCCGGCGAAGAATTCCTCATAAGCGCGGGCGACGCGCGCGGGGGTATCCACCAGGCCTTCACGGTCCGGATCATCGCCGGCCCAGCGCAGCAGGGTGCGCACCGCGGCTTCGGCTTCCGCGCGGGAGGGGCGCGGTTCCAAGGTGGCATTGGCCGTGGTGAGGCCAGAGGCAGGGGTTTGAATATTCACGGAGATGGTCTTTCCAAAACGAAGACATGGCGCCGCTGGGCAGGGGGCTTGGCGGCGCCTTCGACCCCCTATGTGGGCGGTATCCGCGGAATGGCAAGGATTTGCCCCCCGCTTGGCGCCCGGGGCTGGTGCGGGTTAGCTTGTGCCCCTTAGGAACAACCAAGAAGATCCCGCCATGCTTGATGCCGTAAGCCCCCTTGCCGCCACCTCGACCGAGGCGAAGCTGTATGACGCGCTGATCATCGGCGCCGGCTTTGCGGGTATGTATCAGCTCCATTCCCTGCGGGACCGCTTGGGGATTTCCGCCCATGTGCTGGAAGCGGGCGATGGCGTGGGCGGCACCTGGTACTGGAACCGCTACCCTGGCGCGCGCTGCGATTCCGAAAGCCATAGCTATTGCTATCATTTTTCGGATGAGCTGGTGCAGGGCTGGGAATGGTCCGAACGCTATCCAAGCCAGCCGGAAATTCTGCGCTATCTGAATTACGCTGCGGATAAGCTTGATTTGAAGCGCGACATTACCTTCAAGGAGCGGGTGGTCTCAGCCAGCTATGATGAGGGCGAAAATCTCTGGCATGTGCGGACCGAACAGGGCGGGCATTACGCCGCACGCTTCCTGATCACGGCGGTTGGCTGCCTTTCTTCGGCCAATCTGCCGAAGATTGATGGCATCTCGGATTTTCAGGGCAAGTGGTACCACACCGGCGAATGGCCGCATGAAGGTGTGGATTTCTCCGGCAAGCGGGTTGGCGTGATTGGCACGGGTTCCACCGGCATTCAGGCCATTCCAGTGGTGGCCGCTGCCGCCAAGCACCTGACGGTGTTTCAGCGCACGGCAAATTATTCGATCCCCGCGCGCAATGCGCCGCTGACGGATGATTTCAAGAAATACGTGCGGGAGAATTTTGCCGAAATTCGCGATGTGATGCGCTCCACCGTCAATGGCCATCCTTGGCGCATTGCGGATCGTTCCGTTTTTGATGTCTCCGATGAAGAACGGGACAAGATTTTCGAAATGGCCTGGGAAAAGGGCGGGCTGCGCCTGCGTGCCGAATTCCGCGATGTGCTGACGAATGAGGAAGCGAATGAGGTTGTTTCAGCCTTCCTCAAGAAAAAGATCGGCCAGATTGTGAAAGACCCCGCCAAGGCCGCGATCCTTGCCGATATTGACCATGGCTTCGCCACCAAGCGCCCGCCGATCGATACCGGTTATTTTGAGACCTATAACCGCGATAATGTCGCGCTGGTGAATCTGCGCGCGGAGCCGATTGAGCGGATCACCGCGACCGGCGTGAAAACCAACAAGGGCGAATACAAGCTGGATATCATTGTGTTTGCCACCGGCTTTGATGCCATGACGGGGCCTTTGTTCAATTTGAACATCGCGGGGCGCGATGGCCTGAGCTTGCGGGATGTGTGGCGTGAAGGCCCGCGCAGCTATCTGGGCCTGCAAGTGGTGGGCTTCTCCAATCTGTTTACCGTAACGGGGCCGGGCAGTCCTTCAGTGCTGACCAATATGCCAGTTGCCATTGAACAGCATGTGGATTGGATCAGCCGCTGCATCGCGGATATGCGCGCCGCCGGCCAAACCCGCATCGAAGCCAAGCCCGATGCGGTGGATGATTGGATGGTGCAGGTGCAGGAAGTGGCCAGCCGCACACTTTTCCCGAAAACGCCGCATTCCTGGTATCTGGGGGCCAATGTGCCGGGCAAGCCGCGCGTGTTCATGCCCTATATCGGCGGGATGGCGAAGTATCGGCGGATTTGCGATGAGGTGGCCGATAAGGGGTATGAGGGTTTTGCCTTGGGGGCGTGAGTCCTTTCAGACCGGTTCCAACCCCTTGGCGCGAAGCAACCCGGCATCCGCGCCTTGCACCAGAAACTCCATGAAGGCGCGCGCGGCTTCCGGCTGCGGCGCTTCGGCGAAAATGGCCGCTGAGAAGGTCATCACCTCTCCGATCTCAGCTGGCAGCGTGCCGATAATGTCAATGCCGGGCACGGTCATCAATTCGCTCACTTGCTGAATGGCCAAAGCCACTTCGCCGCGCTTCAGCAATTCACCCGTGAAGCCCTGCGGGATCACGGTGGCTTTGGCATTCACTTCCGCCGCGATGCCAAGGCGTTCAATCAAGCCCGCGAAGAACAGCCCGCTTGCCCCGGCGCGGGAATAGGCGAGTGATGGTGTGGCCAGCAGCGTGGCGCGGAAGGCCTCAGGCGTGCTGATATCCGGCCTCGGCGCGCCGGCGGCGACCGCGACGCCAATGTGCGATAACGCCAAATCGCGCCGGCTGCCCTTGGCGAAAACCCCCTTGGCGATGAAATCATCAACGGCGGCAGCGGTCAGGATGGCGATATCGCCGCGTGCGCCATCGGCAATGCGCTGGGAAATGGATTTGGTCGGGTCGAACACCATGGCGGGGGCAGGGTTACGCTCAGCCCAAAGCGGTGCCAGCACATCCAAAACGCCATTGAGCGCGAGGGTGGACATGATGGAAAGCGGCTGGGTCATGGGGCGGTTCCTTGCAAAAAAAGCACGCCCACCATGCCGCCTGCCAAGCCGCGCGGCAATGTGGCGCAGATCACCCTGAAATCGCCATGAAGCGCTGCTTGAATAACTGCCGGTTCAGCGAAAGGAAGTCCCCATGCCGCGCATGACCCTGGCCCTTGCCCTTCTGATCAGCGCCGCCTGGCCCGCCACTTCCTGGGCGCAGGCGCAAACCTCTCAACCACCGGAAGGCTGCGCGCAACATCAGGCGCGCTTTCCTGCTTTGCTTGGCAAGGCGCCGGAAGAAGTGCGCGCCGCGCTGCAAGCCATGCCGGGGATCACTACCGTGCGTATGGGCGGGCCGAATACGCCAATGACGCGGGATTACCGGATGGACCGCGCCACGGTGCTGATTGAAAACGGTGTGGTGAAGCAAATCACCTGCGGCTGAGGCTGCCCGCCGCCACTACCAACAGCACCACCGCACAAAGCCCCGCCATGGCCGCGAAAATCCCCGCGCCAAAAGCGGCATAGCCAGGCCCGCAGGCCAGCGTCAGCAGCGTCGTCATCGCCCCCACCGCCGCCCCCAGCAGGGTTTGCGCCGTCGCGCCCAGATGCGCCGGCACATTGGCCTGGATCAGCCGTATCGCCGCCAAATGCATCGCGCCGAAGGTCAGCGCATGCAGGCTTTGCAGCAGGATCAGCGCCATCAGATCGCTCGTCATCGCCATGGCGGACCAGCGGACCAAGCCTGCCCCTGCCGCCGCCAGAATCAGGCCGCGCACGCCAAGCCAATCGGCGAAGCGCCGGCCCCAGGCGAAAAGCGCCACCTCGGCCACCACGCCCCAGCCCCACAGCAGGCCAATCACCCCCGCACTCAGCCCGGCCGCCTGCCAATGGATGGACCCGAAGGTGTAGTAAGCCGCATGGCTGCCCTGCATCAGCGCCGCCAGTAGCATCAAGCGCTTGAAGCCCGGCAGCGCGAATGCCGCGCGAAAGCCCGATGCCCCGCCCTTGCCCCTTCCATCGGCGCGCGGCAACAAAAAGGCCGCTGCCGCGCCAAGGCCGAGCATCCCCGCAATCAACCAGGCGGCGCTGCCCGCCCCCAGCACGCCCACCAGGGCACCCGCCAGCACCGCCGCCAGGATGTAGCTCGCGGAACCGGCGGCGCGGGCACGGCCGTAGTCAAAGCCAGGGGGTTCCCGTGCCGCGCGCAGCGCCATGGAATCGGCCAAGGCTGTGGTGGGCGCCAAGGCCACCGCCAGCGCCAAATTCACCAAAAGCAGCGCCCAAAACCCGCCCGCCAGACCAAACCCCGCCGCGCAAAGCGCCGCCGCGCTGGTGCAGCAAATCAACACCAACCGAGGATCACCCAACCAATCCGCCAGCCGTCCGCCTGCTGGCCCCGCCAGCAATTTCAGCGCACTGCCCGCGGCCAAAACCGTGCCCAAATCAGCCGGCGTCAGCCCGCGCGCCAGCAAAAGCGGCGGCAGAAAGGGCATCATCACGCCAAAGGCCGCGAATTGCGCGGCGAAGATCAGGGCAAAGCGGGTGGCGGGGTTCATCACGGCTTGCTCACCCTGCCCCGCGCCGCCACCATGGACAAGCGCGCCGCGCCATGCCACGGAACGGCGCGTTTATTCTATTGGACATTGACCCCCGCATGTTCGAACCCAGGGTTCGCGCCATCCTCGGCCCGACCAATACCGGCAAGACCCACCTCGCGATTGAGCGAATGCTCGCCCATGCCTCGGGCAGTATCGGCTTTCCGCTGCGGCTGCTGGCGCGTGAAAATTATGATCGCATGGTGGCGATGAAGGGCGAACGCTACGTCGCCCTGATCACCGGCGAGGAAAAAATCGTCCCGCCTGAGGCGAAGTATTTCGCCTGCACGGTGGAAGCGATGCCGCTGGATCGCCCGGTGGAATTCCTTGCCGTGGATGAAATCCAGCTTTGCGCGGACCCGGATCGCGGGCATGTCTTTACTGATCGGCTGCTGAATGCGCGCGGCATGGTGGAAACCATGTTCCTGGGCGCTGAGACCATTGCGCCGCTTTTGCGCCGCCTGATCCCGCGCGCCGAAATTGAAACCCGCGCGCGGCTTTCGCAATTGACTTACGCCGGCCCGGCCAAACTGTCGCGCCTGCCGGCGCGTTCCGCCATTGTCGCCTTCAGCGCGCAGGAAGTCTACGCCATTGCCGAAGCGGTGCGCCGCCGGCGCGGCGGATGCGCCGTGGTGATGGGCCGGCTTTCGCCGCGCACCCGCAATGCGCAGGTCGCACTTTATCAAAACCGGGAAGTGGATTTCCTGGTGGCGACGGATGCGATTGGCATGGGCCTCAATATGGATGTGGACCATGTGGCGCTGGCCGCACTTAATAAATTTGATGGCCACCAGCCGCGTGCGCTGACGGCGCAGGAAATCGCGCAAATCGCGGGCCGCGCTGGGCGGGGCATGCGTGATGGTACTTTCGGCACCACGGCGGATGCGCCGACATTGGATGATGACATCATCACCCAGATCGAAACCCACGCTTTTGAACCGCTAAAGACACTCGCCTGGCGCAATTCCGATCTGGATTTTTCCTCGGTCGAAGCGCTGCTTGATGCTCTTGGTGCGCCTGCGCCGCTGCCTGGCCTAGCCAAGGGCCATGATGCGGTGGACCACATCACGCTTTCCATGCTGGTGCGGGAAGAAGAAATTCGTGGCCTGGCCGATACGGCTTCGCGCGTGCGCTTGCTGTGGGAAGCCTGCCAGGTGCCGGATTTCCGTAAGCTTGCCGATGATAGCCACACAAGGCTTTGCGCGCGCATTTTCACGCATTTGGCGCGCGAAGGCCGCCTGCCGCGTGATTGGGTGGCGTCGTCGCTGGCGCAGCTTGGCATGGCGGAAGGTGATCTTGATACGCTGATGGCGCGGCTTTCCGCCATTCGCGTCTGGGCCTATGTCGCGGCGCGGGCGGATTGGCTGGATGATGCGGCCGAATTGCAGGGCGAAGCGCGGCGTGTGGAAGACATGGTCTCCGACGCTTTGCATGAAAGCCTGACGGCGCGCTTTGTGGACCGTCGCGCGGCGCATCTGATCCGCGCGCTCGATGAAAGCGATGAGGAATTGCTCTCGGCCGTCACGCGCCGCGGAGAAGTAGTGGTGGAAGGCCATCCTGTCGGCCATGTGAAGGGCTTCCTGTTTGAACCCGACGCGGCGACGGTGAAGGAAGAAGAACGCCGCGTGGTGCTGCGCGCGGCACGGCGCGCTTTGGGGGCAGAAATTCCGCGCCGCGTGACAATGCTTGAGACCGCGAAGGATGAGGCTTTTGCGCTGACGCCGCAGCATGGCGTGACCTGGGCCTATTCCCATGCGCCGAATATGCCGGCTGGGCTTGGCGATATCGCGGAAGTGGCGAAGCTCAAGCACGGTTCTGAACCTGGCAAGCCCTTGATCGAAGTATTGCCATCCGAATTCCTGGATGGCGCGCAGCGTGAACGCATCCGCGCGCGGTTGGCCACCTGGATCGAAGCGCTGGTGAAACGTGATCTGGGTGCGATTTTCACGGCTGAAGAAAAGGCTTCGGAAGATAATACGCTGCGCGGCCCGGCCTTTCGGCTGCGGGAAGAATTGGGCTTGGCTATGGGCGCGACGGATGGGGAAATTCGCCCCGATCTGCGCCAAAAGCTGAAAGGCATTGGCATTCGCGCCGGGCGCTATGCGCTTTACGTGCCCGAAGCGCTGAAGCCGCGCGCCATGGCGCTACGCGCGCAGCTTTGGTCCCTGTTGCGCGGCATTGAAACGCCGAAGCTGCCTTCGGGTGGCTTGATTGCGGTGGCGCCGCCCGCCGATTGGCCGCGCGGCTTTGCCGAGACCATGGGCTGGCTACCCGCCGGCCCGGTGCTGCTGCGCCTGGATGTGGCGGAACGCATCGCCGGTGAATTAGGGCATCTGACGCGTAAATCGCCCGCCCTGTTGCCGGGGGATTTGGCCAGCCGCCTGGGGATTAAGGGCGAAAACCTGGGCTCCGTGCTGGAAGCCATGGGCTTCCGGCTGATCCCGGCTGAAACCCAGGATGAAAAGCAATTTGGCCCGCCCGCCCCGGCGCGGATTGGCCAGCAACGCGCCCCGCGCTTCGAGGCGCGCCAGCAGGGCCCCCGCCGGGATGACAAGCGCCCGGATCGGCGCGGCCCGCGCCCGGATCATCGCCGGCCAGAGGATAAGCCGGCCGAAGGCGCCGCGCCGGATCAAGCAGCGCCCGAACAGCAGCGCCCCGAACGCCGGCCAGATCAGCGCCCGGATCGCCGCCCCAAGCCGGAAGGCGCGCAGCAACAGCGCGGGCAAAACCAACAGCGCCAAGACCAGCGCCAGCATTATGGCCAGAAAGGCGGCAATGACCGCCCCCGCGGCCCGCGCCCGCCGCGTGAGGATCGGGTAGCCCTGCCCCCCATGCCGCGCCCTGATAGCCCCTTTGCGGTGCTCGCCGCGCTTAAGCTTAAGAAGGACTGAGCAAGGGTCGGTGACAACCGAGGCGGAAGGGCGGGATTATCAGCGGCTGGATGCCTGGCTTTGGTGCGCGCGCTTCCGCAAGACCAGGGCAGAATGCGCGCGGCAGGTGGAAAAGGGCGTGGTGCGGATCAATCGCCTGCCGACCGACAAGCCCCACGCCAAGCTCCGCCCCGGTGATGTGCTGACGCTGGCGCTGGGGCAGGGCGCTTCGGGGCAGATCATCCTTTGGCGTGTGCTGGGGCTCGCCGAACGGCGCGGGCCCGCTTCCGAGGCGCGGATGCTATATGAGGTCCTCACCTGAATCTTGACAGCTATGCGTCA
>JACCDP010394354.1_pt1 | contig 13392 bp, 14 predicted proteins | sample 7445841 | NCBI WGS metagenome assembly JACCDP01 (sample SAMN15323441, study PRJNA562643) | freshwater metagenome | isolation source: river surface water | place: USA:Blue River Watershed | collected 2017-08-17
ATAGCGCTAGCTTCTGCGGCGGCAATGCGCTGCATGGCGAGCTGTTTGCGCCGTTCGGCAGAGGCTTCCGCTTCCGCCGCCGCCGCTGCGGCAATGCGGGCGGCTTCTGTCTTGGCGCGGGCCAAAAGCTCGGCTGCTTCCTTCACGGCTTCAGCGCGGGCGGCTTCGGCTTCCTTCAGCTTCGCTTCAGCTTCAAGGCGGAGCTTATTCGCTTCATCAATCCGCTTGCGGATATCATTGGCGCGGGAATCAAGCGCACCCGTGCCCGCTTTCCACAGCTTGCTGCCCAGAAGGACAAAGAACAGCACAAAGGAAACCGCGACCCAGAATTTCGGGTCGGCCATCAAAGAGGCGTGGCTTTCCATCAGGCAATCCCCCTGGCCGCGGCTTCACGCTGAACGGCGGTTTGCACCTTGCCCGCATCAGCCGAAGCGCCAAGCTTGGACAGCAGGGCGCCCACGGCTTCGCCTGCCACCTGGCGCACCGCACCAAGGGCTGCCTTGCGGCCTTGATCAATCCCTGCTTCCGCATCGGCGATCTGCTTGCCAAGGGCGGCATTCAGCGCTTCCGCCTTGGCGTCCATTTCCTGCTGCGCGGCTTGCATGGCGGCAGTCACCGCAGCTTGCGCTTCGGAACGGGCGGCCTGGGTTGCATCACGCTGCGCGGTAATTGCGGCATCGGCTGAATGCATGGCAGCGCGCGCGGCTTCCAGATCAGCTTCAATACGCTGGCGGCGATTATCAATCACCGCGCCCAGACGGGGCAGCGCAACAAAGGCCAAAAGCAGAAACAGCGCAAAGAAAATGATGACCTGCCAGACAACCTGGCCGATCAACAGCGGGCCTTGCACCGGGTGGCCAAAGGCAAGCTGAGGCATGCCTTCCACCGGCGGACCGCCGGCGGAACTAGCCGCCCAGCTTAGCGCCGGCAAAACGGCACTCAGCGTCATCGCAAGCAGTATTCGGCGCATAGGCTACCCTCTCGCGGCCAGAACAGCAGTCCGGTCGGGGCGCGGCCAAAAGCCTGCCCCGGAACCAATCCGCCCCGCCCCAAAGGCGCGGGGCAGCAGCCATCAAGCGAAGAGGATAAGGAACGCGATCAACAGCGCGAAAAGCGCCACCGCTTCCGTCAGCGCGAAGCCCAGAATACCGATCGGGAAGACGGCATCGCGGGCGCCCGGGTTACGGGCCACGCTGGTGATCAGCGAGGAGAAGATATTGCCGATCCCAAGACCAACGCCAAACAGCGCGATAACGGCGATACCGGCACCGAGAGCCTTCGCAGCAGCAACTTCCATAACAAATTCCTTCCGTTTGACTTCAACAGATTTCCGAAAAAGATCCAGCGCTTCAGTGCAGATGCACCGCGTCGTGGAGATAGATGCTCGTCAAAATGGCGAACACATATGCCTGGAGGAAAGCCACCAGGAATTCAAACCCGACCAGGGCGATATTCACGCCAAGCGGCAATATCGCCACGAAGGGGCCAACAGCGCCAAGGCCGCCCAGAAGGACGACGAAGGTCGCGAAAACCTTCAGCATCACGTGGCCCGCCACCATGTTCGCGAAAAGACGCACGGAAAGGCTGACCACGCGGGAGAAATACGAAATCACTTCAACCGGAATGATGATCGGCGCCAGCCAAACGGGCGCGCCTTCCGGGAAGAAGTAGCTAAAGAAGTGCATGCCGTGGCGCATCAGCGCAATCACCGTCACGGTCACGAACACAATCACGGCCAGCGTCAGGGTGACAGCGATGTGGGACGTGAAGGTAAAGGCATAAGGCAGCATGCCAAGCAGGTTGCCGAACAGCACAAACATGAAGATGGCAAAGACGAAGGGGAAATACTTCTTGCCTTCATCGCCGACTTGTTCAGTCACCATGCCTTGGATGAATTCGTAACTGGCTTCACCCAGCGATTGCAGGCGCCCAGGCACCAGGGCGCCGCGCGCGGCGGCCACCATCACAAACACGGTGATAAGGCCAAGGGCCAAAAGCATGAACGCATTGGACTGGCTGAAGCCAATAGCCTGCCCGAAGCCGCCCAAAAATGGCGTCAATTCGAACTGACTCAGCGCGTCAATCGTCTTGCCTTCCTTTGCCACCGGCAAACCCCTTGTATCTTATTCATGTCACGCGCGAACGGCGACGTGGGTTGAAAAGCCGATAGACATTCAACACCCCGGCGACGCTGCCCAGGACGAAGAAAAGCAGGAAGAGCCAAGGCCAAGTGCCGAGCCAGCGATCGAGTGCCCACCCGATGCCGATACCGACCGCAAGCGCCGAGACAACCTCAACCCCTGCGCGCAGCCCGATTCCCCACGGTCCCGTTGGCAAGCCCCCGCGCCCATCCGGGCTGGGGTCGAGGCCCTCTCGGGCCCGTGCCTGCTTTAACCGTTCATGAAGGTCCGGCTGTTTAGTCACCTTTTGCTCCCCTGGCGAACTTCGCCGGAAGGCGTCGGGGCTTTACGGGGGGGGGCTTTCACTGTCAAGCATCGGCGGCGCGCTGATGAGCCATTTTGCGGCATTTTAGTGGAGGTATCCGGCAGTTCACGCTGGCGAAGGGCTTATCGCCGTGGTGGTGCCGGGCGTGGCGGTGCTGCCGGGCGCGCGGCCGGGCGCGCAGGGGCCCGCGGAGGCGGCCGGCGAATGGCAAAGCGCTGCTTGGCGGGGGGCAGCACTTCCCATTGGGCAATGATCGCTTCCTCGCTGGAGGTGTCATAGCCAAGCCTGCCCATCACCTCTCGCGCGCGGCGCTTCTGGTCCTGGGTCAAGCTGTCCCAGGGAATCGGGCCGGGGGCGAAGACCGGTTCCGGTTCCTCCGCCAAGGGGGCGGTGGTCGCGGGCGGCACTTGGTTTGGGTCGGCGCAGGCGGCGGGCAGCAGGGCCAACAGGAAAAGCCGGCGCTTCATGGGGTAAATTCTACCAGCACGGGCACATGGTCTGACGCCTGGGGCCAATCCCGCGCATCCTTCAAAACTTGGTGCCGGTTAAGCTTGCCGGCCAGATCATCACTCACCCAGATATGATCGAGGCGCCGGCCACGATCCGCCGCACGCCAATCCCGCGCGCGATAGGACCACCAAGTGTAGAGCTTCTGATCTTCCGGCACGAAATGGCGTAGCGCATCATGCCAGCCGGCTGCTTTCTGCCAGCCGATCAGCCCTTCCACTTCGATGGGCGTGTGGGACACCACATCCAGTAATTGCTTGTGCGACCAGACATCATGTTCAAGCGGCGCGATATTAAGATCGCCCACCAGCACCGCGCGCGTGGCGCCGCGCGCAGCAAACCAACGCGTGGCTTCGGCGACAAAATCAAGCTTATGGCCGAATTTTGGATTGGCTTCGCGATCCGGAATATCGCCGCCGGCAGGCACGTAGAAATTATGGAGCTCCACCGGCCCGCCAGGCGCATCCAGCATCACGCCCAAATGCCGGCAATCACCCTTGCCACACCAATCGGGATCATCTTCGCGTAAGGTGATGGGCAGGCGCGATAATACCGCAACGCCATTATAGCCCTTCATGCCGCGGATCAGCCGATGCGTGAAACCAAGTGCTGCAATGCCTTCATGCGGAAATGCCTCATCCGGGCATTTGGTTTCCTGCAGGCAGATCACATCAGGCGCCAGTTCGGACACCAGGTTTTGCAGCAAAGGCAAGCGTAATCTCACACTATTGATGTTCCAGGTCGCGATACGAAGAGCCTGCCGCGATGCGCCGCGTTTCGCCATGGGTTTTCCTGTCGTCACGTCTGAGAAAGGGTTTCGAAAACATCGCCGGCTGGCGCGGCGCCTTGGATATGGCGCCGATGCCATAGCGCATGGAACAGTAAATGCCAGGCAGCGAAGCCTTCCCGCTTGCCGCCTGCCGCGCGAAATAGCGGCAGGATGCGATCCGGCTTGGCGATTTCCGCGATTCCTTGTTGGCGCGCCACCAGCGGCGCCAACTTATCCGCCACATCCGCAATCCAGGCACCCACCGGCACGGTGAAGCCCTGCTTGGCGCGGAACGGCTCGCTGGCTGGAAAGTTCTTCGCGAGCCATTGGCGCAGCAGATACTTCCCGCGCCCATCACGGATTTTGAGCTTATCAGGCAGACGAAAGGCTGCGGCTGCCATGCCGGGGTCAAGGAAGGGCGTGCGGCCTTCCACGCCATGCGCCATCAGGCAGCGATCAAGCTTGATCAGCAAATCATGCGCCAGCCAATCGGCGCAATCGGTGGCCTGCGCCACTTGTAAACGGGACCGTCCCGGCAGCGCTTCAGCGGCTTCAGCGGCGGCGATGCCATCGCGCCAACCGGTCAGGGATTCGCGCAGCACATCCAGCCGATCAAAAGCGCCATGGCCGCGCATGGCCTTGCCGCCCAACCACCAGGGGCGCATGGCGGCCCGATACCGGCCATAGCCGCCGAATAATTCATCTCCACCTTCGCCAGAAAGCACGACCTTCACTTCCTGCCGCGCGGCGCGGGCCAGGAACCAAGTGGGGATGATGGCGTAATCGGCAGCCGGATCATCCATGCAGGCGATGATTTCCGGCAAATGCCGCCAGACCATATCGCGTGTGACATCCACGCGAATATGGCGCGCCCCGGCGGCGGCAGCGGCCCGCGCGGCGGCTTCACGTTCATCGGCAGCGCCGGCCACATCAAAGCCTGCGGTGAAGGCCAGAACAGGCGCGGTATTGATGCGCGCCATGGCGGCCAGCACGGCGGCGGAATCCGTCCCACCCGAGAGGAACATGCCATAGGGCACGTCGCTCCGTTGATGCAGATCCACGCTTTCCATCAGCGCCGCATCCAACCGCGTGAGAGCGGCTTCTTCCGAAATATTTTCTGGCCCTTCTGCTGGCAGCGCGGCACGCTTGTCGCGCGCGATGATGCGGCCATCGGCGATGGTAATGGTCTCACCAGACAGCACGCGGCGAATGCCTTGGAAGATCGTATCCGCACCTGTGGAGAATTGCAGTTGCAGCACTTCATGCAGTGCGGGGCGATGGAGTTGCGGTACCACCAGCCCAGCCGCGATCAGCGCCTGCGCTTCAGAGGCAAAGGCGATGCCGCCTGGGATTTCGGCGATGTAAAGTGGCTTGATGCCGAAGGGATCGCGCGCCAGCACCACCTGCCGCGCGGCACGGTCATGAATGGCAATGCCATACATGCCACGCAAATTTTGCGCGAACGCGGCGCCATCGCGGCGATACAAATGTAAGGGCGGTTCGCAATCGGATGCGGTGGCGCAAGTAAGCGCGTTAGCGTGGCGCAATTCGCGGTAATTATAGACCTCGCCATTCGCGACCAGCGCGGCAGAGCCGGCAAAAAGCGGCTGATCACCCGTGGCAAGATCAATGATGGCAAGCCTAGTATGGGCCAGCGCGACATTGCCTGAAACATGATGCCCCGCGCCATCCGGACCGCGATGCGCCAACGCGCGCGTTAATGCTTCCAGCACCGTGGCGGAAGGCGTGGCGCCGGCCGTTAGCGCAAGGCCTGCAATGCCACACATGCCTCAGGCCTTTCCTGCTGGCGCGAGTTCCGCCAGCAGGCTGCGCCAGCGCGCCATAACCGGCGCTTCGGCGAATTCAGCGGCGAAACGCGCGCGCCCCGCGGCGCCAAGTTCTGCGGCGCGGACAGGGTTTTCCGCGAGTACGCTAATGGCGGCAGCAAGTGCCGGCGCATCTTCACACGGCACCAGAACCCCATCCGCGCCATCGCGGATCAATTCCACCGGGCCTTGCGCGGCAGCGGCAATCACCGGCTTCGCGGCAGACCAGGCTTCCAGCACGATATTGCCAAGCGGTTCATGGCGCGACGAGCAGATGAAGATATCGGCGGCGGCTAAAAGCGCGCCGATGTCGCGCCGCCAGCCAAGGAAGCTGACGCGATGAGTGATGCCAAGCTCAGCCGCCAGGGTGCGTAGCGCGGTGTCTTCCGGCCCTGCGCCGGCCAGATACAGATGCCCGCGCGGTAAAAGCGCCATGGCGCGCAGCAGCACATCAAAACCCTTATTCGGGTGCAGCCGTCCCATGGCCAAAAGCTTCGGCGTACTGGATGGCGCGGGTAGATCAGCAGGTGCTGCGCCGGAAAAATCATCCGCGAAATTGGGTAAATAATGCACGCGCTCTGCCGGCCAGCCCTGTGCGGCAATACTCTGCACCAGATCATGCGTATTGCCGACCAGATGATCGCAATGGCGAAAATACTTCAAATCATAATAACCACCGAAGCGGCCGATCAGTGTCCAGTTGCCTTTCGGCGTGAAGCGCGCGGCGCGCTGCATCCAGGCCATCACCACATCGGGTTTGAAATCCTGCAATGCGCGGCCAAGGCGCGGCTTGGTCAGCAGATCAAGCGCACCGCCAAAGGCCAATTCCACCGGCTGCAATCCTGCGGCGCGCAGCCTTGCGGCGCGGTTCTCATCGCGTCGGATCACCGGCAGCACCTGATCCCCGCCCTGATGCAGGGCGATGGTGGCGCGTTCGAAAAAACCTTCCGCCCCGCCGATCGGCGCGCCGGCCATGATCTGCGCGATCTTCACGGCTTGCGCCCGCCATGGCGTTCCGGTTCAAGCCGCGCCTTCAAATAGGACAGCAGCGGAAAGGCGCCGGTGCAAAAGGCCAGCAACACGCCCCAGGCACCTTCGCGATAGCCCTTGCGGGAGACATAGGATTTAACGGCGCGGCTGACAAAGCGGCGCAGATTGGCGCGCAACGTGCCGATATCGCCGGAAGCGATCAGATCCGCTGCCTTGGCCGAGGAATATTTATCCAGCCGGCGCAGCATGTCGGAAATATCGCGATCCACCAGATGCACCAGCGCGCCGGTCTTGATTGGTGGGCCTTGCTTGCCCTGCCAATCCAGCCCGGGATGCACACGCTGCGCGCGCCAGCTTTTCGCGCCGCGCTGAAACAGGCGGGGGACGGAAGTGGTGCCAAAACTGCCGGCCCAGCCGTAGCGGAGCAGCCGATCCCCCACATAATTATCGACGGGCACCTGATGCCAGGCGAATTGGCTTGTCGCGATGACGCGGCGGATTTCTTCGGCCAGGGGCGCATTCACCCTTTCATCCGCATCCAGTTCCAGAATCCAATCGCCGGTGCAGGCGGTGATGCCAGCATTGCGCCGATCACCCTCCAATTCCCAGGCGCCTTCCAGCACAAGCGCCCTGGCTGCGCGCGCAAGCGCCGCGCTGGCATCCGTGGTGCGGTCCAGCACCACCACAATCTCATCAGCGAAGGCGGCGGAAGCCAGGCAATCAGGCAGGCGCGCTTCTTCATTCCGCGCCACGATCAGGATGGAAAGTCGGCGGGTCATGCCGGCGCCCGCGCGGCTTCGCCAAGAAGCGTTGCAGCCGCGTCCAGGACGCGTGACAGGGGCAAATCTTCCATCGCACCATGGCCCGGCGCGCCATCAGCCAATACGGCCCGGGCTTTGGGGCCGGCCGGGCCATATTCATCCGAAGGGGTCGGGCCAAACAGGCCGAGCGTGGGCGCGCCAGCGGCGGCGGCCAAATGCATCAGGCCGGAATCATTGCCGATGAAAATCGCCGCGCGCGCCATCACCGCTGCCACCTCTGGCAGGTCAAGCTTGCCCACCAGGTCAAGCGCCTGGGGCAGGGCGGTCAGAACCGGGGTTGCCATGCTGCGTTCCTGATCCCCCGGCCCGCCCAGAATGGCAATCCCAGCGCCGGGGAGCGCCCCATCCGGCGCGGTCAGGCGCAGCGCCAATTCGGCAAAGCGTTCCGCCGGCCAGACCTTGCGATGCCAATTCGCGGTCGGCCCCAGCACCAGCCAGGGCCGCCCCGCCGGCAGCAGCGAAGCCGCCCGCGCGACATCTTCCGGCGCGGTACAGATCACCGGCAATGGCGGCGGGCTCACGCCCAAAAGGGCAGCCAAATGCGTCAGCCGATGGCCGGGCCGTCGCCCGCCTTGGATCACCCGGCGTTCGCGCGTCCAAAGCAGCCAGGCAATGGCGGAAGCGCGCAAATCCACCACCAAATCCCAGCGCGTGAAGGCAAGCGCGCCCCAAATTTCCAGCCAATGCAGCGAATAGCGCCGTTTTTCGATGGCAATCAGCCGTTCCAGCTGCGGCATGCGGCGAAACACGCCTTCGGCCACCCGCCCGCAGACAATGGTGAAGCGCGCATCCGGATGCTTCCGCGCCAGATGATCGAGCAGCCCGGTGGACAGCACCGCATCGCCAATGCGGGTTGAGGAGATGAAAAGAATGCGCACCAGGGCGCCTTACCACTTCCGAAGCGCGAGGGGGAGGTTGCAGCGGCGCGTCAGCCGACACAGGTTTAGCCTATGAACATCGCGCTGCTACCAGACCGTGCCGTTTTGGAGATCTCGGGGGAGGACCGCCTGGCCTTCCTGCAGGGGTTGGTTTCCAATGATGTGACCAAGGCGCGCGCCGATCAGGCGATTTGGGCCGCGCTGCTGACGCCGCAGGGCAAGTGGCTTGCGGATTTCTTCCTGATCGCCACGGGCGATGTGCTGCTTTTGGATGTGGAAGCCGGGCAGCTTGCCATGCTGGCCCAGCGGCTTGGCCGCTTCAGGCTGCGCGCCAAGGTGGCGCTGCGGGATACCTCAGCCGATTGGCGGGTTTATGCCGCCTGGGGCGAAGGGGCAGTGCCCGCGGGGCTGGCGGCGCGCGACCCGCGCCTGCCGGAAGCGGGCTGGCGTGTGCTGGCGCCCGCTGGCCTGCCCACCAATGCCAGCGCCGAGGATTACGCCGCCCATCGCCTGGCCCTAGGCCTGCCCGATGGGTCCAAGGATATGGAAGCCGAGAAATCCGTGCTGCTGGAAGGCGGCTTTGATGAGCTCAACGGCATTTCCTGGACCAAGGGCTGCTATATGGGCCAGGAACTCACGGCCCGGACGCGCTATCGCGGCCTGCTCAAGCGCCGGCTGGTGCCGGTGGCGATTGAAGGCCCGGCACCTGAACGCGGCACCCCCATCATGACGCCCGATGGTGCCGAGGCCGGGGAGATGCGTTCCAGCCAGGGCGCGCAGGGGCTTGCGCTGCTGCGGCTGGAATGGCTGGACAAGGGGGCGCTGGCGGCGGGCGGGGCGCGCCTGACACCGCAACCGCCTTCCTGGATGAGACTGCCCGAGCCCAAAGCATGAATGCCCCTGATCACGGCCCTGGGGTGCGCTTGCCGCCGCCGGTTTTGGTGGGGGGTGTGCTGGCGCTTGGCTGGGGTGCCCATCTTTTCTTGCCCGTAGTGCTAGGTCCACCCTTGCCGAATTTCGGCATGCTGGTGGTGTTTTTGGGCATTGCGCTGATCGGCTGGGCGTTGCTGGCGCTGGTACAGGCCGGCAATGACCCAAGGCCGGATAGGCCCGATGCAGCTTTGGTGGTGGCGGGGCCATTCCGCTTCAGCCGTAACCCGATCTATCTTGGCTTTCTGGTGGTGGTGCTGGGCTTTGCGCTGCGCTGGGGCGATTTATGGGGCTGGCTTGCGCTGCTGGTCTGCCATTTGGCGCTGGATCGGCTGGTGGTGGCAAAGGAGGAAGCCTACCTCACCACGCGCTTCGGCGATGCCTATGAAGCCTATCGCAAGCGCGTGCGGCGCTGGGTTTAACCCCTACCCGCCAAGGCGCGCGCCAGACGGTCAAATTCGGCCACGCTGAGGGTCTCGCCCCGCCGATCCCCGGCGATGCCGGCTTGGTCCAATAACGCCTCTGCGTTGCCCAGCGATTTCAGCGCGCCGCGCAGCATTTTGCGCCTTTGCCCAAAGGCAGCGGCGGTGAGTTTTTCCATGGCAGCGAAAAGCGCGGGTGGTGGGTCTTCCGCATGGGGCGTGAAGCCAACCACGGCGGACCAGACCTTGGGGGGCGGGCTGAAGGCGCCAGGGGGCAGGCGCAGCAGCAAATCACAGCGGCAGCGCCATTGGGAAAGCACGGCAAGCCGGCCATAGGCGGGTGTCGCCGGTGCGGCCGTGATGCGTTCCGCCACCTCCAATTGGAACATCAGCGTCATGCCTTCCAAAGCGGCGGCACCACGCAGCCAGCGCACCAGCAGGGGGCTTGCGACATTGTAAGGCAGGTTCGCGATGATGCGCCGCGGTGCTGCCGGCAAGGCCGTGGCGGGGTCCACACCCAGCGCATCCGCTTCCAGCACCTTGAGGCGTTCTGGATAGGCAGCGACCAATTCCTGCAAGGCGATCACGGCGCGCTGATCCAGTTCCACCGCCAGCACCGAAGCCGCTTCGCTTGCCAGCAAGGCGCGCGTCAGCCCGCCTGGCCCTGGTCCCACTTCCAGCACATGCCGGCCGGCAAGATCACCGGCCAAGGCAGCGATGCGCGCGCATATGCTTGGATCCAGCAGGAAATGCTGACCAAGCGATTTGCGCGCATCCAGCCCATGCCGCGCGATTGTATCGCGGAGATTCGGCAGGTCAGGCGTGGTCACGCCATCAGCCTGGGCGCGTGGCGCTATTCGTGCGCATTTCGATTTGCGCGCGGCGGCGCAAATCCCGCTGCAATTGGCGCGAGAGCAATTCAATCCGATCCCTAAGCAGGATATCGCGCGCTTGTTGCGGATTGGCTTCCGCCATATTGCGTGTTTCCTTGCTGCAGACCATGAAAATCAATGCACCATCCATGGAAATGATCGGCTGCGTGGCGCGCCCAATGGGCAGGCTGCTCAACAAATCACGCAGTTCGGGCGGGGTCACATTATCCAGGCGCACAGGGCCCGGATCGGCGGGGCGCGGGCTGCCACGTGCGGCGGCGTCCATCGCCTCACACCCGCGGGCCTGATCCGAAAGCGTCTGCGCGCGCTGCAATTGCGCCAATTGCTGCGCGGTCGGCGCTTGCGGATTAACCTGGCCTTCAAACGGCAGGAAGACTTGGCGCATGGTCAGCATGGTTGCCATGTCGCGTCCTGAGATGCGCTTGTCGCGCAGCAGAACAATCTCAAAACCGCCGGGGACGCGAATGGGGTTGCTGATCGCGCCTTCAGGCATTTGGCGCAGAATACTGGCAACAGCGGTATCGAAGCGATCCGCCGTCATCCAATCCATGGCGCCGCCCTGAATCGCGGTTTGTGATTGGCTGAATTGCGCCGCCACCATGGCAAAGGGCACACCTTGGCGCAGGCGTTGGATCACATCGGTGACAAAGCGGCGCACCTGCGCTTCCTGGCCCGGATTTTCCACCGGAATGAAGATTTCCGAAATCAGAAATTCTGGTTCCCCAAGCCGGGCGCGCTGGGCGTTCAGATATTCATTCACTTCGGCGTCTGAAACGGTCGCTTGTTCGCCCAACATGCCGCGTAGAAGCCGCGCCCAGCCGATTTGCGCGCGGATTTGATCATACAAAACGCGCGGCTCAATGCCGGCGCGGCGCAGATTCTGCACCACGCCGCCGGGCGGCAGGCCATTGCGGCTTTCAATATTGGTGATGGAACTTGCAATATCCTGATCGGTCACTGGAATACGCCGGCGGCTGAGTTCCTGGATGCGGAGCCTTTCATCAATCAGCAGGCGTAGAATCTGATCCCCACCCTGCGCGCCCGCATCACCAGAAACACCGGCGGAAAGGGCAAGCAGCCGTCGGCGGCTATCAATTTCACTCCGCGTGACGACATCGCCATTCACCACGGCCACGATGCTATTCACCACAGCACTTGCGGATTGCGCCTTAGCGGCTAGCATTGGAGCGGCTGGCAGCAATAAGGCCACCAGCAGCGCCAGCGCCAAAGGTGTTTTTCGTGAAGATATCATGGCGCGCATCAACGCCTCCTGCAGCTTGCCGCCCATGGCGGGCAATGTGGCCCAATAGCTCATAATGCCCTCAATCCGACATCGCCGATGGTTTTGAAGCCAAAACGGAACAACAGAACGGTCGCCCCTGGATAGAGATTATTGGTGGCGGGGTCTTCCGCATAGCGCTTGATAAAGCGCGTTTCAAAAATGAAACATTCATCTTCATACAGCGCCGAAAGCCCCACGGAAACCGGGCGATTAAGCTCCACATTCTGTCGGCCAAAGGCGCCGAAACGCCAAAGGCCAAAGCGTTGCGTGGCGCCAACTGCAACTTCTTCACGTTGCGCGTAGGGGTTCAAATAAGGTGTTGGGGGCGCTTGAAGATAGCCCAGCGTGAAGGAGGTATCACTAACTGGCCGCACTGTGGCGCTGATATCATAGGCACGCGCGGCCAGGGTTTCCCCATCACGCCGGGCGCGTCCGGTCAGGTCCAGCCAGGAAGCGGGCCGGAAGCTTAGGCGGCTCACATAATCAGAAGCGCGCTTTTCAAGACCGCTATAGGGGTAGAAAGGCCCGCCATCTTCTTGCACGCGAAAGGAACGCCCAACCAGCGCTTCCACTTGGCGGTCTTCTGGCAAGAACCAGGCGCCACGCAACGCCATATCAGCGCGGGTGCCGCCTTCCTGCCGATCCCGTCCGGTGAAGCGATTGAGGGAGAAGAGATTCGCATCCGTGAAATCAAAGACAATGCTGTCTTCATTCGGGATGCGATACTGGCTGCCGGTCATGGGGCCGGTTACCAATTGAATTCGCGGTTCAATCACCTGGCGGCCCCAATCACCGCCATCACGCAGGAAGGGCATACGCCAATCCAATGCTGCGCGTAGATTGGCGGCAGTGCTTTGCCCGCTGGAGGCGCCCGGCGCGAAATTGGGCGCAAGGTTGATATCCTCAAAATCATAGGCGGCGAGATCACTTTGCGCGCGCAAAGTCCAGATGCCGCCCAGATCATCCATGCGCGGCAGCGCATAGCCAAGGCGTGAAGAGGCGCGCCGCGTGCTGGTGCCGGTCCCGCGAAAGACGGCGAAGTTCCAAGTATCCACCGTGAAGCGTCCGCCAAGCGAATCTTCCGGTGATTCCCAATCGGCATAGATATTGGGCAATACAAGCGGAATGCGGCTGATATCATCGGTTGAACGCAGGCCCTGATAGGCACGGCCATCAAACCGCGCAAAACCCTCCGAGCCCCAAAAGCCTTCGGTAAAAACAGTTGTCGGCAGGACGCGCTGTGACCCGTAGCGGTAAATGCGCAGATATTGTTCGGAAGTCGCGCGATTGGCATCAAACCCGGCGCGCCAGGTTTCATCCAATGCGAAGCGCCCCTTGGCAAAGATATGGCCGGCAAAGCCTTCTTGCGTGCCGTCACTGCCATCAAGATGGCCGATGGAGCTCAATACCTCCACCTCGCCACTATTGAATCGTTGCCGGTAATCCACGCCAAGATTGGGCGCAACGCTGGTGGAGGTAGTGGGGCGCAGCACCAATTCCTTGCTTCCATCAATCGCCCAGTAATAGGGCGTTTCAATGAAACCGCCGAGGTATTTGGTAATGCCGAAGCTTGGGCTGAGAAAGCCTGATTGCCGCGCCGCGGACCCATCCGGATGCTGGAAATAGGGC
>JACCDP010501718.1_pt1 | contig 13392 bp, 18 predicted proteins | sample 7445841 | NCBI WGS metagenome assembly JACCDP01 (sample SAMN15323441, study PRJNA562643) | freshwater metagenome | isolation source: river surface water | place: USA:Blue River Watershed | collected 2017-08-17
AACAATTTTAAAATATAAACAAGAAAATTATGGCATACTCAGAGAAAGTGCTTGATCATTACGCAAATCCTAAGAATGTAGGAACATTAGATAAATCAAAGCAAAATGTAGGAACTGGTTTAGTAGGAGCACCCGAATGTGGTGATGTAATGAGATTGCAATTAGAAATTAATGATGGTATTATTACCGATGCAAAATTTAAAACATTTGGTTGTGGAAGTGCAATAGCAGCAAGTTCATTAGCAACTGAATGGTTGAAGGGTAAAACCTTAGAAAAAGCTGCTGAACTGGATAATATGGATTTAGTTGAAGAACTATCACTACCACCAGTTAAAATACATTGTTCAGTATTAGCACAAGATGCAGTTAGAGATGCAATTAATGATTATAGAAAGAAGAACAATTTAGAACCAATTAAATTTGAAGATTAACACATATGGCACATAAAGAACAAATTAATTTTTGTAAATCAGTAAAAGAACAATTTCCACAATTTTTTAGGGGAGTAAAGGTATTAGATATTGGTTCATTAGATATCAATGGTAATAATCATTACCTATTTGAAGATTACTCGTACATTGGTGTTGATTTAGGTGAAGGTAGAAATGTAGATGTAGTTAGTAGAGGACATGAATATAAGAGTGATGAAAGATATGATGTAGTTGTATCAACCGAATGTTTTGAACATGATGAATATTGGAAAGAAACAATATTAAATGTAATTGAACATCTTCGTAATGGAGGTTTGTTTTTATTTACGTGTGCAACTGAAGGTAGACCTGAACATGGAACTAAAAGAACATCACCACAAAATGCTCCTTTTGTTGGTGATTATTATAGAAATCTTACTGAAGATATAATAAAAGGAGAAATAAATTTTGATAAATATTTTTCTGAATATAAATTTAGTAGTAGACAAAATCCGGCTGATTTATATTTTTGGGGAATTAAAAAATAAAAACAATGTATTCAGTTATTATACCTACAATGTGGAAATGTGATAGATTCCAAACTACTCTTAGAGAATTAAGTGAACACCCTTTAGTTGGAGAAATTATCTTAATAGATAATACCACAAATGATTTAAAAATAGAATTACCTAAATTAATTCATATTTTAGAAGGAAAAAACACCTATGTTACCGCACCTTGGAATAAAGGAGCTAAAATGGCAAAATATGATAAACTTTTAATTCTAAATGATGATATATGGATGGATTGGAATATTCTTAATATATTAGAACCACATATAACCGAACAAATTGGGTTAATAGGATTGGATGAAATTGCATATAATGTAGAACCAACTAAAGCATTTGGATTAGAACCAATTGAACATAGAAATGGGGGATGGGGATGTGCAATATTTGTACATAAAGAAAACTATTCACCAATTCCAGAAGAAATGAAATTATGGGGACAAGATGATTGGTTATTTGTAAAAGCAAGAAATAGAAGAAAACAAAACTATAAATTGGTAGGTTATTATATTTACGGGGAATTATCAGTAACCAATAATATTTTGGATGCAGATCCAATGATTTTAGAAATTAGAGAAAACGATTTAAGATTAAAAGAACAATATAATTTATTTTAATTAATTGAAAGACATAGTTTTTTTATATCAACAAAAAAATGAATTGGGTGAATTTTTTTCATTAACTATGCCATTGGATATGTTAGTGAAAAATGGTATTACAATTAGAACAGCTGGGATGAATGATGTTCCATACATTAAAAATAGTATTGTGTATGTTGTAAAACATATGTCATCTAATTTGTCAAAAATACTTAAAAGTAATAATAATTTAATTTATTTAGATGTTGTAGATTTATTAGCACATATTGGGAAAAATCAAAATAAACTTCTTAATTTTTATTCGGATCTATCTAGTGTAGATAAAATTGTTGTTAGACAAAAATTTATGAAAGAAAATTTAGGTAACTATGCAACATATATACCACATCATTATGATTATAGATTAAATGAAATAGAAAATATTCCACCGGACTTTAATCAGACTAAAATTTCATTTCCATATACCGATCCTGGTGGTATTTTTTTTCATAATGAATTTCCTGAATTGTTTGATGTAGTAAGTATGAGTGGTACGGCACATTTGGATTTTGAAGGTATAAGAGAAGTACATAAAAAATCAATGAAAAATAATTTTTATTTTGGATTAAGAAAAACGAATAGTTTAGAATATTTTTATAAACCAGGTACAAAAACAGCAGCATGTTCAGCGATTGGTAGAAATATTATAGTTAATACCGATAAAGCATTGGAAGATTTATTACCAAATGATTATCCTTATTATTTCACCAAAGAATCAAACGAAGATTTTTTAAATTTCTATGAAACAAAAATAAAATGTGTAGATAAAAATGAATATGAATATGGGTTAGAATGTATGAAAAAAGTAAAAGAAAAAACAAATATTTATAATCAATTAAAATATTATTCAGAATTATTTAATATATAAAAAAACAAAATATGTACTTACAAACACCTTACAAAATTAGTTACGATACACAAAAGTATCCATTTAGAGAAATTGTTTCAAAAATGTTAGAAGTATGGGAAGGAGATACCATCCCACTAGAAAATTTACATAAATTGGAACATTATGATTTATTAGTTAGAGAAAAAGACCAATCTACAATTTGGCATAAGAGATACTACGAAAAATATAAGACAGATTTCTTACCTACTTATTTAGAATTGGTAAAAGAACTTAAAGATAGATTTGGGTATGATGAAATTATTTATCAAGCCATACCAACATTTAGAGTTCAATTAGCAGAAGGGAATTTGGGTGTAGGTGAGTGGCATAAAGATAGAACTTACAATCATGGAACTACGGAAGTTAATTTTTGGATGCCATTTGTAAACACTAACGAACAAAACACAATATGGATGGAGAGTGTAGAGGATAAGGGTGATTATAAACCATATAAAGTAAATTATGGTGAGATATTAGTATTTAGTGGTGCAAATCTATATCATGGTAATAAAAACAATGATAGTAGTGAAACTAGAGTATCTGTTGATTTTAGATTAGTAGATCCTGCTAAATTTATACCAAACGAAGCCGGTTCAATAAATATGAAAGCAAAATTTGATGTTGGTGGATATTTTGAAAAATTATGATTACCGTAACAGAAACCGCAGCTAAAAAAGTTCAATCATTAATTGAAGAAAGTGGATTTACTACACCATACCTTAGAGTATCAGTTAAAGGTGGTGGGTGTAGTGGGTTATCATATGACCTTTCATTTGATACTGAACAACACCCAAATGATACTCTTGCAGAAAATAAGGGTGTAAAGATATTGGTAGACAATAAATCCTTATTATATCTTTTTGGAACTGAATTGGAGTTTTCGGATGGATTAAATGGTAAAGGGTTTCAATTTATAAATCCCAACGCAAGTAGAACTTGTGGATGTGGTGAAAGTTTTGCAGTATAATATGAAAGATATAATTTGTGTAGGTGGATCTAATACATCATATAGAAGGCCTGATAAGCGTAGATTTTACGATGCATATTGTCCAGATAAAGATGATGTAAACGCAAATACAGGTTCTTATCCTGAAGTGATTCATCGTAATTTTGGAAATAAAGTATACAACTTAGGTGTGGCTGGAAATACAATTCAAGTGTGTGTATTATCGGTTATTTCTCTTTCAACCAAATTCCTTAAAGAAGGTAATACTAATTTTTCAATTATATTTAATTGTCCAGATTTTTATAGGAAATCATTGTATTTATCTGATTCGATGCGTAAAATAAAAAACATAAAAAATGATTTAGTATATCCTATAAATAATAATTATTTATTTACTGATAACCAATCTGGATTTTTATTATTAGGTGGAATACAAAATGTATCAAAAGATTCTTATTGTGACGATAATTTATTTAAAATAGCAAAATCGTATTCGGATAATATATTTTCATTTGAAGAATCTGAAATTTCTGCTTTTACACATTTATTATTATTTCAAAATTTTTGTAAAGCAAATAATATATCTTATAAAATATTTTTTGATTTTGATTTTGTATCATCCCCAAATCATCAATATTTTGATTTAGATAAAACAAATGAACACACTTATTTTAAATCATATTTTTTAGATAAAAAATTAATAAAAAAAGAACCATTAGGATATATTAAACACGATGAATTTGTATATGATTTATTTAAGATGTTAGATTTGGATAATTTTTGGTTTTATAAAGATGAAAATGTAAAATATGGTGGAATACATGAATGGTTATTTAAAAATAATGAATATAAAGAAGGAGATGATGAATATATTGCATTCTTTTTTGAAGATACTGAAATGACTCCTTTAGAATTAAAAGATAGACCAGTAAAACTAAAAACCAGTAAGGCAAAGGAAAAAATGAAAAATGGTACATTTTTTAATACAGCACATCCTACTTATTATTATTGGGAAAAATTTGTTAATGAAGTAATGATTAATTGGAATTTATTTTAATAAAGTATAGCAATGAAAGTAATAGTATCTGGATGTTCACATAGTGTAAGAGATTATGAAGCTATAAATGGAAATGGTTATTTTGATTTATTTGCAAAAAAAACTAATTTAGAGTTAATAAATTTATCCGAAAAGGGAATATCCAATGAGCGTATTTTAGAAAAAATATTTCAATCATTATATACTATAAATGATATAGATACTATTATTGTTCAATTTACTTATTTACATAGATTAAGTTTAAAATATAAAATTACAGGTGATTATTTACACTTTCAACCATCTAAAACATTTGATGATTTTGAAATAGAAAGTTTTTGGACTAAAAAACAATTACTAAAAAAATTTACAGATGAAGATGCTAAATTCTATCATTTTGACAAAGATGATATTGTAAAAACATTATCTGATTTTTATCAATATTATTTAGTCTATGGATTTGATGATAAATACGAAATTAGTAAGATAACTTTACAATTACAAATATTACAAGATATATGCAAATTAAAAGGAATTAAATTAGTTTGTTTATGGTATGATGAAACACCAATTGATAATGAATTATTTATAAAAGTAAATGATTATATATCATTACATAAATGGCAAATCAATGATAACCTATTTATAGCTAATAAAAACTTTCATTTAAAAAAAGAAGGACATACAATATTAGCAAATCAAATTATTAATAAATGGAAAAAATTAGTATAACAGTTTATAATAATAATAAACGAAGTGAATTACTAAGTAAACTAAATTCAATAGAAGGAAATTTTTACAATTATTTTAATGTAAAATCAACTTCAAATGTATTGTTATTACATGATAACGATTTATATCAATTTAAAAATAATAAAATTGAATTTGAAAAATTTTTAGAAATTTCTAAATCATATAAGATATTTTTACTTTCTGGTTTAGTAGAATCAATGTTAAATAGAAAATTATTAGAATGGTTGGTTTCACAAAAACATTTATTTAACAAACAAAAAATTGTAGTAATAACAGCAAATTATTCGGCTTACAATGTAATTGATGATGATTTGATTTTTATGAGTGAACGCTCTATAATTTGCCATTGGAAACCACATTTAGAAAATACGGTAAATCCACTATACAATCCTAAACAATTTATTGAAAATAAAAAATATAAATTTATTAGTTTATCAGGAAAACCTAAACAACATAGAGCAACATTAGTTGAAGCATTACTTGATTTAGATTATCTATCGGATGAAAATTTTATAACATATCATCCAAATTCTATACCTAATACTTTTTTATTACACGACAATTTAAAAGACAAATACTATAAACATTCTAAATTACTTGAAGAATCAAAAAAAGAATTTAATAAATTAAGTAAAATGAAATCTTTTGCGTGTTTATCACATTCTTTATATCAAACATCATATTGTAACATTTATAGTGAGTTTTCATTTAAATTTGATGAAACCGATTATGCGATAACTGAGAAAACTTTCTATCCACTTTTAAATAATTGTTTAAATGTATTGTGGGGAAACGGTCAATATTATTTCGATATATTAAAAGATAAATTTGGATTTGAAAACTATACGGAAATAAACGATACAACAATTTCACAATATGAAAATTTAAAAAAGTTAAAAGATATCAACATTGTTGATTATTACTATGATAATATTAAAAAAATAGAATATAATGCAAACCATGCGTATCATTACTTTTATGAATATAATTTTACCGAAGAATTGTATTTAAAAATAAAAGAAATATTATAATTATTTTGTTAGTTTGAATATATTTCTGTATATTTGAATAATAAACATTTACATATGATAAAAATAGTAACAGATTTAGGAACTTTAAGAAAACCAATTCCTAACACACCATTTACAAAAGATGAACAAGATTTAGCAACTGCAGCATTATTAACAGCCGTAACCGAACAACAAGGTTTAGGTATGAGTGCAAACCAAATTGGATTAAATAAAAGAATTTGTGTAGTTAATGTACGAGAAACTCCATTAGTATTGGTTAATCCTGAAATTATTGAAGAAGGACAAGATAAGTTAATTTATTTTGAAGGTTGTTTATCTTTACCTAAAACTATGAAGAAACCAATTAAGACAGTTCGTTCTTATAGTATTAAAGTAAAAGCTGATAATTTTCCTGAAGTTTTTGAATTTAAAACCGAAAATAGAAAACACGAAAATATTAATGATTTGTTCAATGATATTGATTTATTAGAATCAGTTTGTGTTCAACATGAAATTGATCATTTAAATGGGATTACCATTAGAGATAGACAATATACTGAAACAATTAGATTAACTTCTTTTGCAAAATTAGGAAGAAATGAGAAATTGTTATTAAAGAAAGATGATCAAACATTATCAGTTAAGAAAAAGAATTTATCAACTTATTTAGAGCAAGGATGGGAGGTAGCTTAATTATGGGATATGTAATAATAATACTAATACTATTAATAACAACATTAGGATATGGATGTTGGAATCTTCTAAAAAAATTAGAAAGATATGAAGATATATTAGAAGAAAATACAGAAACTTATATTCAAATTTTAAATGCAATGCAAGAGATTGATTCTACTGGTGCATTTGAAAGTGATGATGAAGTTGGTTCAACATTTACAGATTTAAAAAATTTGATTGAAAAAAATAAAAACGTATTAAACGGAAAAATATAATGGGAAGAAAGAAAAAAGATACCAGATACTTTACCGAAGAAACTGAAGCAGCTATTATAGCGTTTAATAAATCAACTGACCAAAAGGAGCGTAATTTATTATATAGAGATTATATACATTATTCATTTTATAAATTAGCCGAAAATGTGTTGAATACTTGGGGATTTACATATTTCGATGATGATAAAGAAGATATTAAATTTGAAGTAATTTCATTCCTATTAGAAAAAATACATAAGTTTGAAGAGGGTAAAGGTAAAGCATTTAGTTACTTTACTATTGCAGCTAGAAACTATCTTATTCTAAATAATAATTCAAACTATAAAAGATTTAAAGCAACTGCACAAATTAGTGAAATGCCAGAAAGTTGGGATTTAGAAAATGATTTTAAACAAACGGCCCATAATGATGAATTTAAAACATTTAACGAAAGAATGTTACAATATTGGGATTTAAATCTTAATAGAGAATTTACAAAGAAAAGAGATATACAAATTGCAGATGCAGTATTAGAATTATTTAGAAGAGCAGAATATATTGAGTCATTTAATAAAAAATCATTATACTTATTGGTGAGAGAAATGACAGGTTATAAAACACATTATATAACCAAAGTTGTTTCTAAAATGAAAGAAACTCAAATGAAATTGTATTATCAATTTTTAGATGAGGGAGATATTACACAAACTGAAAAAGATCCATTTTGGAAAAGAACAATTAAAAGATGAGAATATTAGGAATATCAGCTTTTTATCATGATTCTGCAGCTGCATTAATTGTAGATGGTAAAGTTGTATCAGCACAAGAAGAAGAAAGATTTACCGGTATAAAGCACGACCAACGATTTCCTATTAATTCCATTAAATGGATTTTAAAACAAAATAAATTAAAGATTAACCAAATAGATAAAATTGTTTGGTATGAAGATCCAAAAAAGAAATTTGAGAGATTTAAGGCTCAATGGCACAAATACTTTCCAAAGACATTAGGATTAACTAAAAAATTAATATTTTGGAAAAGTGATAATAATATTGAAGAAATTATCAGAGAACAATTGGGATATAGAGGTTCTATTGAATATGTAGAACATCATATTTCACATTTAGCATATTCTTTTTATACATCACCTTTTAATGAAGCACATCTATTTTCAGTTGATGGAGTTGGTGAAAATGAAACGGCTATATTAGGATTGGGAGTAAAGGGTAGATATATTCAACCATTAGAAAGAACAAATTTCCCACATTCGTTAGGATTACTTTATGCTACACTTACCGCATTCTTAGGATTCAAACCAAATAGTGGTGAATACAAAGTAATGGGATTGGCAGCTTATGGTAATGATAAAGATGTTTATAGAGAACAATTTGAAAAGTTAGCAAAGCTAAATGGTAATAATTTAGAATTAGATTTAAAATATTTTTCATTTCATTATTCCGAAAAGAAAATGTTTACTTTTAAAATGAGTGAACTATTTGGTATTACTCCTAGAATTCCAGAAAGTGAATTAGAACAAGTACATAAGGATATTGCATTTTCGTTACAGGCACATTATGAAAGATTATTCTTTGGAATGTTAAACAATTTCTACAAACACTATCCAATGGATAATTTATGTTTGAGTGGTGGTTGTGCATATAATGGATTAGCAAATGGTAAAATAACCCTAAACACTCCATATAAGAATGTTTATGTACCACCTGCACCATCTGATGCTGGTAGTGCTATTGGAGCTGCTTTATATGTTTGGATGAAACAACCTCTAAACAAAAAAGTAGAAAATACAAATCCATATTTAGGACCTACATACACTCACGCTGATTATTTAAACACTATTAGACAATATGTTCCTATCGAAAAGGTAAAACATATGACATCACCAATTGCATTGACTAAAGAGGTTGCTAAGTTGATTAATGAGGGTGCTATCATAGGTTGGTTCAAAGGAAGTAGTGAATTTGGACAAAGAGCATTAGGACATCGTTCTATTTTAGCAAATCCAACAATACCGGATATTAAACCTAAAGTTAATAGAGTTATCAAAAAAAGAGAAGGGTTTAGGCCTTTTGCTCCTATGGTAACTGCAGATGAAGCTAATAATTACTTTGAGATGTTAGGACAGGAAGTTCCATATATGAATCAGGTATTTAAAGTTAAAGATGGTTATATTGCAGGTTTACCTTCAATTACTCACGCTGATGGAACAGCGAGAGTACAAACGGTTACAAGAGAATTTAATACAGATATTTATTTCTTACTTAAAGAATTTAAAAAATTAAGTGGATATCCTATCTTACTTAATACCTCATTTAATTTAAGAGGTCAAACAATGGTATTAGATCCTGAAACTGCTATTAAAACATTTTACGATTGTGAAATGGATTACTTAGTATTGGGTAGTTATATCATTAGTAAGTAAGTTTTTAATTACACAATATTTATAAAAAAGATTTATGGCAAGCGTAGATATGAATTTTCCTTTATTTAAGGGAAAAACATTTAGTGATTTGTTGGGAGATATATACGAAAACCAACAAAGTAAAAAGAAAAACATTTCAGGTCTTATTGAAGAAATGAGAAAGTTGGTAACTAAACCATCTGATGTAATTACTATCGGTCCTATCATTACACAATTGATAGAAGCAAGTATTAGTAACGATGACCATTTGATTAAGATTGCAAATATAGCACAAAAGTTAGTATTAGCAAACACAAAGAAGGCGGGTGATGAAGGTTGGTTAAGTGAAGATGATAAGAAAGCTTTATTGGATGAATTAGATGCAACGGCAAAGGAAATTACTCAAAATACCGAAGATAAGATTGAAGATTTAGAATTTGAAATTGAATCATTAAAAGAAACATTGGGTAAATAACAATGGCACAAAATTTCTTTTCATCCAAACAATCCACAACACAGATAGCGACATCAGGTGCAGGTATCTCCTTTGATTTAGCACTTGTAAACAATGTTATTTTAGACATTAATGAAATTAAAGATACATTAGATATACATCATACTTTATATCCTGAATTGAATAAAGATACTGATTATGTTGATAAAAATACATTAAACTATGGTGCAATTCGTTATAGATTGTTGGGGATTGGTAGTGAAATAAATGATGCAGATTTACCAATAGCATATCCATTATCTCGTGAAGATTTTGCATTACCGGTTACTGATGAAATTGTAAAAATATATACAATTTTAGGTTTAGATTATTACGAAAGAATTAATATTGAAAACTCACCTAATTTTAATACCGACCTTAGAGTTTTTATAGCAGCAAGTAAAACTACACCTGAAAATTCTCAAAGAGGAAGTAAATTAGAAGATTATCAAGAATCACAATCATCTGGTATATCATCACAAACGGATAGTACGGCAGGAACGGTTGAAACTATTAGACGTGGTTTTAATGGTAAATATTTTAAAAGAAATATGAAAATACATCAATTATCATTAAACGAAGGTGATAAATTGATACAAGGTAGATTTGGTAATAGTATTAGATTTAGTGGTTATATTCATTCGGATAAAACAAATGGTATAGCACATCCAGCTATTTTAATTAGAAATGGTGAAAGTTCAGAAAATCAAAAGAAAAAAGTATTCGATATTGTAAGTGAGGATATTAATGGTGATGGAACTTCTATACAAATAACATCTGGACCATACAAATCATTATTTACTCCAACGATTAAAGTTGTTAAAGAGGCAAATGATACATATCCAAGTTCGGATAATTTAATTGGTGATCAGTTAGTAGCAAATAGTGGTAGAGTAATTATATCTTCAAAAACAGCTGAAACTTTTTTGTTTAGTAAGAAAAGATTTAGTATCTTTACTGATGATAATGTTACCATCGATAGTGAAAATGGGTTTAAACTAATTTCACAAAGAGGTAATATATCATTAAGAGCAAAAGGAAATAAAAATATTATATTAGAAGTAAATAGTGGTGCTAAAGTGTATCATGGTTCTCCAACTGCAAATCAGCAAGCTATTTTAGGTAATAAATTAGTAGATTTAATAAGTCAATTAATAGATGTTATGACAAATGTTCAATATCAAACATATATGGGTCCTACTATTGCAAGTAGTATTTTACCTCAATATAGAACACAACTAACTACTATTAAAACACAATTAAAATCAACTCTTTCTAAAAATAACTACTTAATCTAATGTCTTGGAAACAATTTGAAAATGAAGTTGCAGAGCAGATGGAGATTGGGTTTAAAAATCCTGATGATTTTGCTAGGTTTTTTACGGACAAATATGATGAGTGTGTAAAAAGAGGTGTAGATTTTATTACATTAAATCCGGTTAGTAAAGGTAATAAAGATTTAATGTATTCGATGTTACAAATAACAAACTTAACATCAGCAGCGGCATTAACACCTGCATTATATGATTTATATTTTAATATGTTAGGTGATGCAGTAGTGGGGTATTGGAGTGGTGCAACATTACAAAAAATAGTAATTCCATTGATACCTTCAGTTGGTACTTTATCCAACATCGGTGTTAAGGAAAATATTGTGACAGTTCCTGGTAAATGGCCTAAGGCAAAGGTAAGACCAATGAAAAATGTTAGAGTATTTTTAAAAACATTTACATCATTTGCAAGAATACATTTGATATCAGTTAAGGGACTATGTACAACGGTTTCATTATATCCACCTCTACCTGGTATTGTAGGAGATGGTATTATTCAATGGAATGGATATAAAGTGGTAGAACCTAAAAAAAGATATACTGCAGAAATATCAGATGTGTATGAAAATCCTAATGAAACAAGTAATGTTAGTTATGTATTTGAAAAAGGAATAGAAGTTAATACACAAAAAATAAATGATAATTGGGTGTATGCAAAAGATAACAATAATAGAAGTGGGTTTATTAAAAAAGAATTTATAACTAATAAAACCCCAAATTAGTAAAAAACAATAATTATATATAGTAAATTACAATTTATGGATCAGAAAGATTTAATTAAAGCATTAGTAAAAGTTCTAAGAGAAGATATTAAAAAAACTCTAAAGGAAGAAATACGAATTGCAGTTAAGGAGGTGTTAAACGAAACGATTAATGAAGCACCTAAAGAAAAAAAGATGAATGAAAATTATCAAATGAAATCAAAGGATAATGGTGAATGGGGTACTATGGATTTTAGAGGAAGACAAGCAGCACCAAGTAGACCTATGATTAATCCTGCAGATTTAGGATATGGAGATGGATTTGATTCTTATATACAACCTGATAATAGTTGGGGTGGAATGAATGAAGAATATGGTTCTTATATGCAAGGACAAGAGGGTGGTGGTGGAATTCCATTAGAACATAAAGTAAGAATGGCAGCACAAAGAAATCCAGATGCAACTGCACCTGTATTAAAGGCTTTAAATAGAGATTATTCACAATTAGTTAAAAAATTCAATAAGGGGTAAATATAGGTGCCAATAGAAGTACAAAAATCGTTTGTAATTGATTCTCAAGATAGAAGTGTTGGGATATCATTACCATTGGGTAGTTCAAACAATGGGTACTTTGCTGTGAATTATACTACAAAAGATCAGGTTAAAACAAATTTAAGAAACTTAATTCTAACTGAACCTGGTGAAAGAATTGGTAATCCATTATTTGGTACACCATTAAGAAGATTTATATTTGAACCTTATATGGAAGGTGAATTTGAGGAAGGTATTGAAACTGCTATAACAACAGCAATTAACACTTATATGCCTTTTATTACTATTGATTCTATTATATTTGATAAGAGTAATGAAAATAAAGATAAACATTTGGTAAATTTAGAATTAAAATATTCAATAAACTTTTCAGCAATTCCAATTGTTGATACATTAACGGTTAACATATAGTATGGCACTGAATCCTAAAGATAGAACCTGGATATCTAATAAGAAAGATATAAAATATTTAAACAGAGATTTTGCTTCTTTGAGACAATCTCTAATTGAGTTTACTAAAACATATTTCGCTAATACGAATAGTGATTTTAGTGATGCATCTCCTGGTATGATGTTTATAGAACAGGCAGCATATGTGGGTGATGTTTTATCATATTATACCGATGCTCAATTAAAAGAATCATTTATAAATGTAGCATCTAATGTTGCAAATGTATTTAGACACGCTCAGAATTTTGGATATGTTCCTAAAATAA
>JACCDP011559181.1_pt1 | contig 13388 bp, 12 predicted proteins | sample 7445841 | NCBI WGS metagenome assembly JACCDP01 (sample SAMN15323441, study PRJNA562643) | freshwater metagenome | isolation source: river surface water | place: USA:Blue River Watershed | collected 2017-08-17
ATCCGGCTAAGGAGGTGGTTTCACCTACAATTTTTTTCTGTACCGTTTTTATTTTTTTGCTTAAATAAGAGCTAATGATGCCTATAATTGGGGCGGAGGCAAAATAAACCAGACTCACTTTCCAGCTGATGGAAAGGGAATAAATGGTAACAAAAATTAATCCTACAAGGCTTGTAAATAAAATGCTGATAAAGGCAGAAATGATTTTCTCGGTATCTACTCTAACTTTTTGCAGTATGCCAAGTGTTTCGCCACTACGCTGGTCTTCGAATACCTGAAAGGGTAATTCTAAGGAGTGTTTAAGGCCATCTGCGTAAATCTGTGCTCCAAGTTTCTGAGTAATCACGTTCACAAAATAATCCTGAAAGTTTTTTGCTATGCGTGAAACCATAGATACACCTATAGATAAACCAATCCAATAAAGTGCAAGCTGAATATAATCCTGCTTAGTCATAACTTCATGGCGGTTAATAACATCATCCACCACATGGCCGGTAACCCAGGGATCCAGCATGGAGAAACACTGGTTAATGGCGGCTAATGCGAGTGACAGGGCAAGGAGTCCTTTGTAATTTTTCAGGTAATATAGCAGAATTTTCATAGTTTGAAAGGGATAGAAGAGACCTGGGTTAAATTAAACGTTCTCGAATAATACCTCCATTTTTAAATCATTTTGCACATTTCCGGAATACGCGTTTAATTGCAGCCCAAAGGTAGTCATAAGTGTGGTAAAAAGAGTTTTTTTGGTTCGGGTTTCTGTTTTAAAGATATGAACCTTTTGGCGCAGCTCGGCGTCAAATTTTTTATCAATGGTAAACTGACCGATTGAAAATTTCATTTCACAAAGATTAATGGTTTCATCGGCGCGGTCAATAATTAGGTCAATTTGCGCTCCATCTTTATGGCGCATACTTTTCCAGGAAGAGGTGGTAGTACTAATACCGTTAATACCCAGGGCTTTTTTAATTTGTTCGATGTGTGATAAACAAACCTGTTCAAAGGCATATCCGCTCCAGGTTCTGTAAGCAGGGCTGTTGGCCATTTTCATCCAATGGTTTTTATCACCGAGGTTTTTTCCTTTTATGAACTTCAGGTGAAATAAGGAAAAGAAATCACTTAGCTGATAAAGGCTATGGCGCGATTTTTTATTAAAAGGGACATACTTCCTGATAAACCCGCTCTCTTCCAGCTCTTCCAATAGCTGGGTCAGGGTGCCTCCGGTAGGGACTTTACTTTCTTTGCTTATTTCATCCCGTTGAAGGCCTTTGTTTTTTTTGGCGAGAGCGGCTATAATGGCCTCATGCCGGCTGGCCTTATCAAATAAGGATTTGAATAGGTTATTGAATTCATTGCTGAGTAAGCCATTCGGTTCGAAACAGAGTTTATTGATGTTTTGAGCGGCGCTTAATCCTTTTTTTACGGAGTCCCAATAAAACGGAATACCCCCAAGGGCCATATACAATTGGATGAGCTGGTTCTGATCTAAGGAAATGTTTTTTTTCTTGAGCAGGAGGCTGCATTCATGAAGGCTGAAGGGTTCTATTTTAAGTTTTTGTGTTACCCGGTTATGTAAACCACCTTTGTTATTAATAAGTTTATTAATCATCCAGGAAGCGGCTGATCCGCATACAATGAGGAGAATGTCTTTACGGGCAGAGGCCCAGCTGTTCCAGAAATGCTCGAGGGCGGGTATAAAGCGGGAGTGGGGAGTATCGAACCAGGGGAGTTCATCGATGAAAATAATTTTTTTCCGGTGTTTGGATTTTTCAATGATTTGACGCAGTTGTAAAAAGGCTTCCATCCAGGTGCCGGCTTTTTTGAGCCTCATTTTAGGATGTTGTTCCTTTATGGCCATATTGAAATTTTCCAGTTGATCCTGTAATGAGGCTTGAGCTAAGCCTGTGAGGCGGAAGTCGAACTTTCCTTCAAAGAAATTCCGGATAAGGAAAGTTTTTCCAACCCTTCTTCTGCCGTAGAGCGCAACAAAATCCGATTTTGGGGAATTATATTTTTCGGTTAAAATTTCTTTTTCCCTGGTTCTGCCTACTAACAACATGTTATTTTCATTTTAGCCATAAATATACAAAATTATATAGTTATGGCTGAAATGAATTTTTGAGTTTTCAGCCATAAGTAGCTTAAATTACATAGTTATGGCTGAAATGAAAATGATGGGAAAATGCATGAAAAAATGCCGGGAAAAATAAAACCCCTTATTTTAAAGGGGTTTTAGCGAGGAGGAGCAATAGAATGGATTAGTTGGGTTTATGAGCTAAAAGGGTATTTGCATCAGAAAGAAACTTCACTTCTTCTTTGCCTGGAGTGCTACCCTGGGGGTAGCCGAGGGAGCCTAAAGCCGTAATACTGAATTGCTGGGTTTTGGCATCCTGCTCCATAAAGAACATCCAGATAGTGGGGTAACCCTGAACCTGAAAGGTTTGCTGGAGGCTGTAGTTTTGCTGCATTTGTTCGGGGGGCAATTGTTTTCCTCTGGGGAAATCAAGTTCTAAAAGAATGACATTTTTCTTTGCCCAGCTTAAAAACTCGGGTTTGTCGAATACATCGCGTTGCAGTTTTTTACACCATCCGCACCAGTCGCTGCCTGTAAAAAAGGCAAAAATGGGTTTATGGGTAGTTTTTGATAACTGATGAGCCTTGTTAATGTTGGTGTACCAGGTAAGTCCGTTATGTATAGAAGAATCGGACTGAGCTTTTACAGAAAAGGAGCAAACAAGGAAAAACGTAAGAGCCAACGTTAATTGCTGAGTGAAACGAGTAAACATGGGTAAAGGTTAACGATTAATAATAAAGCAATAATATAAAAAAAATGCGCAATTAGCCTTATTTGAACTGTTAAAAAGTTAGAATTCAATTAGCTAATTTGCCAATTGGCTAATTAATCAGGCACTCGAAGCCAGGGTAAAGAGGATTAGCCAATTTGTTGATTAGCTGAAGAAAAAAATTAGCTAATTAGCTAATTTGCCGATTAGCTAATTAAATCAGGCACTCGAAGCCATGGATAATTTGAAGATGTGATAATTTGAGAATTTGAAAATAAAGTAGAAAACGCAAGAGGAAGAAGCCAGAAGTCAAAAACCGGTGGCTGAGGCACTCGAAGCCAGGGTAAGAGCAATTAGCTAATTGGCTAATCAAATAATTAGCTAATTAAACCAAGCTCCCGATGCTACGAAAATATTATTTAATCTTTAGGATAATCGTAATTGATCATCCATTTTATGCCAAATCGATCGGTAAACATCCCAAACAAAGCCCCCCAAAAGGTTTTTTCTAAGGGCATGGTAACACTGCCCCCTGCAGAAAGAGCTGCAAAAAGCTTTTGGGCTTCTGCTTCTGAAGTGGCATTAATAGAAAGGGAAATATTACTATCGGTTTTGGGAGTTCCTCCAAAATTGCCGGAAGCATCAGCACCCATGAGTATAGTTTCCTGACTAATTGGTAAGCTGATGTGCATGATTTTATTTTTATCGCTTTCCGGAACGGGGTATTCGCCGGGCATTTCATTATAACGCCCAACATAAGGAAAATCACCTCCAAAAACGGATTTATAAAAAAGGAAAGCTTCCTCGCAATTTCCATTAAAAGTAAGGTAGGGGTTAATAGTTGCCATGATGTTATTGTTTTTCAAGTATTTTTTTAGCGTTATCTAATCCATAAGCCAGGTCATTGCCCAGCATTTCATCAAAATTCATAAATAAAAGCATGATGTTCATGGGATAGGGCATTTTCCCGTTAAAGCCCCACTTAACAAGGGTTTGACTATTTCCAACGGAATCAACTGTGAAATAAGCGTTATCATTGGCTTCAAAAGGTTCTTTAAAGCGCAGTGCAAGATCAATTCTTTTTCCATCATCGATTTTAATTATTTCCTGTTCGCCAATCCCTACTTCTTTATGGGTACTTTCCCAGGCGGCAATAAAACCAACCGTTCCGTCGGTACCTGTATAGGTTTTTTTAGACTGAGGGTCTTTCATGTTCCACACACTGTAGCTGTCCTGGTTTTTAAGTAGTTTAAGGTATTCAAATACTTCTCTGCTCCCTTTATTTACAGTAATTTCACGTTCAACAGCATATTCCTTTTTGGCAAAGAGTGCGATTAACAGAACCAGGGCAATAATAGAGCCCAGAAAAATCAATAGTTTTTTAAGAAATTTCATACGTAATTTAATTGTTTGGTTTATTGTCATATGGAATTCGCCAGAATTTCATCTGTGTTTGCAAGCAAACAGCTTATGGCTCATTTCATAGCGAATATTTTTTTAGTTAATGAATAGCTGGCGGAAAAAAATCGTCCCGTATTCCGCACTAATTATTCAGGCAAATGTAAAATATATTCAGGAGTAATTCAAATGAAAAGAATATCAGTCATTGAACTTCCCGACAGGTTCTGGAACTTTATTTCAACACCTGGAACAGCTTATTTTCCCTACAGATTTGCTTTCGGTGGCAGAGATGTTCCTACCAATAAAGTGGAATAGGCGAAGGGAAGTTAGTTCAAAGATTTTTGTTAATAGATAAGGGGATTTATGTAGCAGTGAAAAGCGGCCAGGTGGCTTAGGGCTTTAGTCCATTTTAATAGTATAGAGAACACAAGTTTCAGGGGATATTAAAACAAAGGGAACCGGCAACAGTTTGATAGCTAAGAAAGCACGGGGGGAGTGGAAGTTGAATTTGCTATAGTCCTCCTACAAAAGAAAAATAGCTAAAATCCAGGTGAAGCAGTAACAAAACAGATATCCATAAAAGAACATAACTCACATAATTCGTAAGTAAAAGGGGATGGACGGCTCATGATTTTTTATTGACATAATTTAACAGATACTTTAAATAATCCGGTAGTAAAATGAATTGAGCTAATACCGTTGTAGTAATTTCAACAAAATTAACCTAAGTAATTCTATTTGTAAATCAGTATAAATCGAAAGATTACTGCAAAAATTATTCATACAGACTAATTTTAGTCTGCATACTGACACAAAACGTAACCTACTGACTCTATAGTTCATCGATGGTATAATAAAATTCGTCTGTTGAAAAATATTGTTGATCTAAATCGAGTAATTTTAGTACTCAAATAAGATTTAATTTTATATTTGCCTTTATACAAAAAAAACGTCAATTGATAGAAGCGTTAATTTCATCCAAAACCCGCATAAAATTACTGTACAAGTTTTTTCTCAACAGTAGTACTATTGCTTACCTCAGGGGGCTGGAGGAAGAATTTGGAGAGTCTACCAATGCCATACGCTTAGAGCTGAATAAATTTGAACAGGCTGGATTTTTAGTCTCTCACAGCGATGGAAATAAAAAATTATTTAAAGCCAATCAACGTCACCCGCTGTTTAAAGACATCAACAGCATCATCATGAAGCTGGTTGGTCTTGATCATGTGATAGACTATGTACTGCAACATTTGGGCGATTTAGAAGAAGTCTACTTAGTGGGTAAACTCTCTAAAGGACAAGAAACGGACATTATAGACCTGGTGTTGGTAGGAAATATCAATAAAACCTTTTTACTGGAGCTGGTGGAAAAAGCGGAGAAGAAAATCAATAAAAAAATCAGGCATATCTGTTATGCGCCTGAAGAGTTTAAGCTGGAAAATATAAAAGACGGAAGCGCACAGCCATTGCTGTTGTGGAGTAAAGATATATAGTACACGTAGATAAAGGATTACCTCGCTTGGTTCATTGTGACTGAGGAGGCGAAGCTGTAAGCAGGCGGAAGAAAGGGAACAGTTTTCTGTTCAGTACAAAGGTAAAGAAGCTTAAAAAACACCCTCACTTGGTTGACTGTGACTGAGGAGGCGAAGCTGTAAGAAATCATGAACAACATAGACATTAAACAACGTTACTGGCATGCCGTATATGTATCTTCCCGTCAGGAGAAGAAAGTGATGGAGCAGCTACAGCTAAAAGAAGTAGAGGCATACGTGCCCTTAGTAAAAACACTCAGGCAGTGGAGCGATAGGAAAAAAATGGTGGAATTCCCATTAATTAATGGCTATGTATTTTTAAATATTTCACGGCTGGAACATGAATTAATATATGATGTAAGAGGAATTGTTAACTTTGTTCGTACTGAAGAAAAAATTGCAGTCATCAGAGAAAATGAAATTGACAGATTAAAGCAGTTGGTAAGCTTAGGATACCAGATTGAAGCGGAAGCAATAGGAAGAACTTACCGGGAGGGAGATAAAGTAAGAATAAATTCAGGAGTAATGGCCGGCGTAGAAGGTTATGTAGTAGATAGGGGCAATGGCAAAAACATGGAAGTATTGCTGGAAAGCATTGGTCAGTGCATTAGAATAAAATTGCCTCAGGAGGCATTTTCAATGATAGAAGAAACGGCATTGGTATTGGCATGATTTCGATAATAAACTATGGCATAGGAAATTTGGGCTCCATTCAGAACATGCTGAAGAAGCTGGGAATTGCCTCTGAACTAATTGATAGACCGGAGCAGGTAAGGGGAGCAGAAAAAATCATACTTCCCGGTGTAGGGGCTTTTGATACCGGAATGAAAAACCTGAAGGAAAGCAACCTGCAGGAAGCCCTGAATGAAAAAGTAGTGAAAGAGGGAACGCCAGTTCTGGGGATATGTTTAGGCATGCAATTGCTGACAAAAGGGAGCGAAGAAGGGCAGTTGCCAGGATTAGGATGGATAGACGCTTATACCCATAAATTTAATTTTGGTCATAATCCCGAAAAATTAAAAGTGCCACACATGGGCTGGAATTTTATAAGGCCAGTAAAGGAGCATCCTTTGGTAAAAAACCTTCCGGAGAACCCCCGGTATTATTTTGTACATTCTTACTACGTGAAATGCAGCAATGCGGATGATGCCCTGATACAATGTAAATACGGAATTGATTACACCTGTGGTGTGCAGCACAATAACATTATGGGAGTGCAGTTTCATCCGGAAAAGAGTCATAAATATGGGTTTGGATTGTTAAAGAATTTTGCGGACTGCTGATGTACCTGAAAAGAGTTATTCCTTGTTTATTACTAGATAAAGGAGGATTATATAAAACGGTGAAGTTTAAAAAACCTGTATATATTGGTGACCCCATCAATGCTGTTAAAATATTCAACGAAAAGGAAGTAGATGAAATTATACTATTAGACATAACAGCAAGTGCAGAAAAACGTAAACCCAATTATAAAAAAATAGCTGAAATTGCCTCCGAAACTTTTATGCCTTTTACCTATGGTGGTGGCATAACTGAACTAAAAGATGCCAAAGAATTATTTAAACAAGGAGTAGAAAAAGTGGCATTGAATACAGCAGCGGCTTTGAACAAACAATTAATCACCCAAATTGCTGAACAATACGGTAATCAGTCGGTAGTGGTTTCGGTAGATGTAAAGAAAACCTTATTGGGAAAATACGAAATAGTCATTAACCGGGCTACTAAAACAATCAAAACACCTTTACTAGAATACTGTCAGGAGCTGGAAGCAGCGGGGGCAGGGGAAATATTACTAACAGCGGTAGACAGGGAAGGCACCTGGGAAGGGTATGACATCACTTTATTAAAAAGAGTTACTTCAGCGGTATCTGTTCCGGTCATTGCTTCGGGTGGTGCAGGTAGCGTAGAAGATATACATCAGGCGGTAAGTGTGGGAGGTGCATCGGCAATGGCTATTGGGAGCATGGCCGTATTTCAGAAAAAAGGAATGGGAGTGCTGATTAATTTTCCTACATGATTAGATAAATTGGTTTGATGAATCTGTATAAATTTATTTTGGCTAAATAAGGGAAGCAAATTAAATATCAGATCATAAAAGTATAATAATTAATGGGTGGTAATTCAAAGAGTAAGTTTACATGTAAAATGCTTTACAAAGTATTGAGTTACCTTAGCCCCAAACAGAAAAAAAAACTAAATGTTTTACTTGTATTGATTTTTTTTAATAGTCTGTTAGATATAATTGGATTAGTATCAATATTACCAGTTATTACTATTGCTATGAAACCTGAAATTATACATACTAGTTTATTCATAGAAAACTTATTTTTAATTTTTTCTTTTGATTCTGAGGAGTTATTTATTATTACTTTATTTTTATTGTCTTTCATACTTATCTTATTAAGAAATATTTTGGCTGTTTTAGTGATAAAAATTCAGGGGATGTTTTGTTTTGAAATTGCTAATAATTTTACTCTTAAACAATTAAAGTATTATGTCGAGAAAGAATTAGACTTTATTAATGATAGCAATAGTGATTTAATAATGCGTACAATAACTATAATTCCTCAAAACTTTGCTAACTATATTATGTTACCTCAAATGATAATTTTTAGCGAATTATTAATTTTAGGTTTTATTTTTATTGGCCTTATGTTATACAATCCCTTGGTATTCTTGCTAATTTTATTAATTATACTTCCAATAACATTTTTATTTTATTCTAAGGTAAAGAGAAGAATACAGGTGTATGGTAAAGAAAAAGATCAAGTTGGATTAAGTTTAAGTTTCAATACTCATCAATTTGTAAATGGATTTATAGAAGTGAAGCTATTTCATAAATTTAATTTTTTTAAAAAAAGAATAGAAAAAGATCTAACATCTTTAAAATCCAACAGCAATAAACTTCTAGTCATTAATTCACTTTCTGGAAGAATTATAGAAATAATTGCTTTTGTTGGGGTATTCATTATCCTTATTTATGCAATGTACTTTAGTAAAGATAGGACTTATTTTATTTCATTAATAGGAGTTTTTATTGCAGCAACTTATAGACTAATACCTACGTATAACAGAATCCTTCATTCACTTCTTTTATTAAAGGAATATTCTTATGTATTCGATTTTATGGATAAAATAGTTAGTATTGATGGGGTTAAATTATCTGATGAGATAGGTGTGTTGTCATTTAAAGAAAGAATTGAGTTTAGAAGTATTTCATTTAAATATCCTGATACAGAATTGTATGTCCTGAATAATTTTGATTTAACTGTTCAAAAGGGTGATATTGTTGGAATAATTGGTAAATCAGGGTCAGGAAAGACAACACTAATAAATGTATTATTAAGATTTAATATAGAAACACAAGGAGATATTTTTATTGACAAAATGAAAGTAACAAATGAACGGAAGGATCAGTTAAGAGGTATCATCGGGTACGTCCCTCAACGTGTGTTTATATTAGATGGTACTTTTGTAGATAATATTGCGTTTGGTATAGAACCTGAAAAAATAGATTATATTAAACTTCATGAAGCCATTGAGAAATCTAGGTTAGGGCAAGTAATATACAATCTACCGAATGGAATTAACACTAGGATTGGTGAAAACGGATCTAAATTATCAGGAGGACAGAAACAAAGAGTGGCTATAGCGCGAGCTTTATACAAGGACGCAGAGATTTTTATATTGGATGAAGCAACAAGTGCATTAGATAATGAAACAGAATTGGAAATTAATGAAACTGTACTTGATTTAAAAAGCCACAAGAAAACAGTTATAATTGTAGCTCATAGATATACCTCTTTAAAAGAATGCCGTGTTATACACAAATTGTATAATGGAAAAATTGAGTCGTCATTTTCATACGAAGAATTAGTGAATTTAATGTAAATTAAATTTTTTATACCGTTAAATTTATTTTATTAAAAGTGATAAAACAAAAGCCAGTTCAAAATCCAGGTGTGACTAAAAGAAAAAATAAGGGATTAATTAAAGTGTTTCTAAGTAATTCAAGTGTGTTGAAAGGTTGATAGGGAAAAATTACGTTCGACATGGGCTGTGGCTCGGGTATAGGTGCGATTAATTTTGTTCGAAAAGTTAAACATGGAAAATTGTTTGTATGGAAATAAGTGAAGATTGTATCAAAAAGGCCAAATTGCGATTTCCTAATATTAGGAATATAGAATTTAAAATATGAGATATGTCAGATTTTCAAAGACACCTGAAGTTTGACTTAGTATTATTGCCAGATTTGACTGAGCATATCCCAATAGTAATAGGGTTATCATTTAGTATGTATATAGAAATTATTCCACAATAAAATAGTTATTTTCGTGAGAAGCGATACATACTAAATATCCCAACGGTTAATAAATCAACATTACGAAATATTTAAGGCCTATGCAGACATTTAAAAAACACATGAAAGGTAATAATTGATATTTCAGGATCCTTTTTGTTAGAATGTACCAATCTAAACTAGCCTAATGCAACCCATATAATTGGATCAGCCTATACTGATACCTACATAACTTGGTCTACATTATAAATACCGCAAACATCAGACATAAAAGTGTTTTATATACTAATCATGTCGCATATATTATGCAGCCATTAGTATATACCGAAATATTGGCAAACTCCCTAAAGTGAACAGCACTTAAAATTACTTTTTTGTAATTGTACAATATAGATGTTGGTGGTCATTTTAAGATGACCAATGAAACAGATATTAACAGTAAAAGAAAAAATTGAATATATATGAAAAAAAAAAAGTATGTGCAGTATGGTTGTGGGCTATCAGCACCAAAAGAGTGGACAAACTTTGACGTTTCACCAACATTAAAAATTCAAAAAACACCATTTATTGGTGCTTTGCTCAAACGAAAACTAAAAGTATCATTTCCTTCTAATGTACTTTATGGCGACATTATTAAAGGGCTACCTATCGAAGCCGACAGTTGTGACGGACTATACTGTTCTCATACACTTGAACACCTTTCTCTTAATGATTTTAGAAAAGCTTTAACTAACTCATATTCATTATTGAAAAAAGGAGGCATTTTCAGATGCATTGTTCCTGACATTGAATATTTAGCAAGGCATTATATAACCGAATTGGATAGCGGAAATAAGATAGCAAGTCTTTCTTTTATTGAAGGTACTTTAATGGGAATTAAAGAAAGGCCAAGAAGACTTAAGAACTTTATAAGTTCATTTTTTGGTAATTCACACCACTTATGGATGTGGGACAAACAATCACTTTCAGAAGAATTAAAAAAAGTAGGCTTTAAAGAAATAAGAGTTTGTAATTTTAATGATTCAAAAGATGAAATGTTCAAATTTGTGGAAGACAAAGGTAGATTTGAAAACGCAGTTGCATTGGAATGTGTGAAATAAAACGAACCCCCAACATCGGTTTTGCATAATGTTGGGTGCAATACTTCTATGACAGTTTAGTGCAAGGTTCAAGTTCAGTTTTTTAAATGAACATTTGTACCTTTGAATGTTCCTTAATAAGGATTTCTGTAGGTGCGAGTACCAGAGCTGAATACCGGTTGTAATCATTAGGAAAGCGCAGTGCGTTAAATGCGCACGTTGTGTTTGACGAGGCGGGTACTGGAAACACGATTACAGAAATAGGTACGCCAGCACCCGACCCTACCCGTGAGAATGCGAGGGTGAAATTCCCTTGAGTGACTCGATTAGCTGCAAATTAACTCGATAAATAAAAGATGGTTTTAACCGTAAAATGGAGAAATAATTTGAATTATAAATATATAAAATGAAATACATTAAAGGGTTTGATGGATTAAGAGCTTTTTCAATAATATTAGTTGTATTTACTCATTTGGGTTTCTGGAGTTCTATTTCTGCAAATGAGTTTATTTTAATATTAGTTTCAATTTTAAATGGTAGTACAGGGGTTTATATATTTTTTTCAATAAGTGGTTTTTTAATTACAACCATTCTTCTAAAAGAAAAAGAAAAAAAAGGATTTGTAACAATAAAAAATTTTTATATAAGAAGATTTTTAAGATTACTCCCAGCAATTATTATATTTTACTTTGTTTTGGAAATGATTATGATTTTAGGTTATTTGCCTCTAAATAACATTGCTATGCTTTTTTCAATTTCTTATTTATATAATTTTGTTCCGGCGAAATTTTATATAGGGGAATTAGGGCATACTTGGTCATTAGGAGTAGAAGAACAATTCTATATATTATGGCCTTTTATAATACATTTTTTTTCTAAAAATACGGTTATTATTATCTCTTCAATTTTGCTATTGAGTTGTTTGGTTCTACCTCATTTTTTTTATTTAATACATTTCAATCATAATATGAAAGACTTTACTTTACAGAAAGTATTTTGGGATACTAATAGATTTTATATACCTGCAATTGGACCTATAATGTTAGGAGCAATTATTGGTTGTTTAAATTACTCAACGAAAATATTTAATATAATATCTAAAAAAAAGTTTTTTTTATTAATTGCAATAATTATTTTTTGCAGTCAATTATATTTACCTAATTTTATACTAATAATTATTCCTCAAAATATATTAAAAGGATTTGCAACATCATTAATACTTGTATATATATATAATAACCAAGAAGGTATTCTTGCCAAAAGTTTAGAATTTAAACCGATTTCTTACATTGGAAAAATATCTTATGGTATTTATGTATGGCAAGGATTGTTTTTAAGAACAGGGCCAGGTGGTGGTTTAATAATTCAAAAATTTCCATTAAATATTTTTCTTACATTTATATTTGCAGTAGTTTCATATGAATTTATTGAAAAAAGTGTTTTAAAATTAAAACAAAAGTACACGTAAAATATCGAATAAATTAAATGCAACTAACATATAACATACGATAATTGCCCGTTTCAGTGGGTTATTGAAACAAAAGTACATTTTTTAGAAAGTGCAAAATTTGAAACAGAAGTGCTTTTTATCTGTTTTTGGTTGAAAAAAGAAAGTTAAAATTAATAACAAGAGTCAAAAAACAAATCGTAAAATTCGACCTAACTAAAGATGATTTTGGTTTTGTAGCATATGAATCTTAAACTAAATTAAAAATGTTAGTCGAAATTTTTGATGAAAATGGGTAAAATTTGTATCGTTATTAATGGAGACCATTATTTAGCACTATTTTTGATTTTTAAAACCATTGCTATTGCTACGTTTCAGGCTAGTTAAATGCGTACTATATTTTGCTCCCATTAATATGTATATATTCAAAGAATATTTTAAATGCATTAAGTTTCTTAAGAGATAATGAAGTTATTTTAAAATGGGTGAAGAAAGTATTAAACTAACTAAAACTGTTTTAACGAGAAAAAAAATTTTATCAAGGATATTGAGCAATTCTGGAAAATAATCTTGGAGAAATAAAATTTAACAGTGTGACAAATCGCAATTATTTGCCAGAGTATAGACTTGCACCAGTTTTTGGAAAGAATAGATTGTGCCAGAATAGATAAATAGTAAGTTTTGAATTGGCTGAAATGAAAGAGAAGAAAATAGTTATTCTGACATCATCTTTCCCATATGGTAACAATGAGTTGTCTTTTTTAAGAGAAGAGGTAAATGTATTGAGCGGTAAATTCAAAGAAATATACATTATACCATTAAACAGAGAAGGCGAGTTAGTTTGTCTTC
>JACCDP010565174.1_pt1 | contig 13386 bp, 4 predicted proteins | sample 7445841 | NCBI WGS metagenome assembly JACCDP01 (sample SAMN15323441, study PRJNA562643) | freshwater metagenome | isolation source: river surface water | place: USA:Blue River Watershed | collected 2017-08-17
CCTCGTCCATGCGCGACACCATCTTGTTGACGCTGTCGACCTTGCCGGCCTGCTCCGCGCTCGCCACGGCGATGGTGCCGATGACGTCGTTGACCTGACCAACCGCGCCGAGAATCTCGGTGAAGTTGTCCTTCACGCGGAGGCTGACGCCCTCGCCGCTCTGCGCGAGCTCCATGCTCTGCTTGATGAGGACCTCGGTCTTGTTCGCGGCCTCCTTGCAGCGCATGGCGAGGTCGCGGACCTCGTCCGCGACGACCGCGAACCCACGTCCCGCGTCGCCGGCGCGCTCGGCCTCGACCGCCGCATTGAGCGCGAGCAGGTTGGTCTGCAGCGCGATGTGGTTGATGTCCTTGAGGATCTCCGCCGTGTTGGCGCTGCTGACGCGGATCTGCACCATGGACTTCACCATCTCGTCGACGAGCCCGTCGGCGGTCGTCGCGACGCTGCGAGTCTGCTGGGCGAAGGCGCGCGCCTCCTCGGTGCGCTGCGCGTTGGCGCGCGCCATCTGCGCGATCTGCGCGAGGTTCTCGGAGGTGTGCTGGAGCGCGCCGGCGTGTTCACGGCCACCCTGGGCGATCGTCTGCGCGCCGTTGCTGATCTCGTTTGCGGCCGCGCTGACCTGGTCGGAGCTGGACGCGACCTGGGAGATGAAGTCGTGGAGCGTCTCGGTGCAGGTGGAGATCGCCGTCATCACCGTGGCGTAGTCGCCGACGTAGCGGGCGTCCGAGCGGTGGGTGAGGTCGAGCGACGCGAGCCGCTGCAGCGCGGAGCTGGCGTCCTCGAAGGGCTTGACGACCGCATCGAGCGTGTCGTTGAGGCCCCCCGCGATCCGTCCGAACTCCCCGGGGTGCCGCATCGCGTCGATGCGCGTGCGGAGGTTGCCGGACTGCGCCGCCTCGACCTGGCGACGCACGTCGGACACCATCGCCTCGACCGAGCCCTTGAGCGACCGGAAGGCCTCCGCGAGCTGGCCGATCTCGTCTTCGCCGGTGTGTGTCACCGTGCCCGAGAAGTCTCCGCGGGCGAGCGCCGACGCCGTGTTCGTCATCTCCTGGATCGGCCGCGCGATGGCGCGGGCGAAGAACAGCGCCGCCACCGCGATGCCGAGCGCGCTGAACGCGACCGTGATCGCGACGGTGCGTTCCAGCGCGTAGAGGCCGGCGTTCACCTCGTCCTGATCGAGCTCCGCTACCACGACCCAGTCCAGCCCGGCCACGTCTACCTTCGCCGCGCCGCCGAAGACCTCGTCCCCGTGGCGATCCTTGTAGGTGGTGAACGCGTCGTTCCCGTCGAAGCCGTTGCGGACGGCCTCGGTGTCGGCCTTCGCGACGAGCAGCGTCGGCTCGCGATCGAGCCGGCTGTTGGACCGCATCCGCCCGTCCTTGCCGACGAGGTACGCCTCACCGCTCTCACCGAGGCCCGTCCCGTCCTGGAGCACGGCGTCCAGGCTGCCGACCGGCGTCTGGAGCACGAGGACGCCGATGGTGCGCCCGTTGACGACCACGGGCGCGCCGAGGAACGAGCTCGGCGCGTCGTTGGCCGGCGGGTACGGGGCGAAGTCGGTGAGGTGCACGCCGCCGCTGACCGCCTTGCGGTACGCTTCCGCGAACCCGGTGTCCTTCCAGGGGCCCGTGCGGAGGTTGGTCGCGAAATCCGTCTCGTGGGCGGTCGTGTAGAGCACGTTGCCGTCCACGTCCACGAGATGCAGATCGTCGTACCCCGTCGTCTCGGCCATGCGCTTGAGCACGGAGTCGAAGGCGTCCTGCACCTGGCGGTAGTCCTCGTCCGCGGTCACGCGGGCCGCATCGGGCGACTCGACGCCCGCGTAGGCGCGCGCGAACTGCGCGGTCGCGGCGGAGACGTCGGCGGTCTCGGCGAGGAGCTTCGTGTCGGTCATGCGCTGGTTGAACCACGTCTCGACCTGCGCCTTGCGACTCGTGCGCACCGCACTGAGGTGCTCCACGGTCGAGGCCTCGAGGGCATCGGTCACGCCGTTGACCGTCAACCACGTGACGATGCCGACGGGCAGCAGGCCCAGCGTGAGGAAGGATGCGGTCAGACGGGTGCGGACGGTGGCCATGGTCGGACCTCGGGGAGGAACGGTCGTACGGGAACGGGGGAGGAGCGAGCGGACTAGGCGGCCGGAACGGGCACGTCGGTCACGATGCGCTCGAGGTTGAGGAGGAACAGGACCCGCTCGCCGGCCCGCGCGGTGGCGAGCATGCAGCGGGTGCCCTCGTCGCCACCACCGCCGAGGTCCGGCGGCAGGGACAGGTCGTCGGCGCCGACGGCGAGCACCTCGAGGACCTGATCGACCTCGATGCCGAAGATGCTCTCCCCGTCGGCGAACTGCTTCTGGACGACGATGACGACGGTCTGCTCGGACACGCGCGCCTGCGGCACGAGGAACCGGGCGCGCAGGTCCATCACGGGGATGATCTTGCCGCGCAGGTTGATGACGCCGCGGATCCAGGGCTGCGCCCGCGGCACGCGCGCGACGTCCATCGGCACGATGATCTCGCGGATGTCGTGGATACCGAAGCCGTAGCAGGTCCCGTCGAGCATGAACGTGAGGTACTTTCCGGCGAGGCGCGTCAGCGCGCCGGGGGTGGGCGAGCTCATGCGGCGCCTCCTGTGGCTTCGCGCCCGTCGGACTGGGCGAGCAGCGCGTCGATGTTGAGGATCAGCCCCGCGTGGCCGTCCGCGAGGATGCACGCACCGCTGTAAAAACGTGTGTCGACGAGCCGGTCGTCCATCGCCTTGATGACCACCTGTTGGCGCGACACCACCTCGTCGACAAGGATCGCGAAGCGCCGCGTGATGCCCTCGACGACGAGCAGCAGCCCGTCCTCGATGCGCGCGCTGCGCGTGGGGATGTCGAGCACCTGATGCAGGCGCACGAGCGGGTACAGCTCGCCACGGATGTCCACGACCTCGTGGCGTCCGGCGTAGGTCACGAGCATGCGCGACTCGGCACGGATGCTCTCGACGATGCTGCGCGTCGGGACCACAAAACGCTCGTCCGCGCAGCCGATCAGCATGCCGTCGATGATCGCGAGGGTGAGCGGCACCGTGAGACGCACCGTGCTGCCGGCACCCGGGACGCTGGCGACGCGGACGCGTCCGCCCATCGCCTCGACGTTGCGCTTGACGACGTCCATGCCGACGCCGCGGCCGCTGACCTCCGTCACGCGCTCCGCGGTGGAGAAGCCCGGCGCGAAGATGAGCTCGAACACCTCGGCGTCCGCCAGCTCGGCGTCGGGGGCGATCAGGCCGCGTTCGACCGCGCGCGCGACGATCTTCGCGCGGTCCATGCCCCGCCCGTCGTCGCGGACCTCGATGACGATGTTGCCGGCCTCGTGCGACGCGGACAGGATGATGGTGCCCTGCGCCGGCTTGCCTGCCGCGACCCGCTCCTGCGGAGTTTCGAGGCCGTGGTCCATGGCGTTTCGGAGGATGTGGACGAGCGGATCGGCGACCTGCTCCACAAGGGAGCGGTCCATCTCGATCCCGTCACCGTGGGTCACCAGCACGGCCTCCTTGCCGACCTTCACGCAGAGGTCCCGCACGAGCCGACGCATCTTCTGGAACACGCCGACGAGCGGCACCATGCGCAGCCCGATGCCCATGCGCTGCAGGTCCCGCACGATCTTCGTGAGGTGACGCAGGGCGTTCCGCAGCTCCGGTGCGGCGCTCGATTCGGAGCGGCCAGCCACCATGCTCTCGGCGATGACGAGCTCGCCGATCAGCTCCACGAGCAGATCGACGCGTTCGAGATCGACCTTCACCGTCTCGCGGATGCGTGCGCCGACCGGCGCGTCGGACGGTGCTGCCACGCGCTCGACGGGCGCGGACGCCACGCGTGCGGTCGCGGTCGCGGTCGTGCCGGTCACGGCGAGTTCGCGCGGCGCCTCGGCGACGGTCGCGAGCCACGCCGGCTTCGCGACGACGGAGGGCGCGTCCATCGGGGTGGGCATCGCCACCACGGGCGCCGCGGGCGCCACCACGGGCGGCGCAGCCGGACGGTCCGCCTGACCCGGTGCGGCCGTGCCGTTCAGGTGGGCGCGGAGGCGCGCCAGGACGTCGTCCGCGCGCTCCGGCATGGTGAAGCCCAGGTTGCGCTCGACGCAGGCGCGCGTGTCCTCGACGAGCGTGCGCATCAGCTGCGTGCCGTCGAGCAGTGCGCCGACGACGTCCCCGTGGAACGGGAGCGCGCCGTCGCGGCACCGCGTGAGGAGATCCTCCATCGCGTGCGCGAGGATGGCGACGGGGCCGACCTCCAGCGCCGCCGCGACGCCCTTCATGCTGTGGAACGCCCGGAAGATCGCGTCGAGATCGCCGGCTTCCGCGTCGCCCTGTTCGGCGCGCATGAGGATCTCGTCCGCCTGCGCGACGCCGTCCGCGGCTTCCATGAGGAACTCGCCGAGGATGGCGACGGTCTCCTCGTCCCGCACGGTGTTTTCCACGACCGCGGACGGCGCGTGGGCCACCGGTGCGTGGATCACCGGGGTGTGGATCACGGGCGCAGCGGTGGCCGGCTTGGCCGGCGGGGGGGGCGTTGCGGGGGGGGCGGCCCCCCCCGCCCCAGGGGAGTCCTGCGTCGGGATGCGGCCCGTCGCGAGCGTGCGCAGGTCCATCTCGGTGGCGCTGACGGCCTCCAGGAGGGCGGCGGCCTTGGCGCGCAGCGAGATTCCCGCATCCTCGATGTCGGATTCGAGCGCGTGCCAGCGCGCGACGAGCGCGTCCAGCCCGACGATCCCGGCCTCGCCCTTCAGCGAGTGCGCGAGGCGCCGGAGGCTGTTGAGCGGCGCGGGGTCGCCGGTGTCCAGGACCAGCGCGAGCGCCTCGACCTCTGCGACGAGGTTGCGGTGGTGGCTGTGAAACTCCTGCTGCAGGCTCGCCGGCAGCTCGAAGAACGGATGGAGGGCGGCGGGTGCCGCCTCCGCCTCCGCCCAGACGCACCGGGCACGCTCGATCAGGGCCGCGCGAGCGCTCGCGGGCAACGAAAGGGCCTCGCGGAGCAGCGCGGCGACGTCGGGTCGTGTGCTCGCGACCGACTCGGCGCACGCACGGAGGCCCGACTCGTCGTCGGGCTCCAGGAGCATGAGCGCGAGCGCGGGATCCATCGGCTCAGTCGAACCGCACGCTCAGGCCGCTGCCTGCGCTCCAGCCGCCGCCGACGGCGCCGTAGAGCGCGGAGAGGTCCCACTGGACGTCGTCGCTGAACAGATAGGAGAAGCCCCCGTCCACCGCGACCGTGGGGTCTCCGCCGTCGACGGGCGCGTCGCCGGAGCCTTCCACGTAGACGCGGAGCTTGTCGTTGAGCGGGCGACCGACGGCCGCGGCCCAGAGCGCCGTGGGCTGGGCGAGCGCGGGAGCGGTCGTCGCGCCGACGTTCACGCCGAGCTCGAGCCCCGCGGGCAGGTCGAGGTCGCACGCGACCTTCACGATGGGCACCACGTCGCCGTTCGCGTCGAACTCCGCGTGCGCGAGCAGGCCGAGCGAGGGGCCGCCTGTGGGCAGGTGCCACTTGGCGCCGAGCGCGAGGGTGTCGAAGGACGCCGTTCCGCCCGCGATGCTGACGATGGGCGTCTCCAGCCGCAGCTCGAGGCCGTGGCCGATGCCGTAGCGGCTCAGCGAAGGGAGGCCGACCGACAGGGTGCCACCGTCGTCCCGGACGATCACGCCCTGTTCGAGCTGGTACGTCCCGAGTCCCACCGCGAGGCTGCTCTCGGCGATGTCCGGGCGATCGGTGACGAGCGGACCCACGTCGTCGGCGGCGTGGGCGGTGAACGGGAGGAGCAGCGTCAAGAGCATGACGTGGCCTAACCTGAGCAGCCGAGCCTGCAATCGCGTCGGCTTCGGTGCGGCCGTGGCCGCGGACGGCCTCGTCGTACGCACGCGACCGACCGTACGGTCGATTACAACGCCGCCGGAGGCCGCACCATGCGCCACGTCTTGCTGTCGCTCCTGTCCGCGTGCGCGGGAGAGGCCCCCGTGACGGCGACCGTGGAGGCGCCGGTCTACCGGGTCGCGGCCGCCGGGAGCCCGGACGCCGATGTCGCGACCGTGGTGCCGCACGACACGCGCGGGGAGCTCGACCTGCGCTTCGTCGCGCCGTCGGGTCCGGTGGACGGACCGGTCCAGGTTGTGGCGCTGTTCGACCGGCCGATGGTGCCGCTCGGGGACCTCGAGGATGCCCACGACGCCGTGCCGGTGCGCTGCACGCCGGACCTCGGGTTGCGACCGCGCTGGGCCGGGACGTCCGCCGCGCTGCTCGAGCCGACGGAGCGATTCCCGCGCGCCACGGAGGTGCGATGCGTCGTCCCGCGCGGGACGCGCGCGCTCGACGGCACCACGCTGGACGAGGACGTGCGATGGTCGTTCCAGACGCCGGCGCCACGCGCGTCGATCCACATGCGCGGGGTCGACTGGGATGCGGAGGCGCCGGTGGACCCGGCGGCAGCCTTGCCGGTGTCCGTGGATCAGCCGACGACGCTCGCCGCCGTCCGGGACGCGCTGTCGCTCGTGGAGGCGCCGTCCGGCGCACGGGTGCCGTTCACCGTGCGGCCCGCCCCGAAGGAAGGGGGCGGCCTGCGGGACGACCTGTTCCTCGTCGACGCGGACCTCCGGTTCGACCGCCAGTACGCCATCACCGTGCGCGCTGGTCTGCGCGGCGTCGAGGGCCCGCTCGGCTCCGAGTCGGACGTGACGGCGGCGTTCCACACGCCGGGGCCGCTGTCGGCGCGCCTGGACGCGACGGATGGGCTGCCGCCCACCGGTTTTCCCGCCCTGTGGTTCTCCGACGAGGTCGACCCGGCCGAGGTGTCGGGACGCGTGTCCATCGAACCCCGCCCTCCGGGTGGCTGGCAGGTCACCGGGAGCGAGGCGTCGCGTGCGGTCTACGTCGACACGCGCCTCGCGCCGCGGACCCGATACACGGTGACCCTCGCGCCGGGGGTGCGCGACCGCTACGGGCAGGTCCTCGCGACGCCGAGCCGGTGGTCGTTCACGACGGGCGACGAGGCACGCTTCGTCGACGGACCCGAGGGCGTGCGCTTCTACGTGGCGGGCCAGCCGCCGCGCGTGCCCGTGCGCTTCCGCAACACGTCCGGCGCGACGTTGGAGGTGCGCGCGCTGCCGCTGCGCGCGTGGATGCAGGCGCGCTCCGCGGGGGAGGAGGCCGAGCAGGCCTGGCTGGCGTCGCAGCCGTGGGACGTGCGTTCGCTGGACGGGTCGGGGGTCGACAACCACGTCCACATCGCGTGGATGGAGTTCGGGGACCTGCTCCGTGGCGGTCGTGGCGTCGTCGCGTCCCGGGTGCGCGGGCTGCCGTCGCAGGGGAAGGGGCCCGACGAGGAAGAGCCGCCCTCCGAAGGCGTCCTCGTCGTCACCGACCTCGCGGCGACGGTGAAGCGCGGCGCGTCGGGCATGGTCGTGTGGGTCACGACGCTCTCCGCGGGTGCGCCGGTGCGCGCCGCCGAGGTGGAGGTGCTGCACGGCGGGCGGACGCTGTGGCGGGGGACCACCGATCGTGTCGGCACCGTCGAGGTGCCTGCGGCCGCGCTCGCCGAACGGGACGAGGGTCGTCTCGTCGTGCTGGTGCGGCGTGGGGACGACGCCACGTACACGGACGTGCGCGACGACGCGCTCTCGACGTGGAACCTTCCCGTCGACGCCTGGGGCCCCGAAGATCACTTTCCCCGCGTGGCGCATGCCTTCGCCGACCGCGGGGTGTATCGGCCCGGGGAGCGCGCACACGTGGCGGTCACCGTGCGCGAGGCACGCCCGGAGGGGTTGCGCGCGCCGGAGCCCACCGCGCTGCCGTGGAGCCTCGTCGGACCGGATGGCGAGAGCGTCGCGTCGGGCGAGGTCCGCACCAACGATCACGGCAACGCACAGCTCGATGTCGCGCTGCCCTCGCAGGCGCAGCCGGGCGACTGGGCGGTGCGCGTCGGGGACCTCGCCTGGGTCGCGGTCCCCGTCGCCGCCTACCGCGTGCCGACGTTCCGCGTCGACGTCTCGGCGCCGGACACCGTGCGCGCCGGTGGCACCCTCCGCGCGACCGTCGCCGCCCGCTACCTGCACGGCGCCGCGATGCGGGAGGTCCCCGCGCGGTGGTCGTCGTGGAGCGTTCCCTACACCCTCGTCCCGGAAGGCTGGGACGGATGGAGCTTCGAGGCGCCCTGGGACCCGGCCCGCGACGATGACGGCTACGGCGACTCCGGCGAGGGAGACACCCAGCGCGGGAGCGGCACCGCGGTGGTCCGCGACGGCGGGGTGGTCGTCGAGCAGCCGCTCCCGGCGGACCAGTGGCCCCGGCCTTCGGTCGCGTGGGTCGAGGTGTCCGTCGAGGACGTCGACGGGCAGGAAATCACCGGGCGCTCGCAGACCATCGTGCACGTCGCCGAGGCCTACGCGGCGGTGCGCGCGCGGAGCTCGGTCGGCGAGGCCGGCGCGGCCTTCCCGATCGACGTCGCGCTCGTCCGTCCGAACGGCGCCGGGACGACCGGCGCGGTGCACGTCGTCGTGACGCGAACGACGTGGGACAACGTGCGGGAGAAGGCGATGGACGGCACGTGGCGCTGGGTCTCCGCGCCGAAGACCCAGGTCGTGGCCGAGCAGGACCTGGACGTGTCGGCTCGTGGCACGCCGTGGGCCTTCACGCCCGCGCAGGCCGGAACCTACCGCGTGCTCGCGACGCCCCGGGATGCGGCGGGACGCGCGAGCGGGCCCCCCTCCGGGGTGATCGCGTGGGTCGCCGGGGAGGGCGCCGCCTGGGCGCAGTCCGACACGCACGTGCTGGACCTCGTTCCCGATCGTCGCGCGTACGCGCCGGGCGACGTCGCGCGCGTGCTGGTCCGCGCCCCGCGCCCCGGCATGCACGCGCTCGTCACGGTGGAGCGGGACGGCGTGATCCGTCGGGAGGTGCGTCGCCTCGCCACGACCGCCGAGACGCTGCGCATCCCGATCCGCCGGGAGTGGCAGCCCAACGTGTACGTGAGCGTCGTCGCGGTCGACGGTGCCGGCGCGCCGGAGGGGCCCGACGCGGGACGGCCGGGCGCATGGTTCGGCGCGGCGCGGTTGGTCATCGCGAGCGCGGACCGCCATCTCGCGGTGGACGTGAACCCTGACGCGACCGAGCTGCATCCCGGCGACGAGGTGCGCATGGAGGTCGTCGCACGGAAGGGGGGGCGCGCGGTGCGCGGCGCGCAGGTCCAGGCCTGGGCGGTCGATGCGGGCGTGCTCTCGCTGACCGGCTACGCGCTGCCCGACCCCTACGACACCTTCTACGCGTTGCGGCCGCTCCGGGTGGGGACGGCGGACAACCGGACGGACCTCTACGACCGGGCGCGCGCGCTCGCGAAAGGGGCGCCGCCCGGCGGAGGCGGCGGCGCAGCCGTCGGGGACACGCGTCGCACCTTCGTCACCACGCCGTTCTGGTCGGGCCTCGTCGTGACGGATGCCCACGGTCGAGCGCGCCTGCGCTTCCGCGTGCCGGACAACCTGACGACGTTTCGCCTGATGGCCGTCGTGGACGACGGCGAAGCCGCGTTCGGCGCCGGTTCCGCCGAGGTCCGGGTGAGCCGTCCGCTGCTGGTGCGCCCGGCGCTGCCGCGGTTTCTGCGCCCGGGCGACACGCTCCAGGCGGGTGTCGTCGTGCACAACAACACCGATGCCCCCGTGCGGGCACGCGTCGATGCGACCGTGACCGGCGCGACGCTCACGGGCGCGCCCATCACGGTGGAGGTGCCCGCGGGCGCCGCCCGGGACGTCCCGTTCGCGCTGTCCTCGCCCAGCGGAAGTTCGGTCGGGTGGCGTTTCACTGTCACCGGGGACGACGCCGCGCTGCGCGATGCGGTCGAGGGCAGCCTGCCCGTCCTGGACGCGCGGCCCGAGGAGCGTGTCGGAAGCGCCGGGAACACCACGACCACCGCGCGCGAATCGAACGTACCGCCTCGCGATGCCGTCCCTGGCCGCGGCGGTCTGGACGTGCGCGTCGCGGCCACCGCGCTCGTCGGCGTCGCGGGGAGCATCGAGGAGCTCCTTGCCTACCCCTGGTCCTGTGTCGAGCAGACCGGCAGCCGCATCCGCGCGCGCCTCGCGGCGCTGGCGGCGGGGGATCGGATCCGGTCGGGCGTCGCCACGGACACGCTGCGGCGTGGGGTGAGCGACGAACTCGGCAGTCTCGCGCGGTTCCGCAGCAGCGAGGGGTACGCGTACTGGCCGGGCCAGGAGGTCGACGGCGTCGCTACCGCCTACACGCTCGACGTGCTGCGGGAGGCGCGTGGAGCGGGATTTTCGGTGGACGATCGCGCGTGGGATCCTGCCGTGGAGGGGACTCGTCGCTGGGTTCTCGGGGCGTCGTGGGACGAGGAGGACCAGGCGCGGGCTGCCGCAGAGCTGCCGCAACGGCTCCGGGGTGTGCTGGCACTTCACCGCGCGGGCCTGCGGGATCCCTCCGTGGTCAACCGGCTGTGGGACCGTCGGCGGGGGATGACCCGCACGCAGCAGGCGATGCTGCTCGAACTCCTCGGGGACGACGCGCGCGGTCGCTCGCTGCTCGCGGGGCTCGAGGGCAGCCTCGGCGTCGGGACCGCCTCCGCGCGGGTCGAGTCCGACGGCGCGGCGGAGCGTTGGTTCGGCACCGAGACCCCGACGACCGCCCTCGTGCGGGCGCTGCTCGCCGTGAAGCCCGATCACCCGCTGCTGCCGCGACTCGTGGCCGGCCTCGTCGGGGCACGGCGCGGCGGGCGGTGGACGAACACGTGGACGACGGCCGAGAGCCTGCGGGCGCTCGTCGACTACGCGGCACGCTACGACGCGGGCCCGGTACGGACGCAGGTCTCCCTCGGCGCCATGCGCCTGCTCGATGTGGACCTCGGACGGACGGGCGTCGCGCACGCCGAGGTTCCGCTCGACTCGCTCCGCCCGGCGGAACTTCAGCTTGTGGCCACGGGAGGCGGACGCCTCTACTACGAGTCCACGCTGCGTTGGACCCCGCGGGTGCCGCAGCCGCGGGAGGAGGGGTTCTCGGTCTCCCGTCGCTACGAGGTGATCGACGGGGACGGGGGGCCGCGCGCGGTACGCGCCGGTGCGACCGTGCGTGTGACACTCACCGTCGTGTCGCCGAAGTCCCACGACGACGTCGTCCTCGTCGACCCGCTCCCCGCCGGGTTCGAGGTGATCGACCCCGCCTTCGCGACCGCGCCGACGCCGCGAGGCGAGCTGGACCTGGACGCCGAGTGGGTGTTCGATCGTCGGGAGGTCCACGACGATCGCGTGGCATGGTTCGCCGAGTCGCTGCCGGCGGGGGTCCACGTGCTGTCCTACCGCGTGCGCGCCACGCGCTCGGGCGTCTACACGCTCCCGCCCGCGGAGGTCTCGGCGATGTACGACCCCACCGAGTACGCCCGCGGCGCCTTCACGACGTTCGAGGTGCGCGAGCGTCCTGTGCCATGACTGTTCGGCGTGGGTTGCGCGCGGGCATGTCGCTCGTCCTCGCCGGCGGCGCGGTCCTCGCGTGGCCCCTGTCGCCCGGGTTGCTCGACCCGGTCGGGGGGCCGGAGGTGCAGGACCGGGACGGGCGGGTGCTTCAGGCGCGTCCGAGCGCGGAGGGTCTGCGCGCGCGAGAGGTGCACGCCGTGCCGGATGCCCTCGCGCGCATGGTGCTCGCGGCGGAGGACCACCGGTTCCGGTGGCATCCCGGTGTGGATCCGATCGGGGTGGCGCGGGCGGCGTGGACGAATCTGCGCGCCGGACGCGTCCGCGAGGGCGGCTCGACGCTGAGCCAGCAGCTGTCGCGGGCGCTCGTCCCACGCGGCCCGGGGCTGTTCGGGAAGCTCTCGGAGGCCGTCCTGGCCGTGCGTATCGAGGCGCACCTCGACAAGGACGAGATCCTCGCGGCGTACCTGTCGCGGGCCTGGTACGGCAACGGCGTGCTGGGTGCGACGGAGGCCGCGCGCGTCTATTTCGACCGCCCGCTCGCCTCGCTCTCGTTGGCCCAGGCCGCCACGCTCGCGGCGATTCCGCGTCGCCCCGCGGACCTCGACCCGTTTCTGGCACCGCAGCGTGTGCGACGCGCGCGCGACGGCGTCGTGGGACGCGCGCTGCGCCTCGGCTGGATCACCGCGGAACAGGCGGAGGCCGCCCTCGCCGAACCGCTGGACCTTCGCAAGGGGCCCGTGCCAGGGGGCGCACCCCATGTCGTCCGCCGGATCCTGTCCGGGGACGCTCCGCGCGGCGGCGTGGTGCGCAGCACGCTGGATTCCGCCCTTCAACGAGACGTGGAGGCGATCGTCGCGGGGGAGCTCCGTGCCCTGCGGGCGCGGGATGTGTCGCAGGCGGCCGTCGTCGTCCTCGACACCGCGACGCGCGACGTGCTCGCCTACGTCGGCAGCGCGGACTGGCGTGGGCCGGAGGGGCAGGTCGACGGTGCGGTCGCGCGGCGAAGCCCGGGAAGCGCGCTGAAACCCTTCGTGTACGGTCTGGCGCTGGAACGGCAGGGCTCCTCGCTCGCGGACGTGCTCGCCGACATGCCGGGCACCTGGCGCACCCCGCACGGGAGCTGGCGTCCGCACAACTACGAGGCGCACGCGGGGGGGCCGGTGCGCATGCGCCCGGCGCTCGCACAGAGCCTCAACCTGCCCGCCATCCGCCTGCTGGACACCCTTGGCGTCGGGGCGGTGCTCACGCGCCTGCGTGCGCTCGGTCTCGACACGCTCGCGGACGACCCGGCGCGCTACGGCCTCGCGCTCGTCGTCGGAAGCGGCGAGGTGCGGCTGGACGCGCTGACGGCCGCCTACACGGCGTTCTCCGACGAGGGGCGCGTCGCCGCGCCGCGGCTGCGGCGCGATCGGCCGGTCGCGACACCCATCCCGGCGATGTCGCCGTTGTCCGCGTTCCTGGTGTTCGACGCGCTCGACGACGACGACGCCCGCGCCGGCGCCTTCGGCCGCGCGTCGGACCTCGAGCCGGACTACCCGTTTGCGACGAAGACGGGCACGAGCACGGGTTGGCGCGACAACTGGGCGTTCGGCACCAACACGGCCATCACGGTCGGCGTGTGGGTCGGCAACTTCGACGGTCGGCCGATGGGCGAGGTGGGTGGGACCACGGGCGCGGCCCCGATTCTGCGCCGCGTCGCCGATCGGGCGATGGCGGGTCGGCGCGCCGTCGTGCCGCGCGTCCCGGTCGACGCCACCGGCCGGGCGCTGATCCGCCGTGGCGTGGTGTGCCCGCTCTCGGGGGACGTGGCCGGTCGCTGGTGCGGCGGCAGCGTCGAGGAATGGCTGCCCGTCGACGTTCCGCGTGCCTCCTGCGCGTGGCACGGTGCGGCCGGCGTGACCGTCCCGGCGCACTACGCGCCGTGGGCCGCGGCGAACG
>JACCDP010489260.1_pt1 | contig 13385 bp, 22 predicted proteins | sample 7445841 | NCBI WGS metagenome assembly JACCDP01 (sample SAMN15323441, study PRJNA562643) | freshwater metagenome | isolation source: river surface water | place: USA:Blue River Watershed | collected 2017-08-17
CTAAAGTAGCTAACCAAGGAATGATGCGTAAAAGCGCAGGAAGGGGTCGATAATGCCTAAGTACAGCATGAAACGTGATGGTAAAGAGGTTGGTCCAGCGTCTGTGTATGCTGAGCCACACACCATGACAGGCAAAAAAGTAACTGTTGCTGGTGCGATTAAAGATACGTCTGGCGCACAGGTTATGGACGATATGAATATATCTATTGGAAAAATCAGTAAAAGCCTCGGTAAAGGCGTAAAGACATCGGGTATTGAAACTCGTGGTAACGGAGCCGCTACTAAAGGGCGTATTGCTAGAGGACCAATGGCTTGAACTACGTTCAACTTTATCAAGCAATTCAGGATTACGCTGAATCTACAGAGCAACTCTTTGTAGAGAACATATCTACTTTTGTCCGTCAGGCAGAAGAGCGGATATACAACACCGTCCAGATCCCATCGTTACGCAAGAACGTGACGGGTACGCTCACGGCAAGCAACAAGTATTTAAGTTGCCCCAATGACTACCTGTCTACGTTCTCAATGGCGGTTATTGAGGATTACAACACGGCAAATGCAAACTACACATACTTGCTTAACAAAGACGTTAACTTTATTCGTGAGGCATACCCAAATCCCACGTCTACGGGTTTACCCCGATATTACGCTTTGTTTGGTTCGCAATATACCAGCACTAATGAGTTGTCTTTTATCCTTGGACCAACCCCAGATGATAGTTACACAGTAGAGTTGCATTACTATTACTACCCCGTTTCTATTGTGCAAGGCGCTATTTCTAGTGGCGTTGCTACTGGTGGTTCTGGTTACGTTAATGGTATTTATAGCAACGTACCTTTGTCTGGGGGTCGAGGATCTGGAGCTCTTGCAAATATCGTGGTAAGCGGCAACGTAGTAACTAACGTGCTTATTAAGAATCAAGGTAACTTTTACACTGCTGGCGATATATTAACGACATCTGCTTCTTATATTGGCGGTGCTGGTACAGGCTTTTTGTATACCGTTAGCGCTGTCGATAATGAGACTGGCACCTCTTGGCTTGGCGATAACTATGACCCCTGCTTGCTTTATGGCTCGCTACGGGAAGCTGTTATATTCCAAAAAGGCGAACAAGATATGGTGTCTTATTACGAGAAGCAATTTCAAGACGCCATGGCACAGCTTAACCGTCTTGGCACAGGTCTTGAGCGTGGTGATGCCTACCGTGATGGGCAAGCAAAAATTAAGGTTAATCCATAATGCCAATATCTCAAGGTTTATGCACTGTCTTCAAAGTAAACTGCTTGAGTGGTTTAGAGAACTTTGCTGCTGGCACACCCTATACCTATAGGATTGCGCTTTATACGTCTTTTGCAAACCTAGACTACACAACATTACTCTACACAACAGATAATGAAATAACGGGTACAGGGTATACCGCAGGAGGTAAAGTGTTAACCCCGATCGCTCCGGCTAGTAGTGAGCAAGTGGCTTATATTTCGTTTCAAAACGTAACTTGGGACCCCGCTAGCTTTACTGCTAGAGGGGCCTTGATTTACAATGACACAACGAATGCGGCAGTTGCGGTACTAGATTTTGGATCAGATAAAACGGCTACAAATACATTTACTGTAACTTTCCCAACGGCGAACGCAACAAACGCCATTATTAGATTGACTTAAGGAGTATTTATGAGTTCTGAAATAACTAAATTAGGCGACAGCTTCGGGGCTAATGCTTCCTATGGCGGTGGTTCTGTTGAGACTGTCGGGCTAGAAGGCGTATATGTAGCAGAGTGTTTTGACTCGGAGGGGAACCTTAAGTGGTCTGACACCATTAAAAACTTAACAACCAACGTAGGGCGTAAGAACTTGATGGATTCTTATTTTGCCAATACTGGTGGCGGTGCTATTGTTATGGGATTGGGAGGCGCTAATGGTTCTTCAACGTTTACTCCTGCTTACGGTGATACTCAAGCTAGCCATGCTGGTTGGTATGAAGTGGGCGGTGCTAATGCCCCAACTTATTCCGGCACACGTAAAACCCCAAGTTTCTCAGCAGCAACAACAGCAAACCCCTCCGTTTTGTCGACCAGCTCTGCGGTGGTGTTTAGCATGACTGGCTCTGGCACAGTTTATGGAGCGTTTATTAACGTAGGCGGGTCTACAGCGATTGATAACACTACAGGTACTTTGTTTAGCATTGGTCAATTTACTGCCGGTTCTAAGACTGTAACTTCTGGTGACACAATCAACGTAACATACACACTCAGCGCTGCTGGCTAAGGAGCTTAAATGGCTCTTCAGTTAAAAGATAGGGTACTAGAAACTGCCAGTGCACCTGGCACGGGGACAGTCACCCTTCTTGGTGCTTCGCTTGGTTATCAGTCGTTTAATACTGCTTTAACTAGTGGTAATACTACGTATTATGCGATTGCTGACCTAGGCGGCTCTAACTGGGAAGTTGGTATTGGTACGTTTACTTCGCCAGACCAGCTAGCCCGCAATACTATTTTAGAGTCCAGTAATTCTGGTTCTATCGTTAACTTCAGTTCTGGCACACAGAACGTCTTTATTACTTACCCTGCCGAGAAGTCGGTAAACCTTGATGCGTCTGGTAATGTGTCCCCGCTTGGGACTATTGCTTCAGGAACTTGGAACGCCACTACGATTGGCCCCACTTACGGCGGTACTGGGATTACTGGATATGCGGTAGGCGACATGTTGTTTGCAAATACCACGACATCGCTAGACAAACTAACGATTGGCACCAACGGCTATATCCTTACTTCAAACGGCACAGCGCCAACTTGGGCGGTAAATACAGCGGCTACGGCAGACGATGCGTACTTCTTATCTTTTATGATGGGCTAATATGGCAACTTACACTAATACCTCATACGTAGCCAAAAACATTGGCACATCCGCAGCAAACATTATTCCTAGCGTTGCGTCTGGGACCGTGGCTATTTCTAGCTGCGTAATTTCAAATACAACGACAGCGCCAATTACAACCTCTGTATACCTGACCCGCTCTTCCGTTAACCACTATCTTGTGTATGGTGCGACTATTCCTGTGGGCGGTTCTTTGGAAGTTATTCAGGGCAACCGAGTTGTGATGATTGCTAGCGATGCGCTTTATATTCAAAACGGCAGTGCTTCTTCTGGCGATGCCGTGGTATCTGCTTTGACTGCGACCTAATATGCCATATATCGGAAATACAGTTCAGACCCAAGGCTTTGCCCCAGCTATTGATTACTTTAGCGGGAATGGTGTAACTGTAACGTTTACCTTGTCTCGCCCAGTATTGTCTGTGGCGCAGCTAACTGTTGCTGTTGATAACGTTATTCAAAACCCAAGCTCTGCCTTTAACGTATCTGGTAACTCAATTACCTTTACCTCTGCCCCACTATCTGGCACAAACAACATCTGGGTTGAGTACACCAGCTTAATTACAACATACGCAGCAATTAGCCAAGACCCATCCGTTATTGGTGACATTACTGCTACTGGCGGTTTCTTAGCCGAGGGTGACTTTGGTAACACTTATATTGACGGCACAATCGTTGATTACGTTACAGGTAACGCCCGTATTACTACTGGGCCAATTGACGACATGACCTTCTACCACGGAGGCACGGCTAGCCGCTCTGAAATGCTGCGGTTGTCTTATGCGGGCAATTCGTACATCGTGGGTAATTTTGGGGTTGGTGGAGTTACTCCAGCAAACACACTAGAGGTTTATAACGGCTCTAATACTCAAGTTAGGGTTAGAAACGGTGCGTTGGCTACGCAATCTTATGATTTTGGGCGTAACGGTTCTACTGGTTTAATGAATTTTTATGGTAATCAAACCGGATTTACAGGGTATGTTTTTGGCGGTGTAGATGGTACACGTATGACTATTGACTCTAGTGGTCGTGTAACAACACCATACCAGCCAATGTTTTCTGCATATCTTGGTACAAATATGACTGGTATTTCAGCTCAAAATTTAATATTGCTAAATACAACAGAATTTAATGTTGGGTCTTGTTTTAATACTTCAACATATAGGTTTACTGCTCCTGTGGCTGGTTATTATTTATTTACAGGTGTCGTTCAAGCTGCTGCTGTAAATCAAACACACGTTAATTTCTTTAAAAATGGTTCAGATTATTTAGATGGCTGGATTGATTTTGGTAATACAACAGGCGCAACTCAATCTAGGATTCTGTCTTTAGCAGCTGGAGATTATGTGCAGCTATATACATACTTAACAGTTTCAACAACTGTATATAACGGCAGAACTCGTATGACTGGTACTTTACTAGGATAAATTATGGCAACTTACACAATCACACTTACCGATGCAGAAGACAAAGCCCTAGGAGTAGTGGCATTTAGCCAAAACGACTGGATCCAAAACGCAGTTCACGAGCGTTGCCGTGTTGCTATGGAAGAGATTATTGCTGTTGAAGTGAAACGGCTATTGGATGCTGGTGAGCCTATTACTGGTTCAAGAGATGAAATCGTTTTAAATGCCCCAGTTAAATCCGCAGCAGAACGTAACGCTGAAGCTGAAGCTCAACAGGGTTAAAAATGCCAATAAGCACAATAGGCGCAAACGGTTTAGTAACTCCAGCAGTAGCTGTAACCGTTTATACAAGCGGTAGTGGAACTTATACTACACCTTCTGGCACTCGCTATCTTTATATAAAAATGATAGGTGGTGGTGGTGGTGGAAATTGTTCTGATTCTGCTGGTGGCCCAGCCGCTGGTTCTGCTGGTGGTACTACAACTTTTGGAACATCCCTTTTAACTTGTACTGGCGGTGCTGGCGGTGCTTATAACGGAACTAATGCTGGTGGAACTGCAACAATAAATTCTCCAGCAGTTGGTCTTGGAGTTACTGGAGGTCAAGGTGCGCCTCCTGGTATTGGTAATCCTGTTGGTTTTAACACTGGGTTTATGGTTGGAGGTGCTGGCGCATCAACTCCTTTTGGTGGGCAAGGTCGTGGTTCTTGGGCTGGAAATACTAAAGGAGATGCCGCTGCTAATACTGGTGCAGGGGGTGGTGGTGCTGGCGGCAATGTAACAAACGGCTCTGTAATTCCAGGATCTGGAGGCGGTGCTGGCGGTTATATTGAGGCGTACATTACAAACCCTTCTGCTACATATAGTTACGCTGTAGGTGCTGGCGGTGCTGGTGCCGCTGCTGGTACAAACGGATACCCTGGCGGTAACGGTGGCTCTGGTGTAATTATTGTTACTGCGTACTTTTAAGGTTTATTCATGCCATACATCGGAAATCCCATCTATCAAAGTGCATTCGTAACAGACCAGTTCAGTGGTGATGGCTCGACTACGGCTTTTACAATGTCGGTGGCTCCTGCTGGAGTTACTAACGTTCTTGTTGCGGTATCTGGTGTTCTTCAAGACCCAAGTACGTATGGCGTAACCGGCACAACAATTACTTTCTCAACGGCGCCACCATCGGGTACAGGCAATATCTCATGCCGCTATCTTGGTATCCCAGTAACAGGTATAGTTACCACAGCATACAGAACCGTAACGGAGTTCACGGCAACCGCTAGCCAAACAACATTCACACCGCCATCCTATACCGTAGGTTACATCAACGTCTACCGCAACGGCGTACTGCTAGGTTCAGCCGACTACACTGCAACAAACGGAACTACTGTGGTCTTGGCTTCTGGCGCTACGGCTGGTGATATTGTTACTGTTGAGTCTTTCAGAGTCGAGAGCGTACTAAACGCAATATCAAACTCAGCCGGTTCTGTTGGTACGACTAATATTGCTAACGGGGCTGTTACAACAGCAAAACTTGCGTCGACTACTGGTTCCGGTGCTGTTGTTTTAGCTACAAGCCCTACACTTGTTACTCCCGCTTTAGGTACTCCGTCTGCTTTGGTTTTGACTAATGCTACTGGATTACCAGCAAGCGCTTTACCTACTGGGTCTATAAGACAAGTAGTAAGCACAACATATTCAAGCTCAGTTGCCACTACAAATACATCAATGACTGACTCTGGAATTAGCGCTTCTATTACCCCAGCATCTAGCACAAACAAAATTTTGGTAATGATTACAGTACCATTTTTAAAACAACAAGGTGGTGGCTCTGGTAGTCCCAGTGGTTCTGGTATAGCTATATATAATGGCTCTGGAACGTTACTTTATGATGCAATGCGAGATGGTGGTGGTGTATTAGATGCTTGGACTGAAACTAGCGGATCTACTGTTATGGGTGTTGTTGTAAGTAAACAATTCTTGCATTCGCCAGGAACCACATCTTCTTACACATATAAAATTTATTTTGCACAAAGAAACGGCGGAACTATTACTATTAATTGGCAAAGTTCTTCGTATGTAACTATTACATTATTGGAGGTAGTAGCGTAATGAAATACTCTGCTATTTTTGCTTTATATCCGCAGGTAACAACTATTCGTGACCATGTTGCCTATGATGTCGATGAAAACATTGTTGAGTACGATGAAGATGCTGTAGCAGCTAAAGCAATAGAAATAGAAGCAGAATGGCAAGCAGCTGCGCAAGCCAAAATAGATGCTCGCCAATCTGCACTAAACAAACTTATGGCTCTTGGCCTAACTGAAGAAGAAGCCTTGGCTTTAGGGGTTAAATAATGACACAAGCAGCTAACTTAGCAGCCCTCGGTTCCAACACAAACACCACAGGTATTTTGCCTGCGGCAGGGGGAGGCACGGGAACTGCATCGGGCGTGACTGGGTTTAAAAATCGTTTAATAAACGGGGCGATGGTGATTGACCAAAGGTCAGCAGGAGCATCAACTACAGTTACAACTACTGGTTATTTTTCTTGTGATAGGTGGCAAACAGGAGCATCTCAATCATCTAAATTTTCCATTCAACAAAACGCTGGTTCTGTAACACCACCAGCAGGTTTTACTAATTATTTAGGTATAACTTCTACATCTTCATATTCTGTAGCTGCCAGTGATACTTTTTATTTACTGCAACAAATTGAAGGATATAACATTGCAGACTTAGGTTGGGGTTCTGCTAATGCTAAAACTGTAACTTTTAGCTTTTGGGTTCGTAGTTCTTTAACTGGCACATTCTCTGGGTTTTTTTATAATGGATCAGGAACTAGGTCTTATGTTTTTAACTACACAATTTCAAGTGCAAATACTTGGGAGCAAAAATCTGTAACGATTGCTGGTGATATCACAGGAACATGGAGCACAACAAATGCAGCAGGTATTGGTGTTGGATTTAGTTTAGGATATGGTTCAAATTTTCTTACAACCGCTGGTTCATGGAACACAAATTTTTATGGTGCTGCAACAGGTTCTGTCAATGTAGTTGGCACAAACGGAGCAACTTTCTACATCACAGGAGTTCAGCTTGAGGTAGGCTCTACAGCTACTAGCTTTGATTACAGACCTTACACTACAGAACTTCAATTAGCACAACGCTATTATCAAAAATCATTTGATGTTGGGACAGCCCCAGCAAATAGTGTTTATTCCGTTGCAACTCCAGCATTAGCAAACTATGTTGATGGTTGGAATACACAGTTTTATATACCTTTTTGCGTAACAATGCGGTCTGCCCCTTCGCTTACTTTTTTTGGCGGCTCTGCTGGTAAATGGCAAACACAAAAAACTGACGGTTCATGGGGGACAATCCTTGGGTCTACATATCCTATAAACACATTCACTACAGGATTTTCTGCAAACAATTCAGACTTTAACGGAAGCACTGGCTGGCAAAATGTAACCGCTGGAACAGGGCGAATGGCTCGTGGTGATTGGACTGCGTCTGCGGAGTTATAAAATGTATAAACAATATAAAAATTTTGACGGCACTACATACGATAATGGTGTAATTCGATTATCAGATGGCGCATTTATCCCATTCGACCCAGATAACACCGACTATCAGCAGTATTTAAAGTGGCTAGCTGAAGGCAACACCCCACAGGAGGCAGATGATGGCGCTAACTAAAGTACAAAGTGCAATGATTGGTGGCGGTTCTTCAATCGCTTTCTCACCCGGCGTGCCTGTATACGAGAACACCCAAACAATCAGCACGAACTACACAATTACATCAAATTCAAGCGCCATGTCTACAGGACCAATCACAATCGCAAGTGGGGTCAGCGTAACAATTCCTTCGGGTTCAAGGTGGGTGATTCTATGAGTAATTTAACAATCCTTGGGGATACATCCGGCTCGGTTGTTCTGCAAGCCCCTGCGGTAGCGGGGAGCACTACTCTTACTTTACCAGCAACTACTGGTACTGTTGCTTTAACTAATCAGGTTATTGGGGTGGGTCAAACTTGGCAGAACGTGACAGGAAGTAGAGCTATTGGAACACTTTATACAAACTCTACAGGAAAACCCATTGAAGTTATTGTTGCTTGTACTGGCAACGGTACAAATGGTCTTTTTGGTGTTACTTTAAATAGTGCAGTCACAGTTTATAGCCCTTCAACTTATGGCGGTGGAGTATGGACAAGTATGAGTTTTATAGTGCCAGACGGGAATACATACCAACTTAGCCAACAAGGATCTAATGTAACGTTGCAAGTTTGGGCGGAGTTAAGATAATGACAACAACTCTCAACGCCACAACCTCAAACGGTCTGGTAGTTACCCCAGATAACAGCGGCACGATCCAACTACAAAGCAACGGCACTACGAAGGCTACTATTAGCTCTTCTGGGTTTTATGCTCCCGGAAGTATTGTACAAGTGGTTTACGGCTCTACCACAACCCCAACTACTGGGGTGGGTACAACTTATACATCTATGGGGCTAAGCGCAACAATTACACCAACAAGTGCAAGTAGCAAGATTCTTATACAAGCGGTTGCGTATTCTGGAGATAGTGGATCTCATGCTGTTTGGTTTCAGCTTTATAAAAATGGTTCTGCTATATCAGGCACTACTGCTACTCAATATCATGGCGCTGGAAGCAACCCAGACTATGCTTGTGCGCCAACCAATCTTAATTATTTAGACTCCCCAGCTACTACATCTTCAGTTACTTATGCTGTTTTTGGAAGAGCAGATGGGGGTACTGTAACTATTGGGGGTCCAAGACTTAATGGGTATGGGCAAGGAACTGCACTTCAATTAAACAGTATTATTTTAATGGAGGTAGCGCAATAATGGCTTTAATTCTAAGTGGCGATACTGGGGTTCCAGCTAGCGGCATGCCTACGGGGTCTGTAATTCAGACTGTAAGCGCAGTAAAAACAGATACTTTTGCCACAACACCAGGGGCAGTATGGACAGACATTCCTGGGTTATCTGTAGCCATAACACCAATAAGTTCTACAAGCAAAATTTTAATTATTGTCGATGTAAAAGGGGCTGGTACGGCTGGTAATTCTGTAGTTCGTTCTCGTTTGTTAAGGAATTCAACTGCTATATATGTTGGTGATGCCGCAAGTAATAGACCTCTTGGGTTAGGACAATTTTATATTGGTGCACAAGCCGATAATGTTCATTATTTAGCACAACTCGGTGGGGCTTATTTAGATTCTCCAGCAACTATTTTAGCAACAACATACAAAATTCAAATCGGTTCAGATGCAAACGATAGAACTTGTTACGTAAATAGAACACAAGCTGATAGAGATACTTCTTATTACGATTCTAGAATTGCTTCATCAATCACGGTAATGGAAATTAAAGCCTAATGTTCGGAATCTCAGCCTTTGCTCAATCGCCTTTTGCTGCATTAGGTGGCAATGCGTTTCCAGTAAATATTGCTGAGAGCTTTACCCTATCTGACGCTTACGCAGCGCAGGGTGCTTTTCAAGGTTTATATGATGAGTCGTTTGCCCTAGCCGATAGTGACGGCGGCGCTACATCATTTGACTTTTTTGTTACAGATAGTGAGAACTTCTCGTTAGACGATAACGCCGCTGGCGTGGTGGACTTGCTGGTGTCGCAAGATGATTCCTTTACTTTATCAGACGTTTACGATGGTCCAGTAGATTTTGAGGGCTTAGTTAACGACACCGCTACATTTACAGATACCCCTGACGCCACAGGTAACTTCCCACAAGACAACGACGAAACCGCTACATTTACCGATGTCTGGGGTGGCAGTGCAACATTTAACCCCTCAGTCGAAGAGCTAGTAACTTATACAGACCAATACACTGGTCTGGTTGACATCGTTGTAGTAAATAACGAGGCAATTACGCTGTCTGATACCTATATTGGACAGGTTGATTTTGCGCCGTTAATTGCTGAATTAATGACCATTACGGAGTCGCATATTGCCCGTGGTTGGTTTAGAATCAACGATGACCAGACAGTAACTTGGCTAGCTGTAAACAACAACCAAAGCGTCACTTGGAGCAATATTGGGAACGATCAAAATCCCAACTGGACAGTAATTGATAACACGCAGGAATAAAGAGTAAGGACTTTTTATGGCAAGCACATTCTCACCATCACTACGCATCGAGTTAATCGGTGACGGCGACCAGTCAGGTATCTGGGGGCAGACTACCAATACCAACCTAGGAACCCTTATAGAACAAGGCATTGCGGGTGTTCAGACCATTACCATGGTAGATGCCAATTACACCTTAACTAACTTTAACGGGGTGGCAGACGAGGCTAGAAATGCGGTTTTAATGATTACTGGCACTAATACGGCTCAGCGAGACATCATCGCCCCACTGGTTGAGAAAACCTATATTGTCTATAACAACACCACCGGCGGCTTTGCTATACGGGTTATCGGTGCTTCTGGGCTTGGCGTAACCATTCCTAACGGCATTACAGCGCTGGTTTACTGCAACGGCACAAACTTCTACAACGCTATATCGGGCTCGGTAGGCAACTTTACAGTCAACGGAAACCTAGGGGTTACTGGCACAACGTCTTTATCAGGCGCTTTAACATATGGCGGCGTTACCCTATCTAATGCAGTAACCGGCACGGGAAGTATGGTTTTATCGGCTTCGCCAGCATTAACTGGTGCTCCAACAGCTCCGACTGCTGCGGCTGGAACGAATACAACCCAGATAGCAACTACGGCTTTTGTGCTGGCTAACGGCGTGCCTACTGGTGGTTTAGTAATGTGGTCTACTGCCTCGGCTCCTAGCGGTTATTTATTGTGTGATGGCTCTGCTGTTTCTCGTACAACTTATGCGTCTTTGTTTGCAGTAGTCGGTAGTACGTTTGGTTCTGGCGATGGTTCTACTACTTTTAACTTGCCCAACTACACAAACCGTATGCCATACGGCACAACTATTGGAGCAACAGGCGGTAGCGCAAATGCAACACTTGTAAGCCATACCCATACAGCTTCTGTCAGTGACCCACAGCATAGTCACTCAACTACTTTTAATCAAACCAGTAAGGGTAATAATGCTACCCCATACATGTTATCAAACCCGTTTATTGGTGAAAATTTTAATGGTTCTGTTGCATTAAGCACAACTTCAGCTGCAACAGGTATTTCGGTTGGCATTAGCACAGAAGGTTCAAGCGCAACTAACGCTAATTTGCCTCCTTATTTAGGTATTAATTTCATTATTAAAACGTAATGAATTTTATTATGCAAACTGCTATTACTGACGTAACCTTGTGCGACTCTATTATTGCGTTGCACAAAAACTCAAATATGAAAACAGACGGCTGTATTGGGAATGAGTTTGGGGAACGTGTTGTAGATAAAAATATAAAAGATTCGGTTGATTGTGTTTTTGATCCTGTAACCAAAGAGTTTAGTGAGTATATGGTGCAGTTACGTGCAATTGCTCGTGAGTATATTGATATGTTTCCTTATTCTGGAGAGTATGGTGCGTGGGGGTTATTAGAAAATTTTAATATTCAATATTACGCACCCAACGCTGGGTACAAAGGATGGCATACAGAAAGATCAAAAGGAACCGGTTTAGTCGGTGCTAGAAATTTAGCAGTTATGACGTATTTAAATGACGTAACGGACTGTGGCGAAACTGAGTTTTATCACCAAGATATTAAGTTTCAGCCTAAAAAAGGCATGACTTTGGTTTGGCCTTCAGATTGGACGTACACGCATAGAGGCGTTCCGTCCTCAACGCAAGAAAAGTATATTGTTACTGGTTGGTTTAGTTATTTGGAATAAGGTGCAAACAGTGAATCATGTCAGACGAACTGGGGTTATCGGCTGGTGCCAAGGGGATCAGCGAGGGGTTTAAGACTGGGCGAGAAGCTGGTAAAGAAATTGGCAAGAACATCGAGGATGTTCAAAAGGAGGCAGTAGACCTAGCAAAGCAAAGAGCGCAAGCCAAAATACGGGAGCGCAGAGAAGCCGAGCTAAAGAAGTCCAGAGCAATATATAAAGCCCTTGAGGAGTACCGTCACAAAAAGAAAATAAGTGACGAAGAGTACAAGCTGAGGGTTGATTTTATTAAGCAGCACGGCACCAAAGAGTGGCAAAAGGTGCTAGACCTTAAAGCCGAGATTGAACGGCTTGAGAAAGAAGACAAGAAGTATTTTGATGCAGAGTTGGCAAAAGTTAAATGGGTGCAGTTCTGGTGCTTTTTAGTAGCGGCTTGGATTGCTTATTACATAGTGTGGGGGAGTAAAAAATAATGTTGACACTAATATCTACAGCGCTGTCCTTCCTCATGGGGGGTTTGCCTAAACTACTAGACTTTTTTCAAGACAAGGGCGATAAGAAGCACGAACTCGCCATGGCTGCCATGCAGATGGAGCGGGAACTAAAACTCATGGAGGCTGGCTATGCAGCCCAAGCCCGTGTAGAAGAGATTCGTACCGAGCAAGTAGCGATGGAGACGCAGGCTCAAGAACGCCAAGCCATGTATGCTCACGACATCGAGATTGGCAAAGGTGCTTCCCAGTGGGTTATAAACCTTCGTGCCTCAGTCCGTCCGATGGTTACCTACTTATTTGTGTTCCTATTGATTGTTGTTGACATCGCCTCGATCTGGTGGGCATGGCAGTCTGGTGCTGCCTTTGCCGAGTCTATTACTTTAATCTTTGATAGCGATGAGATGCAGATTCTGGCTTCCATTATTGCGTTCTGGTTCGGGACTCAGGCATTTTCTAAGAAATGAAAGTAAGCGATAAAGCCATCAAAATGATTAAGCACCACGAGGGCGTTCGTCAGCGTCCATACCGTTGCCCAGCTAAATTGTGGACGATTGGTGTTGGGCACGTGCTTTACCCACGCCAAGGTGCATTAAAAATAGACGAGCGGGATGCCTACCCACTGGAGTATAAAGATGACCGTACCTTCTCAATGGAGGAAGTAGATGACATTCTTCGAGACGATCTTAACCGCTTTGAACGGGGTGTTGAACGCTACTGTCCCGTTAAGCTCACTCAAGGTCAGTTCGATGCTCTTGTTAGCTTTAGCTTTAACGTTGGGCTTGGAACA
>JACCDP010324499.1_pt1 | contig 13382 bp, 18 predicted proteins | sample 7445841 | NCBI WGS metagenome assembly JACCDP01 (sample SAMN15323441, study PRJNA562643) | freshwater metagenome | isolation source: river surface water | place: USA:Blue River Watershed | collected 2017-08-17
CAAGATTTAAACATTGAAACAGCTGGGTCAACTCGTATATTTGTTTCATCATCAGGCGTAGTTGGGATAGGCACAACGGCGCCGGCTTCGACTCTAGATGTTAATGGATCATTTTCTGCTAAATATCGTGCTATTGCCTCAAATGTGATTGTAACCAATTCCGGTTCGCAGATAGCTGATACAGATTATACCGTAGTATTTACTGGTACTGCTCCGGGAATTGGTACGAAAAACGTTATTGTAATGCCACCACCCACACCCGGTCGTATAGTTATTTTACAAAGAGTAGTAGGCACAGCAGCCGTAACGATTACCGGATCTTCTGCTGCGGAGACGATTAATGATGCTACATCATATGCATTTCCAACTACATTATATACTCAAAGAACTTTTATAACTAATGGAACGGAATGGTTTACGGAACCATGATAATATACAATACCTATATTTATATAAAAGAAGATCATGATAGAATTAAATACACCAAGTCAAGAAATAAAACGAATTAGATCATTCGTAGCATTAGAAGCTGTTGAGCCATCTAAAATGCTTCGCATATCATACTTAGAGCATTTATATATTGATGGCGAACTAGTTAAGTCAGAAACACATTCATATACGCGTGATTATGATTATTGGAAACAGTCTGCGTTAGGTGTCGAAATAATAAACATGATTGAAGAAGATTTACGTCAAGCAGATCCATCTGCACCACGTAATGTATAAACAAATAAAAGGAATAACATGAAATTAACAAGAGAACAAGTACTAGGAATTATTCGCCACACACTTACCTTTTTCGGAGGTTTAGTTGTTGCTAAAGGATTAGTAGATGCAGACACAGTTGCAACAATTGTAGGTAGCGTTTCAACATTAGTTGGTGCTATTTGGTCTATCGTAGCAAAAAAGGCATAGTATGAAACGTTTAGATGAGTGTGGTTGTAATTCTAATATGAATCATGATAATACTAGCAATTACATGTTTTTTCAGAATCTGAAAACAATACAACACGCCATTGATGAATTACTAAATATGGATCCGGCTCATGTAGATAAATTGCTTAGCAATGGACATGCATGGGCTGTTGACCATATTACAACTTCAGCAGATGATGTAGAAGAAGTATATCATTTCATAACTAGTGCAATGGGTCACGAAGATGCTACAGATTCATATAACTCACAGGAGCCACAATTTGTACCTGCAGGATTTAAAAATCATTTGCGCAGTGTAATGGCAGAACGAATTGAAAAAACAGAAGCTGGATTTTTTGCTACTACAGAGACCGGACATAGAATGTCTAAACAGCCAAAAACAAAACGTGATGCTTTAAAACAATTGGCAGCTGTAGAAATTTCAAAACATCGTAATCGTAAAAAACGCAAAACCCGTAAAAAATAATGGAACGTTTAAAACATATATTAATTGAAGCACAGACTAAATGTCCTGCTGCAACACAAGACGTGCATGTTAATTTAGAAAATCGCCAACATGCAATAGACGAATACTACTACGGACCAGCAAACCCAGACAAACCAGGAACATATTGGAAAGATGCTGCAAAACGTTGGAAAACTACGGAAGATGCAGCACGTTCTATGAAGTGTGGTAATTGTGCAGCATTTGATATGTCTAAAAAAATGTTAGCTTGTATTGAAAAGGGTATAAAGACAGGACATATGGGCGATGAGCCAGGAATCGATGCTACTGCTACTATTAAAAAAGCAAAATTAGGATATTGTAATTTTTTCAAGTTTAAGTGTGCTGCGGATAGAAGTTGCACTGCATGGGTAACTGGAGGTCCTATTAAATGATACGCCTTAAAAATATATTATTAGAAGGCAATGGTCCTTTAAAAGATCAGTGGTTAGACAAAGGAACTTACATAGCAAAAAAACTAGTTAGCAGAGGTTTTACTAAAGAACAAGCTTCGGCTATCGTAGGAAATATGTGGGCAGAATCTACATTTAATCCTGCAGCAAAAAATAGTATTGGTGCTATAGGTTTACTCCAATGGTTGGGTGATAGAAAAAAAGCATTAATAAAATATGCAAATCAACGTAAACGACCATGGTCTGATTTTGACTTACAATTAGATTTTATTAAATATGAATTGATAGATGCATATAATGGTAAATATTCATATGAACAAAATCAGTTTAATAAAGCAATGAATCATGGCAAAACTATACAAGATAAATCAGAAGGATTTGCTAAATTTAGTGAACGGCCTGGCAAATCTGAATTAACTGATAGTTTACCGACAAGACGAATTGCAGCTCATAACGTATTTAGTGCATTAACACAAAAAACTCAAACAGTTAAAACTAATGCAATTGGTAAAACCGTATATCCGCTCAAGAAAAATGGATATGTTAATGTTCGAGAAGAATCAGAAGTAGATTCCGGTTGGTTTGATAATTTATTAACTACAATTAAATATCCCAATGCTGTAGGAACAGTTAGTAAAATCGTTATGGCTGAAGATGGTAAAACTTGGTATCAAGTTAAATTAACATCTGGCGAAGTTGGATATGTTAGATCCGATGTTGTTACAACAACGAATGAAGCATTATATACGGTACAAGCTGGAGACACATTAACAAAAATTTCAAAACAAACAGGACTTTCAATTGACAAAATAAAACAATTGAACAAATTGACATCAGATACGATACAAGTAGGACAAAAATTAAAATTGTATTAATTGGATATTTGTTTGTTATTTTATATTATATAGTATGGATTTGAAGAATTATATAAACCAGGTATTTATAGGTTCAATCAATGTGATGAAAACCGAGGATTGGCAATGGCCAGGGAATTGGGATACGGCACATAAGTTACGTTTTTTAAATGATTCATTAAACTATGCAAAACAAAATGAGTTCTGGGAACAAGCAGCAATTATCAGAGATGTCACACAAGCAATCGAAAAAGAAACGGGGTCGTTACCAAGTAATCCTAAACAATGACAATGTTAATACATTTGATCATGTTATTGATTGCTTGATTGATATTTGTGGGCATAACTATTATCAAGCAGTTCAATGTGCTACACTCACACATGGTGCAAAGCGTTGTTCAGTATATGTTGATTCATATGAATCGTGTGAACATGTATGTGAAGAATTAACAAAAGAAGGTCTAGACGCAATCGTCGAAAAACATATCAATCATGTTTAATTGGTTACGAAAAATACGCATCGGATTTCTTCATGCTAAGTTTCATAGAAACATGAGGAGAGCCATCGATGCTCGAGAAAATCAAAATGTTATTAAATTTAAAAAGTATGTTTACCGTGCTGAAGATGCATGGAAGCGTATAGTTATATTAACCGAAAAAACCAAACAAACAAATGGGTAAAAAATCAGCATACTCCGGAGAGTCAGCAAAAGATCGTTCTATCAACTTAATGGATAAATTCATTTCAAAGAATGATAACAAGCGACGCCATCAACCTGCATTGCCGGCACGAAGGAAAGATCCAAACATTCCTGTAAATTTATGGCCATTGAAAGATCAACTTGAATATTGGGCTAATCGTACGGATGCGGATCGATTCGATGAAAAGTATTCTTCTTATTCTACTTGGTATGATGAAGTTAAATCTAGAAGCGGATTGTATCATCAAACATTTACAGATTTTACAAGTAAATTAAAACCAGAGATGCGATCCATGTGGGAACGTAAAATAACCCCAAAAGAGGCTATCTCCGAACTTCGTAAGAAAGGGGTATATTAGTATGGCTGATAAGCAATATAAGTATGTATACGGCAGGGGAAGGGAGTCAATGAACCTTCCCGAGTCGGATATTAGATATGCTATTGCTAATACCAAGTCAAATGCCGAAGCAGCTCGGTTTCTTAAGGTGTCATTCACTACCTGGAAGAAATATGCTAAAATGTATGTGGATCGAGAAACTGGTAAGACACTTTATGATTTACATACCAACCAGGCAGGTGTTGGCATAACTAAAGATGTGATTAAAGCTACATCGGGAATATATGCAATCGATCGAATACTTGATGGCCAGCATCCTAATTATCCAACATGGAAGCTTCGCAATAGAATATTTGCACTAAACATTATGCCAGAAGAATGTGCTTCATGCGGATATGCAGAACGCAGAATAACAGATGACACCGTACCTTTATTACTAGATCATATTGACGGTGATGAAACAAATCATCGCATAGAAAATCTACAAATGCTTTGCCTTAATTGTTATTACCAACAAGTAGGAAATCCATTCAACAAAGACAAAGAAACTTTCTGGAACTATAACTTGATGGACTGATATTTATATAAAACATCAAGGAAATTATAATGTTTCAACGACTATTACAATGGCTGTTTAAAAATCCAAACAAACAAATTATCGTACATTCTGGTAAACGTATTTCTTCGGCTTTAGCAAAGAAACGAATGGACTCGTGGATGCAATTGGTTAAAAGAAATAATATAAGTACACGTGAAATAATAATATTCCAGAATTTGGATAAAGCTACAAAAAAACAATTTTCAAATGAAATTATTTCTGGAACAAGTCCTAGTAAATTACTTCAAAAATTTAGATGGTTAACATCTACTCCGTTAGAACGAGGCCTAAAAAAACATCCGGAAATGCAAAAGTGGTGGAACTCACTACCTAAAAATGATCGATCTCAGTATCAATACAATGTAAATTCTAACAAAATGTCATTTGAACAATTGAAACAGCGTTATCGACAAAATACAATGATGAATTCGGGTGATGAAATGTCATTAACGAGTATACTACATCCATGGGGAGCAAACAAACAATATCAAACTAAAGTTGTAAATGCAATTGCTAGTAAACAAGGTTTGCAAATAAAACAATTTTTTTCTGGTGGTAATACCGGTTTAGCAGCAGAAACTACCGATGGGAGAATATTTAAATTAACAAATACTCCATCTGAAGTTGAATCAGCATTACGTATACGAAGAGCATCCCCTGGAAAAACACAGAGTCTAGTAGTTTCTAGCATACGTCCTTTACGATTTAATGGTAAAACGAGTGAATGGTATTTGCTGCAAATGGATAAAGTTACTACACTTTCACCAACGGAACAAAAATTTTGGACCCGTGAGTATAATTCATTCTTGGATCCGCAGATTAGTAAAAAATCATTCGCAAGTCGAATAAAAAATAATTCGAGCCAGTATTCTGGTGCTGAGCAACAAGAATTTTTAGATTTTTGGAATCGTTTAATTCCACAACGGGATAAAATAAATAAAAATTTTAAAAGTATGAAAATTTGGTCACCTGAAGCACATCAAGGAAATGTTGGATTTGATCGATACGGTCAATTTCAACACTTTGATGCCTGGTCAGCTGGAAAATATGGTCAACGTAGTAATCCGGATCTAATGAAACTTCAACAACAAGCATATAGTAATAAACCAATCGATATCGATTTAACTAAATTAGGTATTGATTTATCGACAATACCATGATAACATTAAAAACTTTAATCATAGAAGGTCGTTACGATGCATTAGTAACTAAACTATCTAGAACATTACTTGCAGTAGTAAAAGATAGTTATGCAGCAGTAACTGAGCCAAAGGGTCGATTTGCCGGAAAAAAGATTTATTTCAAATCTGGCGAGTCTGTGCCTGATATCATTGATACGAAATATGATGAAGTATACTTTGAAGAAGTAGAAAATTCAGATATTCCATTGGAATTTTATTTAGCTTTAAAAGTACAGTGGGTTGAAGGATTAGATGATTTTCGGTATGGCGGAGATGCTTACAATGATACAAAAAAAGATTCTGATTCGCCACCATTAATTGAAGTACGGTTTGAAATTGACCCTACCGATTATCCTAAAGTATTAAGCAACGTTGCCATGCATTTACGAGACATCTTGCGACATGAAATGGAACACTTGACTCAAAGTGGATGGAACATGATATCTAGCAAGTATATTGCATCGGATATGAGTATGCGCAAGAAAATTGAATCCGGTACATTACCTCCAATGCGTTACTTCACATTGCCAAAAGAAATACCGGCGATGATTCATGGATTGTATATGAAAGCCAAGAAAAGTAAACAACCATTTAAACAAGTAGTTGATAATTATTTAGAGGGATGGGTTGATAACAGATCCATCACTTTACGTGAAAAACAACAAATTATAGATACTTGGAGATCATATCTCCCTAAATTAGCAATACGCCAGGAATTGTAATGATTAAATTAAAGCGGCTACTTGAAGTACAATTAATCAAAGAAGCATTGCCATTAGACATGGCAAAGCGTTATACTAGTATTGAACAAAATCCTGACATGAAGGCACAGCAGGATAACATCTTAGATTTCTTGAAACAACAACCAGGTGCAAAAGTATCACGTCGTGGAGATCGAGTAGCAGTACCATTTACTTCAGATGTACCGGTGGGTAACGATCGTGCTTCCGATCAATTGATATTATTTTTTAAAAATATAGAGAAGAGACGAGAAGCAGCAAATGCTGCGTTAAGGAATACGGGCCAATCATTTCACGGATATCCGAGTGTATTTTCTTTAGTTATGCCTACTATTAAAGATCAATATGGTAGAGACATTAAACCATCTAAGTATATAGCAGCTGTTGTAAATGCAGAAAATTTGCCGATCGGCCGGCGAATCGAATCATATTTCGAAAAAGATCCCGAAACTGGAAAAGAGATATTCACTAAAAGAGCTGGTGAAAAGATTCCTGCCGATGAGGTACGAGCAAACCATCGAAAATTAGTAAAACAAGAGATTGAAGAGTTAATAAAACAATACTCAGAAATCCCAGAAGTACAAGACTTACGTAACAGTAAACCAAAAACATATTACATAGTATTTTCAAAACATGCATATGATGTTGCTGGAATGAGTACCGGTCGAGGATGGACCAGCTGTATGAATTTATATGATGGGTCTAATAAACGTTTTGTTTCCTTTGACGTCATAGAAGGTACTATGGTAGCTTACCTAGTTCGAGAAGATGATTTAAACATAAAAAAGCCAGCAGCCCGTGTTGCAATAAAACCATATGTTAACTACGAAGATCCTGCAGATGTATTGTATGAGCCAGAAGGCAGAGTTTATGGCACTGCACCGGCTGATTTTGCAAAACAGGTAAATGAATTAATAACAGCCGCACAACCAAGTAAGACAGGTACCTTTTCATTGGTAGATACTTTGTATTGTGATAGCAAATCATCAGTAACGCGATTTGGCGATCCGAAACTAATTGAGCGATGTGAGGAATTGATAGCAGCCAGAAAACAAGCTACCACAGTAGATGAAGCAAAATACATGATACAAAAATATTGTATGTTGCCCGGCTCAGAATATAGGCCAACGGCATACGGGTTTTCTGAGTCTGATGGCATATATGTTGAAACTAGTCGTAACGTAGTAATAAACAATGATATCACATACAGCCCCGTTAAATTTCAACGGGCCAATATGTTTAATATATCTAACCCAAATGCAGCCAGTCTTAAAACATTTCCACTTAATGCGTCTGCTATGGATATTCAGTTGCCGAATATTCGTAACTTCGAAGGGATGCCAACACAAATATCCAGCTTTTTGCAATTGCATGGGTATCGTGGTGATAATTTCAACGGCTTACAACAAGGACTTATCATAATATATATACGCACATACAACGATAGTCATGAAAGTGTAATTAAATCATTTGATGGTATTCCGGCAACAGTAAATGAAATTCGGTTAGATAAATCCACGATCGTGGATATGACTATCGATGAGTTAATTGAACAACTAAAACCAATTCAATTAACTACATTTTCATATCCTGTTATTTTCCGAGGTAATGATGCTATTCTCAAAGACAAGTTAGCAAGATCAATGGCCGAATGGTTGAATAAAATACCACCAGCGGTATCAAAGCAATACGGAGAAATACCCAATTCTCAATATAACCGCATGATATGGCAAATTTCACAACAGTTACCTACAATTAAATATTTATTTAGTTCTCGCATAGAAGGAGCCTTCTGGTGGAACGGAAATCCGCTTCCGGATTGGGTAAAAACGATGGATAGAGACATAGATTAAGATATTTATATAAAAAGTATTATGGAACAGACATATTATATTGATGAAGCTTGTTGGGACGGATACAAGCAATATGGAATGAAGAAAAAAGGTGGAAAGCAAGTCCCTAATTGTATTAAAGAAGCCGAAGGCTATTGTGCACAATGTTTGGTAGAATATATCAAAAGCTGCGATGAGCGCAATGAATACATTACCTTAATAGAACCAGGACTTAATGAAGCTGAGTATCAAGGACGAACAGTTAAACTTGGTAAACCAATGCGCGGCGATGTCAAAAAATTCAAAGTCTACGTTAAAAATGATAATGGCAACGTTGTAAAGGTTAATTTTGGTGACCCTAATATGAGAATACGTAAAAGCAATCCTGCACGTAGACGTTCATTTAGAGCCAGACATCGATGCCATACTGCAAAGGATAGAACTTCAGCAAGATATTGGTCTTGCAGAAAATGGTAATTTATTTGGTAATTTGAAATTGTTTTATTATAATAAAGGATAGATATGGCACGGTTTAATATTGAAGAAATTTTGTATGAGGCACACTCTCTAGGTATTCGCAATGAAGTACTAGAAGCAGCACAACATTTAATTGCAAACAATCAATTTCATGATATATCAGAAGCCTATGATATGGCATATCAATACTGCACTAAACAATTCTACGAAAATGAGCCAGTCGACTTTACAAAAAATTAGATTAGCCGCATCACGCGAGTCTCAACGCCAGCAAGGATACTTTGACGGTCGCTTTGTTGCAAGAACCGAACAACCCAAAACTGTATATTCGCGCAAGAAAAAACATCCAAAACGTTTTGAAGAATAATTGCCAAATTGGTTGGATTCTGTCTTTTTATTTCTTATATTTAAAGTATAAATAAAATGAGTTATGAAAAGAGAAACATTTGGAACTGTCGTTATTGACGCAAAAGGAAGACGTGTAATTGAAGTTGGCACTAACGCTGACATTACGCATCTATTTAGAGACATTATGATTAATCATGCTGCTAGCAATTTAGAAGGCTTGCGTTATGATTTCGAAACCGGCAGAGCAAAGCGTGTAGCATTATCTGAAATCCCTGCCGAAGCACCTACCGCTGTGCAAGAGACGCAGACAGCAGGAGACCCGATACTTCAACTTATTCAACGAGCTCCACAGATCAAACCAAAAGACCTAGAGATGTCCGACATCAAATGGAAATATTTGGTTCGTTCAGCAGTTCGAGGTAAAAATATTATGATGGTTGGCCCTGCAGGTTGTGGTAAGACACAGGCCGCAAAGGCATTGCCAGGCGCAACCAATCGTCCATTCTTTTATTTTAACTTGGGAGCAACTCAAGATCCTAGAGCAACTCTAATTGGTAACACGCACTTCAAGGATGGTCAGACTACCTTTGATGAATCTGCATTTGTTAGAGCAATTCAAACCGAGAATGCGGTTATTTTGCTTGATGAGTTGTCTCGTGCGCACCCTGAAGCATGGAACATCCTGATGACAGTGTTAGATGAAGGTCAACGCTATTTGCGTCTAGATGAGGATGTTAACTCCCCTACCATTCGTGTAGCATCTGGTGTATCCTTTATTGCTACAGCAAACATTGGTACCGAATATACATCGACCCGAGTATTAGACCGAGCTCTAATGGATCGATTCGAGATCATTGAGGTAGACATTCTTACCCTTGATCAAGAAGCAGCTCTATTAACTAAACGATATGGAGACAAGGTATCTGCAGATTTGATCAATGCAGTAGCAGACATTGCAGATGCAACTCGTAAAGAATGGAGGTCAGAAGAAGGCAAACTTAGCACCATGGTATCGACTCGTATGACGGTTCGTATCTGTGAATTGTTAGCTGATGGCTTCACTTTGCTTGAATCAAGTGAGGTAGCAATCCTCCCATTCTTTGATGCCTCCGGAGGTGCTGATTCGGAAAGGACATTTGTAAAACAAATTATTCAGAAACATATCGCAACCGTAGAGAAGGATATCTTCAATGTAGGTGCGGAGGGTGACAGTATTCCATTCTAATCGGCTTTTTCATAGCTCAAGGAGAGGCAGTATACAGAAATGTTGCTGCCTTTTCTTATGAAAATGCTTGGATCGTACTGATTTTTTACTTATATTTAATATATAAAAATAAGAGTTATGAAAAACAAAATTCAAATTTCGTCAAAATCTAAAAATTGGTCTTCCTATTGGTTAGGATCCGAATTTGAAACTGATTTCGGCAAGGGCAAAGATACCGACTATACTAAATTGGCTGCGGCTCAACGAGCTATTGGTAACTTTGTTAATATTGTTACTGGCAAACAAATTCCCGTAGTATTTCAAAGCAGCGACTCAAGTTATACCGATGGTGAGCGAGTTGTTATTGGTACTAAGTTGGAGGATAAGAACTTTGACCCTGCAGTAGGATTAGCATTGCATGAAGGATCGCACATTGCATTTACAGACTTTAGTTTGTTTGGTAAGACAGCATATCTTAGCAACACCCCATTTGCCAATCATGTTCGATTGCAAGGGTTAGATCCGGACCTGACAATGAAAGAAGAAGATTTCTTTGTTATCAAAGATTTGCTCAATTGGATTGAAGATCGAAGAATTGATTACAAAATCTATACCAATGCTCCAGGATACCGTATGTATTATGAAGCAATGTATGACAAATACTTTAATGACAAAGTAATTGACAAAGCATTGTTAGCTGGCGAGATGACTGATGAAACTATGGATTCCTACATGTTCCATATCATTAACTTTACTAATCCAAATCGTCAGTTGGATGCATTAAAGGAGTTACGCAACATATGGAATGTTATTGATCTTCGAAACATACAAAGACTGACAAGTACTATTGATGCTTTGAATGTTGCGTGTCAAGTATATTCCATTATACGTAGCACGGTAGCAGAAGCCCCAAATCAAAACGGTCAAGCACAATGCAATCAACAAGGACAATCCGGAGAAGATGGTATGCCTGGTAGTGGTTGTGAAAATGATACAGAAAATCCATCAAACAACACAGCACCGGGTCAAGGTGACGGTGAAGATGATGATCAGCCTGATGAATTATCTGATAAAGATTTAGAAAAACTTAAAAAGGCAATACAAGATCAACGAGACTTTTTAAGAAATGGGGTTCAAAAACGAGGCCGTTTGAATAAATCGGAATCAGCTATTGTCAACGCAATGCGAGAGTCAGGTACTGAGGTTAGAGATGTTATGACTAATATGGCAGGTGATGCTGGAAAGATATCTACCGTTGTTATTAAAAAGTTAACACCGGCTATTATTTGTAGTTTGCCTAGTTTGTTCGAAAACGGTGCAGATGATATGATAAATGGCAAATCGGTCAATGGTAGTTATAAAAATTCTATAGAAAAGAATCAAGAAGCGGTAATGCGAGGAATTGTGTTAGGCAAACAACTTGGTAAGAAGCTTCAGGTAAGAAACTCAGATCGAACTCTTAAGTCTACTAGATTGCAGACAGGTAAAATTGATCGTCGTTTGATTTCGCAACTTGGATATGACAATGTAAATGTATTCCACAGAATTGTTACAGATCGATACAAAAACTATTTCATTCATATTTCAATTGATGCATCTGGCTCAATGAGCGGACAAAAGTTTTATCAAGCAGTTACCTCAGCCGTTGCAATTGCACAAGCAGCATCAATGACATCCGGTATCCGTGTGCAAATATCATTTCGTGGTACGGAAAACATTGGTGGTAAATCTGAGAAGTGTGTTACTATATATGCATATGACTCTGCACATGATAGAATGAGCAAGATAACAAATTATTTTAAATATCTTGACACATTTGGTTGTACTCCAGAAGGATTAGCATTTAAAAGTATTGAAAAAGACATCAAACGAGATGCTAAAGGAGATGAAATGATTTTCATTAACTATTCCGATGGCGGTCCAAGTCCAGTTTATGGTGTGCATGGTTCGTATGATGGAGTTAAATTCTGCAAAAAGGTTATGAATGAGTTCCGCGAGCATGGTATTAACATCATTAGTTATTTCATTACCTCCGGAGGCTGGTATGATAGTGACAAAGTCAACTTCGCTGAAATGTACGGACCAGATTCAGAATTTATTGATCCGAAAAACATGTTACAAATTTCTAGAACAATTAATGCCAAATTTTTGGAAATGGCACAATAAAAATCTATAATAAAAAGAAAGGTTATATGGCAAAACAAATTGAATTTAATTCAGAGGCAAGAACAAAACTTAAACGAGGTGTAGATACCTTAGCAAATGCAGTTAAATCAACACTAGGTCCTAAGGGCCGCAATGTGGTAATCGGTAAGAAGTTTGGGTCACCACACGTTACAAAGGATGGAGTATCTGTTGCAAAGGAAATTGAATTGTCAGATCCAATCGAAAACATTGGTGCACAAATGGTTAAGGAAGTAGCATCTAAGACAGCAGATGTTGCAGGAGATGGAACTACTACAGCAACCGTATTGGCACAGTCATTTATTACTGCCGGATTGAAAAATGTTGCAGCGGGTGCAAATCCAATTGATCTAAAACGAGGAATGGATAAAGCATCTGCTGCAGTCATCGATGAATTGAAATCTATGTCTAAAGAAGTTGGCTCTGACAATCAAAAGATACGTCAGATTGCAACGGTATCTGCAAACAATGATTCAAGCATTGGTGAGATTATTGCAGAGGCAATGAAAGTGGTAGGCAATGATGGTGTGATTACTGTAGAAGAAGCCAAAGGTACCTTAACTGAATTGAAAACGGTAGAAGGAATGCAATTTGATCGAGGATATCTTTCTCCTTATTTTGTAACCAATCAAGAAAAGATGATTACGGAGATGGAAGCACCTCTGATTCTTTTGGTTGATAAGAAAATCTCCTCAATGAAAGAGTTGCTACCAATTCTAGAACCAGTAGTTCAAAGCGGTAACAGTCTTTTGATTATTGCGGAGGATCTGGATGGCGATGCATTAGCAACATTGGTAGTCAATCGAATTCGCGGAGCATTGAAAATTGCAGCAGTGAAAGCTCCAGGCTTTGGAGATCGTCGTCGTGAAATGTTAGAAGACATTGCAGCTTTGGCAGGAGGTACGGTTATCTCGGAAGAAAAAGGTTTAACATTAGCAGACTGCACAATGGATCATTTAGGCTCTGCAGAGAAGATTGAAATCACAAAAGATAAGACTACTATTATCAATGGTGCAGGTGAAAAGTCAGACATTGCAGAGCGTGTTGCACAAATCCGTAATCTAATTGAGACTGCTACATCTGATTATGAAA
>JACCDP011056926.1_pt1 | contig 13380 bp, 10 predicted proteins | sample 7445841 | NCBI WGS metagenome assembly JACCDP01 (sample SAMN15323441, study PRJNA562643) | freshwater metagenome | isolation source: river surface water | place: USA:Blue River Watershed | collected 2017-08-17
GATCCGGCTGATTCCTTCTCGACGAAGATGGGAAAGTTATCGATCAGTTTTTGAACCGCCGCTTTCGCATCGGTATCCTTCGCCTGAATCGTGATTTGATCGTGCGCGGTTCTCTTCGTTGATTCGATCAAAATCTTTTTCTCGACGACAAGATCCTGCAGGGCCGTGGCAGAACGATCGACCGCGATCTCTACGGCACGATCCTCGTCCACCTCCAGCACCATATGAATGCCACCCTGCAAATCCAACCCCAGCGTGATGCCCTTATTCGGCAGCATCTCCTTCAGCCAACTCGGCATCGCCTGATAGGCCGGTTGATAGGACGGCAGAAAAGAGACGACCGACACGAGGATCAGCAACGTCAACAACCATAAGCGCCCACTTACTTTTTTCATCTCGTCTGAACCCTCTTCTCTCGTAGACCCTACGCGTCCTTGTCTTTATCCTCTTCTTCGCTGCGGACGCGGGCAACATTCTCTCGCTGCATCTTGATCTTTGTATTATCCGCAATCTGTAGCGTCACCGTCTGTTTCCCAAGGTTGGTGATCGTGCCCCAGATTCCGGACGTCGTCACCACCTTATCCCCTTTTTTCAGCGTATCCAACAAGGCCTGCAGTTGTTTTTGCTTTTTCTGCTGCGGGCGGATCAGGAGAAAATAGAATATGATAAAGATCAGGAGAAACGGAATCAGCGACACCATCCCCCCTGCCCCTCCGCTCGCCGGTGAACTCGCTCCACCCGTGCCTTCCGCCCATGCGATTGATTCCATCAACATCGAACATACCCCTTCTATGTATGACAACTCCCATGAAAGTGAGCCTGCGGTTCCCGCTCATCGTTGGTGGGCCCGGACAGCTCGACCTGCCGGTCACGATTCCGATAAAACTCGTCTCGGAACGCGGCGAACCGCTTTTCCGCCAAGGCCTCCCGCATTCGACGCATCAAATCTGAAAAGTACCAAAGGTTGTGGATCGTGTTCAGCCTTGCTCCCAGCATTTCCTTGACCAAGAACAAGTGGTGTAAATAGGCTCGTGAGTATCGACTGCAGACCGGGCAACCACAATCAGGGTCGATTGGCCGTTCATCGTCGGCGTATTGGGCCTGTTTGATGACCACTCGACCTCCTGCCGTAAACAACGACCCTGTTCTGCCATGCCGTGACGGAACCACGCAATCGAAGAGATCGATCCCACGCGCGACCCCTTCAACCAGATCCTCTGGATGCCCGACCCCCATGAGGTAGCGCGGTTTGTTCTCCGGCAACTCTGGAACCGTGACATCGAGCATCGCATGCATGTCGGCTTTTCCTTCCCCTACCGACAGCCCTCCGATTGCATACCCCTCAAAGCCTAAAGCGCCTAACTCTCTCGCTGAGGCGACACGTAAGTCAGCGTCCAATCCACCTTGGACAATGCCGAACAAGGCCTGATCCGTTCGACGCCGCGCCGCCTGACAACGTTCGGCCCAGAGCTTGGTCCGCCGCGCACCATCCTGGATCACATGCCGGTCAGCCGGAAGCGCCACGCACTGATCCAGCACCATGATGATGTCGGCCCCCAACGATTCTTCTATCTCGATGGCCTTTTCCGGTGTAATGACATGTGTCGACCCGTCGATGTGTGATTGAAATGTGACACCGTCATCGGTGATCTCACACAACTTCGCCAAACTAAAGATCTGAAACCCTCCGCTATCGGTCAGGATGGCCCCCGACCACCCGGTGAACGCATGGAGCCCCCCCATTTCAGCAACACGCTTGTGCCCGGGCCGTAAGAACAGATGATAGGCATTATTGAGGATGAGACGAAACCCTAACTTCTGGAGATCCTCCGACTCCAGCCCCTTCACAGGCCCAAGGGATCCTACCGGCATGAACGTCGGCGTGTCGATCACCGCATGATCGGTCGTCAACAGGCCGACACGCCCCTTGCAATACGGATCCGGTTGATCGATCTGATAGCGCATGTTCGTTGGATCTCTCTGCTACATGTGCTCAGGCGCCGAGATGCCGAGCACCTCAAGCCCGTTCCTGAGGACTTGCTGGACGGCCCCCATCAGAACCAGTCTGGCCGCCGTCAGCTTGGGAGTGACGATTTCAGCAGATGGAGGTTCATCTCGTTCTTGATCCGTCGCAGGCGGCATCACCCGATGCTTGTTGTAAAACGTATGAAGCTGCGCGGCCAATTGCTGGAGATAGTAGGTCACACGATGCGGCTCAAAGGCCAACGCGCTGGCCAGAATAACCTCAGGATAGGCGGACAGTTTTTTGATCAACCCCAATTCATCCGGATCCGTCAGGACGGTGAGATCGGTCTCCGCTGCAGACGGACGAGCGATTCCCCGATCGGATGCCACACGCCAGAGGCTGCAAATCCTGGCATGCGCATACTGAACGTAGTACACGGGATTGTCCGCGGACCGCTGCTTGGCCAACTCCAAATCGAAGTCCAGATGAGTATTGGAATCGCGCATCAAAAAGTAGAACTTCGCAGCATCTGCTCCAACCTCGTCGATGACTTCCCGCATCGTAATGAATTCGCCGGTCCGCTTGGACATCTTCACTTCGACTCCACCACGCAACAGCTTGACCAACTGGACAAGCACCACTTGGAGGCGCTCTTTCGGATGTCCGTAGGCCTGCATGACGGCGTGCATGCGCGGAACATACCCATGATGATCAGCACCGAAGACATTGACCAGCACATCATACCCACGCCGGAGCTTGTCATGGTGATAGGCGATATCGGAGGCCAAATAGGTGAGTTCACCGTCCTGCTTCCTGACGACACGATCTTTTTCATCACCGTACTTCGAGGACCGAAACCACCAGGCGCCTTCTTGTTCAAACAAGAGATCACGAGTTTTCAATTCGTCCAGCGCTCGTTCGACGGCCTTCGAGTCCAGAAGCGTGGTTTCACTGAACCAGGATTCGAACTCAATCCCAAATGATTGGAGATCATTGCGGATGAGCTTCAGTAGTTCCTGATAGGCCAGAGCCAGGCAACGAGCTTCGAGATCACGAGGAGTCAGTGCACCTGCGACAGGATCCAGCTGTTCTTTAATCTGTTGTGCCACGGCGGTGATGTAGGTGCCGTGATAACCATCTTCGGGAAAATCGATGGTCCGCCCAGATAGCTCGAGATACCGAGCATGGACAGACGCACCTAACAGCTTCATCTGCCGTCCAGCATCGTTGATATAATACTCGCCGACCACGTCATAGCCGATCGTCGACAGCAAGCGACACACGGCGTGCCCCACGGCAGCCCCTCTCCCATGTCCCACATGCAACGGGCCGGTTGGGTTGGCACTCACATATTCAACCAACACTCGGCGGCCGGTTCCTCTATTGGCCCGGCCATATCGAGCCCCCTGTTGCTCAACTTCACGGAGAACTTCCTGCCAGAGGGCAGGTTTGATCGTCAAGTTCAAGAAGCCAGGGCGGACGATTTCCACACGATCAAAGAGTTGATCGCGCTGTGAAAGGTTGTCCACAATGATCTGTGCGATATCATGGGGCGCTTTCTGTTCGGACGATGCCAAGGTCATGGCCACTGTCGAAGCCAAGTCACCCCACTCCGGTCGTTTGGGCGCATCCAGCGTCAGTGCCGGCCAAGCAGCGGCCTTCAATTGGCCCTTTTGCTTCGCACCGTCCAGCGCGCCAAGCAAGGCGGTCGTGACCTTTTCCTGTACAACACCCTGCGGCACGACGATTCTCCTGACCTTCCAATCGAAGAAAGAAAATTAACGGGGCACTCTAACATATGAGGTATTGAGAGACAAGACGGTTTTACTAGGAATTACGAGGGCTTGCGGATACTACGCCATCATTTCGCGCTTCAACGCGGCTAGAATCTCATCACTTGAGAGGTCGAGGCAAGGCTTCTCGCGGCATTGCTTCACTGCATCCCATGAGAGACACACACAGGGCGCGCCGCGTAGGACGGTCACTCGGTCACCCTGCGGTGCCCACCGAAGATGATCGGTAGGGCCAAATACCGCAATCGTGCGCACGCCCAAGAGCGCGGCTAGGTGCGTAAGGCCAGAATCATGGCCGAGATACAGCTCTGTCTGCGCAAGAACTCCGGCAAGCAGCGAGAGGTCAAGATCCCGCAGAACCGGCGGCTGCTTCCTGAGCCGCTGCAGCACGACCTCCACCGTATCATGATCAGCTGGTCCTTCTAACAGAACGGGAGCCATCCCTCGCTGCTGCAATTCCTGAACGATACCGACTAATTTCTCCGCCCTCAGACACTTGTGAACACTTCCACTTCCTGGATGAACAAGTATCAGCGAGTTATCCTGCGATAGTCCCCTCTCCTTCAGACACATGTTGCCCGCTTCAAGGAGATGCTCAGGAATCTGCAGTCCGTCCTGCTCTGGAACATTTGTGCTGAATTGCCTAACCGTTTCAAGAAAACGATCGCGCTGATGTGCCCCTCGCAATGCTGAAGAAAATGGCGATTGGATGTGCACCTGCGGTATTCCGAATTCGTGAAAAACCTTGGCCAGGGAACCGCCTGTATCATCGATCCATGCCACAGCCGCATCGCATCGCGCTAAATACGATCGCAACTCAATGGAGTGGCAACTGAAACTTGCGAACAATCCGGTGCATATCGTGGACTCTATGGATATCCATTCATCGATCACCCGACATTCAGCCAGCAATCGACTAACAGGCGCACGAGCGATCAGCACGATCGTATGCTGGGAGAATCGCACACTCAACTGCTTTATTGCCGGGACGGCGAGTAACACGTCCCCAAGGGCACCAGGATGAATGATGATGATGATAGTTCGGTTCATCTGGAAGCCTTCACGGCTGCTAGATCATCATGGTGTAGGACCGTCATGCAACAACCGAGCGGCCTCAAGATCAGCTGGATTATTGACGTTGATGAATGAACGTCCTTCCGGATCAATCCGACTCACCTCATGGTCCATCACGAATCGCACCTTGAGCGAGGGGTGGTGAAATATCTTCTGAATCTTCATGTCATGCGTACGAATCATATCTTCAAGGCTCGCCGTACACCGTTTTGAATAAAACGCGTGTGTCGGTTGAATTCGATCTTTCCAGGACGCGACAACAATATCTGCTTCGTCCTTCAACCCATTCATATACTCAACAAGTTGTAAGCTGAGAAATGGCATATCACATGCTGCGATGAATACGTATGGGGTTGAGGCTTCACAAAGCCCAGTATAGAGCCCACCAAGACTGCCGCAGTGAGGAACTCGGTCTCGAAAGACCGGCACATGTGTTTGAAGAAAGTGGCTATCCTGCGCAATCACAACACACACATGCTGAAACAGTTCGCACATAGCGGATAGTCCCCGCTCAAGGAGAGTCCTGCCGGCAATTGAAAGGAAGCGTTTATCCTCTCCCATGCGCTGACTCTTTCCTCCAGCGAGGAGCACACCGGTCACGTCGGTAATCATCATGGCAATAGCGCTGCTTTCAAAAAAAAGAGGGGGTAGGCGACCCTACCCCCTCCTGTATCACAGTGCGCTCTTTTCTTTTGAATCTAGAGTGTCTTCCCCTTTTTCTTGTTCGCTCGACGGGTCAACACCCATCCTTCTAGGAGTACCACACCCACAGCGATAACCACTGGATAGATATAGGTCTCCTGCGGAACAGGGGGATTCATAAACGTGTAATAGAATGCAGAGACCGCCATCTTTCTCCCTGCATCACCATTGTGTCCATCCCAGGCAAAGAATACGGTCGGGATGTATTGCCCCACTTCAAAGAAGGTATCTTCATCGTAATCTTGATCCTTCTTATTCCCCACCGGACGCTGAATCATCACATACCAGCGGCCATTCTTCCATTCGGCCATCAAAAGCTTCATGGTCTCTTCATAATTATCACGTTCCTGGAAATCCTTATCCCAGCCCGTACCCAAAAACGCACGAAGAGAACCATCGGCCTCCCACTTCACAATATCAACGGGAAATTGCTCGTTGGTGCCGAACAAATACCGAGGCTTGATTGGCGCGGGTAGTTCCTTCCACTTTACTGCCGTCTGGATAGCAATCGCATCGTTATACACGGCGTAATTATTTTGCTGAGCTGCGATGGAACCTTCCTCGCCCGTCTTTGGATCCTGCTCCTTCACATCGATATTCACCTCTGTCGGAGCCCATGGAAGCTTTCCTTCAGCGACACTCTTCGTCCGATCATCCCATTCAAGAAGATAGACGATGTATTTGTCGTTATAGAGAGAACGAACCCAAATGTCGTCGATCCGATTCACAAAGTTCCTGGGCTTATGCGTAATCTGCCCGCCCATTGCAACAATTCGCTTCGGAGCCTTGGCCCAAGATTCAGCTGCTATATCTGTTGGAATCTCTCCTTCCACCGGATCAGACGGAATCACGAAATTGATTTTCGGCTTATCCGTTAGCGGATCGATAGGAAGCGGATTGCCCAACGGATCTCTCTCACAAAGCGAGTTGACAAAGTTGGCGATATCCCATCGCTCATCGACCGTCGTATTATCTGCAAATGATGGCATGGGTGTGCCATTGACGCCGGTTGAGAATGTTCGGAAGATGTTCCTTACATTATAAGGATCCTGGCGGCTGCCTCGAAAATTCCAACATTTGTGCCAATTGGCCGGTTGAATAGAAAATCCCCAATCATCCTTCAGATTGAAGGCGTTTCCATCGCCCCGTCCTTCCATCCCATGACATTCAACACATTTCTTTTCTACGATAAGCTCAGCTCCACGCTTTACACTTTCCTCAGTGGCTGGCTTGGGATTGATCTCTCCAAGATTAAGGATGGTCTGAGTCTCAGATTGCTTATCCGTAAATTTTCGATCCTTCACCAGCTCAGTGGTAACAAAGGACAGAACTTGAAGGCGCTGTTCTTCACTCAGGATACCTTCCCACGAGGGCATGGCAGAACCTGGAAGTCCATGCGTGACTGTTTCAAAAAGATCGTTCTGACCGGGAATCGGCTTTTTCGCATCGAACAAGGGAAGCTCACCACTCGCGGTATGCCGAATTTTGAACGTTCCTTGATTGAAGTTTCTCGGCCTTGGCCACAGTCGATCGGCACCAGGTCCGTCACCGGCACCGTCTACGCCGTGACACCAGACGCACTTCGTGAAATACACACGTTTCCCAGCTTCTATCATTTCAGCTGAAGGGGGTGGCGCGAGATCTCCCTTTTTAAACCCTTCCGGCATGCCTTGTGCCGAAACAACCGTACTTCCGAAGCTGGCGCCTAAAAAAAGCCCAAAGGCAGCAGCCGTCAAGAACCCGGCCTTATACGTTATGCTGTCCATCATGTGTACCCTCATTTTTCCTATGTAGATCGGTATTTTCGTGTTGGCAACCAGTGTACTTTGCTATTAGTCCCAGGTCCTTGGGTAATAGCCGGTGTGCCAGTATTCGAACAAGATAACCTTCCAAATTTCATCTACGGTCAGGTGTTGCTCCCATGGAGGCATGACGGAAGCCCAGGGGAACCCTTCATTTGGTAACCCAATTCCACCCTTTGATACTCGCCAGAAAATAAAAGTCTCCTGAAGCTGTGCGATGGTGCCTGGGTCAGTGAAATTTGCAGGAATTGGATTGAAGGCGAAGGCATGGAGCCCTCGCCCATTCAGATTATCACCATGGCAGAAATGGCAATTTTGAAAGAAGATCTCACCACCCTCTCGTACATACTTCAGATACCCCTGATTCTTATCATCCCAAGGGTTGGCGTTGGGTTTCATCAAGCGCCCCATACTCTGCTCAACGATATTGGCGTTTGAGAATTCTTGATCGTATTTCCCTTCCGGATTAACTCGGTAAGGGTTCTGCGAGGTCTGCAACGTATAGGTTTTTCCATGAACCTTGGTGCTCGCCGGTGGCGCCGGATGAACCGTTCGTAACTCGATCGGCTCTTCCGATTTCGGCATCATTGCGTTAAAGGAAAATCCACCGATGAGGATCGGCAAGAGCACAAGATAGGCATAACGCAGAAGTTTGTTCATGCCAGTCTGCGCATCGAGCACATTCATGATAGGCTGCTTGAATTTCTGCCAGTCCTCTTCGTTAGCTGAGACCCACATAAAGACGGCGACAAGGGAAACCGTCCCGTACATGGCCCGCACACTGAAGGGGATCGGAGGATACATACGGTACTTCAGATAGAGCAGAAAAAAGGCCCAGAAACCGATACCTTGCCAAAACCGTGGAATGGCCATACCCATGGCATTCAACATATAGCTCAATCCGGTAAAGCCGATCACATAACAGGCCACTTCAAGCAGCATCTGAATCGGCATGTACCCTTCAATCAATCGTACTGTCGTCGATGGAACGACATCGAAAATCATTCCACCCAGAAGGAGAAGCCCAGCTACTCCAACTAAGGCACAGAGCGACATCAAGGCTTTCATCGGCAAACTCCCTTTACTCTCCGCATGACAGGCACTCGGAGGCTACTAAATTTTTGGCGGCGGCGCTCCGGTTTTTACCTGTGACAAATAATCGACGATCTTTTTCAACGCACCAGCGCTCAGCTTTTGCCCGAAGACTTTTGGCATCGTGTTATCAGGGAACGGCTTCACCACGAAGGCACTAGGATCGACGATAGACTCCATAATATATTCTGCTGGTGATTTGGCAGTTCCTTTATAGGTCGGGTCCTTTATACGCTGTGGAGCGGTTGTCCCTTCTTCAAGCTTTGGACCGATAGTCCCCATGGCTCCAGGAATTCCAGGGATCGTATGACATGACACACATTGGGCTTTCGCAAAAATCTGATCCACAGGTTCCGTTCCATCAGCCATCAGTGAAGTGGCTCCTGCAGGCTTATCATCTGCCTGTTTAGGGCGATCAGCTTCTGGAATAAACTTCTCGTACGACTTCACGATCTCTTCAAACGACGGAGCGTCAATTCCCTCGCGTATATACATCCACGTATCCACAGCCGCGAGCTCTGGAAGACTAAGGGAGATTGGTGGCTTATGGATAGAGGGCATTGGGCTCTGCTTGTCATTTGTTCCCTTCACCCCGTACCCGGAAACGACATAGCAGCTAGGACAGGCGTGCGATTCCGCAATGTACTCTTGTCCATTTTCGGCAGTTCCTGAGCCTGGGAACGCTTCCTTAACTTCGTATTCACGCTTAGAGGGATTGCCTTTGGAATACTTGGGATCCTCCAATCGCTCCTTCCCTCGCCCAGGAAGCCCGGCTAAGTTTGGCGCTCGCTCACCCAGCATACCGGCATGAAATGCATGGCATAGCGGACATTGCCCTTTGCCTATTGCGCCCTGCTCCTTATTCTTCCCGACGCCTCCAAAGATAATCTTCTCACCCTCATCAGCCAGTTGTTGCGGAGTCATTGAATCCCACGTTTTCTTCTCTTCGACTGGCGGAAACCCACCTTCGACTTGAGGGAGCCAGTTTCCATAACCGGAAAGAAACGCGGCCACAAAAAACATCATCCCACCAATCTTCAGAAGGGCGCTTAGATTGGTGAAATACAGCGCCATGATGAAGGTCGTCACGGTGATCATGACCAGCGAGACAGGCAACAATCGATTTTCGCCGTAGAAATTGTTCTTGTAGTTTGCGATCGCTACGAACAATAACAGCGTTGCGACAATACCGATAAATGTCTTAAAAACTGCGCGCTTCTTTGCAGCAGGATCGCTGATAGACATCTGAAAATACACCAGCAGCCCTGCAAGGATGGCAAGAGCCACCCAACCTATCGAGAGTGCTTCAGCAATCAGGTTACCCAAGGTCGTGACCTCCTACAGCTACCAACAACGGGGGAGGATACCCTCCCCCGCCATTGAGCCGTCTATCAAAAATGGACGTCGTTTAATGACTAGCAGCCGGCTGCGGGACACTCCCTGGAATTCCCGCTTTCGCTTCAACCGGAACTTTTTTCGCAGTCAAGCTACCTAGCCAGAAGACAAAGAGAATCGTGATCCAAAAAAACAAGACATTGAATGAAATCATGTTGGCGGCAAATCCCACCGTGTGCGTATAGGCCCACGGTGAATTGTCTCTCATGATTTCATTGACGTGCCAGAACAACCGGACGGACGAGCGAATGTAGCCCATCAAACCCATCATCCACGTAAAGGCAGTCGCCAACATGATAAGAGCGTATTGAGAGCGGGCAGAGATCTTACCCCACTCAATTGGTCCCATCTGCTTTGCCCCTTTCATCATGACGCTATTCAGCGCAAACATAAAGAAGAGGCATGACAGGGTGGTTGCGACTTGCGGGACAGACAAACCAACCCGCACGTTCGCTGGAATGTAATATCCATAAATGGCAAGCCATATAATATTGATGTACGCACAAGCGAAGAAGACACCCATGAAGATATTGCCAAACTTCGCCCACGAGACAGTTGAGACTTTATTGCCTCTCATGTACCAGACAAAGCTCAACACAGTAGTCGTAATAATCACGTTGATCCCGCCATTCTTTGCCGACATAACCCCGTAGTTGCCCAGCACCGGGTGCTGCTGACCTCCCATGGCCTTTAATTCAGCGGGCGACATGACCATGGTGTGAGGGGTAATAAACACCATGTATCCGCAGGCAAGCAAAAACACGAGATACTTAATGTAGCGCTGATACTTCTCTGCTCCACGCATCCGTCCCATTGCCTGCCAGAGATAATAGTTCGTGCTCAGAAACAGAATTCCGATCATCGTAGCCTGAATAATAAACAACCAGGCGAGCAGACCGCCCATCAAGGTAATGCCCATCTGCTGACGATAGGCATACACTTCCCGCATCAGCCAATAGCCGGCAAACGGCAGAGGGATCAGGAAGGCCACACCCAGCGCCATTGCGATATAGCCCATCCAGTCATAATGAGCTCGATCCTCATCCGTCTTTGCTGCCAAAAATTTGTAGGCAGCATACGCGGCGACCACACCACCTCCGAAGGCCATGTTTCCAAGAATGCGATGAAGGTTGAGTGGGTTCCACAAGGCGGTGTGGATGACATGCCAGATATTTCCAAGATATCGGCCCTGCTCATCGACCCCGGCCGGCGACATCATGAAGCCAATCCATGAATTCGCCAAGAACATGAGGAGAGTCCCGATAATATTCAGGATGACCGACATGCTCAGATGAATCCACTTCAGAAAACCTTCCTTCATCTTGTCCCAGCCATAATAATAAATGTAGAGAGTGCCGCTCTCCGCCACAAACATCAATGCATAGATGTGCATGACAGGACGGAAAATGCCGGACAAATACGAGAAGAATGCTGGATACAGCGTGAGGAAGGTAAAGATCAGAATACCGCCAAGAATAGCCGTGAGCGAGTAGGCCGTCAGACTGATTTTAATAAAATCATAGGCCAATTGATCGTATCGCTTCGCAAGCGCCTTGTCCTTAGTCACGACACCCATGAATTCGATGATCATGCAAAAGATCGGCACCGCCAACACAAAGCTACCGTAGTAGAGATGCTGCTGATTGGCGAACCAGAGCAACACACGACTCTCGAAGTTATATCGCGGATAGTCCCTGGGCCCATCTACAGTTTTAGGAGCGGGAGCACCAACTACAATCCCCTCTGTCTTATAATAGACATCCCGACCCTTCTCGACCTTATCTCCATCCGTCTTTGCCGCGTCGCCAGCAGGAGCTTCTTCACCGATAGCCAGTGAAGGTAACGCTACGACGATCGGAAGCAGAAGGAGGCCAACCATCATGCAGAGCGCCATAACCGAAAATACGCGCTTGCCGATTAATAGGCCCATGGAATACCTCCTTAGATGCACTAAACGTTAGAATTGTAATAAATTCGCGAAACTTCTCAGAGACTTAGCTACATCACTTGCGGTTACTGACGGAACAAGTACCAGTAGTCCAGCCCCTGCATATCCATCAAATAATGATCGACTAAAGTAAAGTAACCAACCGCGATAATCAAAGAGACGATTACAGCAATGACAGGATTATTCAGCGCGCTCATTTCACTCTCCTCCACCAACCACGCTCATCCGTTACCGAAATTACGCGGCCTGACATTTCGAGATTAGAACTAGCCCCTCAACTCAACAGGGGCACTGAATTCCAGCAAACCAATAGAAAAACCACAAACCCACAGCACAGGTGATGTAAAAAATCATCTTGCCGATTTTTATTTTAATGTCGCTATCGGGAGTAGTAGATGTTGCCATCGTCGTGCTTGCTCCAAATCAGATATAGATTTCAGATGTAGATTAGTGGGCAATTCAGAATTACTGCGTTTTCTTGACAGGCACCCAACCCTGTGTTATCAAATTTCGTCGTTTGCGCACGAAACAACAGGAGAAACCGTGACAAAGAATTCAAAAGTGTTTGACATTATAGTTTTGGCCGGTATGGTTGTCAACATCATTATGGCCGTGTTTTTGATCCTGTACTACTTTGATTTTCTCTAATTTCTTCACGTACTTTTCTCGCCGCTTCCGCGCGCTTCCACCGTTGAAATTGCGCAGCGAAATCCGATCGTCTCATCTCGAAAATCCGGCATCATCTTGCTCCTGCTGGTAATCCGGATATCCAACCCGGTCGTTGTATAACCTCCACCTCTCAGCACGCGATAGGTTCCATACTCGGGGCTTGGAGGATTCTGTTTCGGAGCATCCTTGTAATAGGTTTCGTTGTACCAATCAGCCACCCATTCGATGACATTACCGGCCCCATCCATGACTCCATACGGACTCTTATCGGTCGCAAATGTCCCCACACGTGCAGAGACCTCATGGCCGTCCTGTACACGGGCCCAATTTGCGCTATGAGGCTGCTCCTCATTCCCCCAGGGCCAGAGTCTCCCGTCCGAACCTCGCATGGCCTTCTCCCATTCCGCTTCAGTCGGGAGCCGCTTGCCCTTCCACCGACAATAGTCCGCCGCATCTTCCCACGAAACATAGACGGCCGGTTGATTGATGCCCCGCACCTTGCTCCCACTCTTGGCATAGCGCGAAGGCAACCCTGGCTTTCGATGACCAGTCGCTGCGACAAATTGTAGGTATTGATGGTTGGTCACTTCGTACCGATCGATCGAAAAAGCATCAAGGAAGATGATCCGCTGTGGCTGCTCGTCGAATCCACCGTCATTTGTTCCGCGAACGAACGGTCCCGATGGAATGGTGACCATTTCCTCCTGAATGGGCTCCTCTCCGGAAGCGGTGTCTGCCTCCACCTCAGCCTCAGTGCTGACTGCAGGTGTTGACTTCTCATACGGGGTCATGGTCGTGCCTCGCAGAATCGCAACAATAGGCATGGCAGCACAAGCCAGCACTACGAAGAGAAACACCAATGTAAACGTAGCTTCTAACAAACCACGCCATCCGCCGAAGTTCTGCTCATTTACTCCAGATCTCTGGCGCAACGAATAC
>JACCDP011477109.1_pt1 | contig 13380 bp, 12 predicted proteins | sample 7445841 | NCBI WGS metagenome assembly JACCDP01 (sample SAMN15323441, study PRJNA562643) | freshwater metagenome | isolation source: river surface water | place: USA:Blue River Watershed | collected 2017-08-17
GAGCCTGTCTGAAAATGGGGAGGGGTTCTGTTTGGGAGGGAAGGGTTCGATTGGCAAGGCGCGAGGAGGGAGCAGACCCGCAGCGGTCTGTGACCGACAAGCAACGCCGCCAGCGGGCCCTTCCCTCACAAACCCTCCGGGCGGCAGGTCTTTCCGGCTTGGACTGCGTTGGTTCGGGCGGAACAGACCGCAGGAGGTCCGCCCCGCCGCTCACCGCCTTGACCAACCCAGAATTCCCCAGCCGCAGAACCCCTCCCCATTTTCAGACAGGCTCTTAGCCCAAGGAGGCACGCCGTTCATCGCTTCAAGGGTTTGAGCCTGCTCTTCGGAATTGCTTCGTGGATCTGATCGAACCAAACCCGCCGGATCACTCCTCGGAACCTCGAGCCTGAAAAACAGTGGATCCGCGGACTTTTCCGGAAGCGACCTCGACCACGTACGAGGCACCCGCCTTCAAGGGTTCCGCCGGAGACTTGGCGGCCGGCTGCAGTCCTTCAGGCGCTTGACCGTAAAGAAACCCCCTCGTGAGAGCCCCCTTGCCCTGCTTTTCCAGACGCCAAACCACCCGCCCATTCACCGTGGGTTTTTCGGGTGGCACCTCGGAGACCACCAGGGAACTCAGTTCATAGTCCTGATCCAGTCCGACCACCACAGGCAACGCAGCCCCGGGATCTGCCTGCCGCAGCGGGCGAAAGGAAACACTCACTTGAATAGCTTTGTGGCTGAACCAGTCGGTCAAGCGATACATCGGCACCGCGACGGCGGCGACAAGCAGCAGGATGATTCCCAAGGTTTTGCGATCCACGGTGAGACTGGACGTTCTCGACCCCCGGGTGCATTCGAAAGGATCCCAGGAATCAGAAACCTCTGTGAACCCAGGCTGCTGACGCGAGTGGACCGAGAAACCAGAACCGTGTTTCAATCCGCTTTCGCCCATGAGCCATGAACATTTCACCGTTGGATCCGGCCGCAATTCCGGTGCCTTCACACTGATTGAACTGCTGGTGGTCATCGCCATCATCGCCATCCTGGCGGGAATGCTCCTGCCAGCTCTCTCCAAGGCCAAGGAAAGCGCCAAGCGGATTTCCTGCGTGAACAACCTGCGTCAATTGAGCATCGCGACGACGCTCTACACGGGCGAAAACCAAGGGCAATATCCGGATCGCAATGTAGGCCCGCGCTGGTGCGAGCGGCTTTGGCCCACCTTCCGTTCGGTGCAGATTCTGGTGTGCCCGAGCGACTTCGGTTCGGGGGGGAAAAACAAACCCGCCACCGCCGAGACCCGCACCAACCTGGTGGCCGACTCCGCTCCACGCTCCTACATCATCAACGGTTGGAACGATGTCTTGGAACGCCAAATGACCAGCGCCGGTGAAACCTTCAACATGGGCTCGATCATGAACAAGACCATCAACGAGAGTGTGATTGTCGAGCCGTCCGAGACCGTCGTCTACGGCGAGAAACTCTACCCGATCGGACACTTCTTCATGGATCTGATGGAGGGAAACTTGGGCAACGACAACGAGGTGCTCAATCACGCGATGCACAACAGCGCGGTGCGTTCCGATCGGGGTGGATCACCCAATGGAGGTTCCAACTTCGCCTTCGCGGACGGCTCCACGCGCTACCTGCGCTACCGCAAGTCGCTCTCTCCGATCAACTTGTGGGCCATCACACCGCAGTGGCGGACCAACACCATGAACTGACCCGAAAGGGAGATGGGCCTGGGTGCCGGGGCACCTCGTGATCGAAGCTGCTGCTGGGGCCTGACCCTTGGCTCAGCGACGGCCACCGCGCCGGCTTTGCGGTTGCTCTTCCACAAATCGGACACGGATTCCCGGGGCCACACCCGGAGGGCTGGATGGGCGACCGGAAAACGGGCCAGACCCCGTGTTCGAACCAGATCGGCTCAAGAACAGCGCCGCAATGGCCTGAGTGCATCCCACGGCAAAGAGGGCGGCGATCCACGGCCAACGTCCCCATCCCCGACCCCAGGACGCCCAGAGAATTGCGGACAAGACGACCAGTGCGTCACCGGCAATCAATGCAGGAACGATCCAGGCCGGTATGGCCACTGGCGAAGGCACGGATGGCGGCAGCGATTGAGGCAGAGATCCCGAGACCGCTCCAATCGCCGGAGCCGAGGGAACCGGTTTGGGAATCTCAGTCGGGACCGTCGGCGGAATCACCGGCTCCGATGGCGCAACCCGCTGATCCAGGGCGGGCGTTTCAGGGATAGGCGTGGGTGATGCGGCTGTGGGCACGACGGCCGATGGTGGCACCTCCGCTGGCGTGGCCGCCGCGGGATTGGCAGCCGACACCGGTTGGGGCTGGGCTGGCAACTGTGTGGGCGCAGCGGCCTTGAATGGAGTCAGGCCGGGGGCCTTCACAGCTCCCCGGTCGGTCTCTTCTTGGAGCAAACTGGCCAATCCGCGCCCCAGCGCTGGTTTCGACATACGAGGACCAAATCGTTCGACCAGCCGGGTCTGGCTTCAACCAGTTTCCGCACGTTTTTTACCGAGTGTCGCCCGGACGGATTCCCCACTGGAAAGGATCTTCGTCCTTCAAAAGCAACATTGCCTCTGCGGTGACATGGGCAGTGCCGGTTACCACGGGCAAGACCCGACCGCGCGCACGGTCCTCCCACCGGTACTCGCCTTGAAAGGAACTGCCCAGAATTCCTTCCTGGATCCACACCTGTCCCGGCGCGAGTTTTTCATCGGCCGCGAGGCAGGCCAGCTTGGCACTGGTCCCCGTGCCGCAGGGCGATCGGTCGTAGGCCTTGCCAGGGCACAAAACAAAATTGCGCGAGTGGCCGCCGCATCTGGGCGAACCGAACAATTCGACATGGTCCACCTCGGGAAAACCCTGGGCGTTGACGGCCTGACGAATGCGCCAACTCACATCGGTCAGGGTCTCGACATTCTGGATGGACAGTTCCCATACCGGGGAGCGCACGAGAAAGAACCAATTGCCACCCCAGGCGACATCTCCCAGGACGACTCCGATCCCCGGCACATCCACCGAGACGGAAGCCTGGTGACGGTAAGAGGGCACGTTGGCCACGGAGACTCGACCATCCGGATGCAAGGTGGCGGACACCGGCCCGACCGGTGTGTCGATCCGATGGGTTCCAGGCAACACTCGACCCAGATGGGCCAACGTGACCATCAGGCCGATGGTGCCATGACCACACATGCCCAAGGCCCCGACATTGTTGAAGAAGATCACACCGAAGTCGCAGTCCGGGGCATGCGGCGCCACCAGCAGCGCACCCACGAGTACATCGGACCCTCGCGGTTCATTGACCACCGCCGAACGGAATCTATCAAACTGGCTGCTCAGGCGTTGAACACGCTCCGACAACGGACCCGTTCCCAGATCCGGCCCACCGGAAATGACCACGCGGGTGGGTTCGCCGCCGGTATGGGAATCAACAACTTCGATACGCGGGTGGTTGGCCATTTCGCGAATCATTCAATCGCCCTGACTCATCCACCGTCTTGCATGGACTGGCCTGACCATCGGCAAGCTGGGCACAGTAGGGCATTTTGTTCGGCAGCAGACCTGGATCAGGAACGATTCCAACGACGGAACAGCAGATGAAGCGCCTGTTGGCCCGTGGTGAATTTGAAGGTCTCCCGGTCGAAGCGGTTGAGGCGCTGCACTGCCTCCGTGCCGTCGGGTCCGGCCAGCGCCATCCACACCGTTCCCACCGGTTTGTCTGCAGTGCCCCCGGTGGGCCCCGCAATCCCGGTCACCGACAGCGCCCAGTCGGCCCCTGAAACCCGTCGGGCTCCCTCTGCCATTTCCCGCGCGACGGCCTCACTCACCGCCCCAAACTCACGCAACGATTCTTCACGCACTCCCAGGGTTCGAACCTTCGCAGCATTGGCATAGGTGACGTAGCCGGCCAGAAAGACCGCCGAAGCACCGGGAATATTGGTGATGCGGTGGGCGATGTGACCACCGGTACAACTCTCGGCCAGCGCGAGTGTCTGCCCCCGTCGGGTCAATCCACGAACGATCACACCTTCGAGCACTTCGTCTTGCTCGCCGAAGACGGCGTCGCCTGCCAACCGTCGGGTGATGGCTTCGGCCTCGGCCACCACCGACGCCGCATCGGACCCGCGCGCCACAAACCGCACGTCCACCTCGCCGACCCGGGCACAGAATCCCAGATCCATCCCGGCCTCCGTGAGGTGCTGGAGTGGTGCCGAGATCAGTTCCTCCATGTTCGATTCCCCGATGCCGGCGGTCTTGAGGGTACGACAGACGAACCCTGTTTCATGGGGAAATTCACGACTCATCCACGGCAAGACCTCTTGATCAAACATCGGTCGCAACTCGCGCGGTGGCCCCGGCAACATGACCAACCACGACCGCCGCCCCTCGGCTCGGAACGGATTCGGCGAGGCTTCCATCATCAGACCCGGGGCCGTGCCTTGCCGATTGGGCACCACCCTCGCCCCTTGCGGGACCATGGCTTCCACCCGGGTGCGGGGTGGCACCGGTCGTCCGCGCGACACGAAAAAGGACCGGATGGAATCGCTGACGGCCTCATTGAACACCAGCGATCGACCCAGCAACTCGGCGATGCGTTCGCGGGTGATGTCGTCGCAAGTGGGGCCTAGCCCGCCGGTGGTGATCACCAGGTCGGCCCGGCTCAATCCTTCACGCACCGCTTGCTGGATGTCTTCACCCCGATCGGACACCAAAACCTGACGGGCCACCGTGTACCCCGCTTGGGTCAACCGCGAACACAACCATTGCTGGTGGGTGTTCAGGATGCGACCCAGCAGCAATTCGGAGCCGGTGTTGATGATCTCGATGGTCACGGCACCGAAGGTGGCTTCAAAAGCGGCAAAGGCCAATTCAGGACGCCCAGAAAACTCTGGAATGGCCTTCCAGACTCAACTCATCACCGCGACGCGCGGCCAGATGGGCTTCAGGTCCTCGTCGGCCAGCGCCATCATGCGAAACTCGATGGGATCCCCCACTTCCAAGGTTTGTTGAAAACGCTGCCAAGCCTCGTCTTCTCGACCCATTTGCGCCAAGTAGCAGGCCAGATTGTAATAAAGGATGGGCTCCTTGGGGAACCGTTCGAGCGCAGGCTCCAACAGACCGAAGGCTTTGGCGATGGACCCTCCGGTGTGTCGACGGGCCGCATACGAACGGTGAATCCAACTCTCCACGGCATTCGGGTAGTGGGTCCATTGGGCATTGGCAACCATCCACGCCTCATCCCAACGCCGCAAAACCGAGCAAGCCGACCAATGCACCGTGAGGACATCCAGTCGCTGGCGATAGACATCGGGAATGCGGTCCAACTCCACCAAGGCTTCGACAGGATTGCCCAACATCAGCCAACCCTCTGCCGACTCCTGATGATGCCGGAATGGCAGCGGAATCGCATGGAGCGGAACAGGTTTCATGAAACGCTCAAGGAACGCTGGTCAGTCAACAAAGGCAAACTCATTGGCCGCCAAGAGCACTTGGGCGTACTGCTCCCACGGACCCAACGGCTTCGGGCGTTCCTTCGGCGCTTTCTTGTCGCCCGGTTTGGACTCGTCAGCGACGGGTTCCACTGGGGTCGCAACAGGCGTCTGTTTCAGGAACTCGCGAGCCGCGGCCAGTTCACGCCGCGTCGGAGCCCGCTGGAAGGCCAGCGCGTAGAGGCGCTTCACCCGCGCATCGCCCTCGAGGGATTTCACGTCTGGACGCTCGAGAATGGCTCGGGCCTGCTCGGCGACAAAGCTGCTGTTCAACCAGAAGAGCGCCTGCTGCGGAACGCTGGTTTGAAAACGACCCGCCGAAGAGGTGTCCGGGCTGGCAAAATCGAAAGAACGCAGGATTCCCGGGAGGTTCTGACGGTCGATGTAACCGTAGAGCGTGCGACGCAAAGCCGGCTTGTCGGTGTCGTAAATGCTGACCGCGAGCCCACCCACCTTGGGGTCCAGGTTTCCGGATACCGCCAGCAATCCATCGCGCATGGATTCGAAATCGGTGCGCTGACGGTTCATGCGCCAGAAGAGGGTGTTGCCCGGATCGACCTTTTGGGCCTTGGCCAACGCCGTGCGCGAGACACCTGCAGCCTCGGGATCGCTCGATTGCCGATACGTCGCCGAAAGCAGCATCTCGCGGTGGAGCGCCTTCAGGGACCACCCCTGTTGGATCCAATGAACCGCCAGATAGTCCAGCAACTCCGGATGGCTCGGCGGATCGGTGCGCACCCCGAAGTCGCTCGGGGTTTTGACAAGCGGGGTTCCGAAGTGGCGCATCCACACCCGGTTGACCATCACACGAGCCGTCAGAGGATTGTCGGGTGAGGCCACCGATCGGGCGAACTCGAGCCGACCGCTGCCTTGAGTGAACGGCTTGCGGTTGGGTCCGGCCACAACGCGCAACTGCTGTCGGGGCACCTTCGGTCCGTGATTGCCCGGATTGCCGCGCTTGAAGATCACGGGCTCCGAGATGCTGGAGTTGTCCATCATGGCCATGGCCCGCAAGGGCGCTCCCGGGTGCGTGGAATCGAGCTCATCGAGCTTGCGCTTGAGCGCCCGGCTCTTCTGGGCCACCGGCGTGTCGAAGAAACGGTCGATGCCGCCCAGCGCCCCCTGAATGGGCCAATCGCCCGCATACAGCACTTGCCGCAATTCCTCCGCCGCCGCATCGGGCAAGGCCTTGGGTTCCGGCTTTCCGTCCTTTTTCGCGTTGGCCACAGCGGCTTTCCACTCGGTGTCGATCTGATTGAAAACCTGTCCATAGCGAGCCGTCATCGCTGCCAAATTGGTGGGAAACCACCCTCGGAACTCAGCCACCAAGCGGGTGTTGATCGCCGCCCCCTGCCACCGACCCGCGGCCAACTCCTCGGCGATCTTCGGAGCCCGTGACGCAAAGTCATTGGTCCCCAAAGCCGCCCAGGCAAAGAAAGGGCCAAACACCGGATGGGGAGATCTCTTGAGGGATTCCAATCGCCCTTTCCACGCACCGACCAAACCCGGATCCAAGCTCCGCTGCCGGGCCAGGCTTTCCTGGGCGCCGCCCTCGAGTGCGGTGCTCTCCTGGGCCGTAAGCAGGTAATCACCGATCTTCGTGCGCAACTTCTGGATCACCGCCGCGGTTTGCTCCGCCCGATAGTCGTCGAGGTCCTTGCGACGCTTGGCCAATTCCTTGTCGTAGTCGGCCGCTTGCTGACGGTCAGGATTCTCCCCCACCAACGGTTTGGGATCGGGTTCGTGGCTGTTGGAGAAGAGACCGTAGAGCGAGTAATAATCGGCCGTGGGGATGGGATCGAACTTGTGGTCGTGGCAGCGGGCGCACTGAACGGTGAGCCCCATGAGTCCGCGGGTGGTCACGTCGATCCGGTCGTCGATGATGTCCGGCTGATTGTTGAGGAACCGGCGCCCCAGGGTCAGGAACCCCATGGCGGCCAAGGGCTTGCGATCGGTCTCGGTGGCCACCTGGTCTCCGGCCAACTGCTCGATAATGAACCGGTCGTAGGGCAGATCGCGATTGAAGGCGTCGACCACCCAGTCGCGGTAGGTGTGGCTGTAGGGGTAGCGACGCTCCTCCTCGAAAACGTAACCCTTGCTGTCGGCATAGCGGGCCACATCCAACCAATGCCGTCCCCACCGCTCCCCGTAGGCCTTTGAGGCGAGCAATCGATCCACCACCCGCGAGTAAGCCTGCTCGGAGCGGTCCTTCAGGAAGGATTCCATTTCTTCCGGCGTCGGTGGCAAGCCGGTCAAATCGTGGGTCGCGCGGCGGAGCAGCGTTCGCCGATCGGCCTCCGGTGTGGGCGCCAGGCCCTTGGCCTCCAGGGCGGCGAGGACGAACCAGTCCATGCCGGTGCGAGGCCAGGAGGACTTGCGGACCGTCGGCTTCACCGGCATGCGAGGCACCTGGAAAGCCCAGTGGCGGCCGGCCGGATCGGGCTTGGCCGCGACGGGTTCGCCAGTCCGCGGATCGGGTGCTCCGGCGCGGACCCAGGCCTCGAGGTCGGCGATTTGTTCCGGCTTCAAAGCCCCACCCTTGGGAGGCATGAGCTTCACGTCCGCCGCCGTCCCCTTCACCACCTGGATCAATAGGCTGGCCTCCGGTTTGCCAGGAATGATTGAGGGGGATCCGGAGGCCCCGCCCTTTTCCCAAGCCGCCTTGAAATCCAAGCGCAACCCGCCCTTGATCGATTCGGACTGGGCGCTGTGACACTCATAGCAACGCTCAACCAGGACCGGACGGATGCGGTTCTCGAAAAACTCCACCGAGCCCGGGTCGGCCGCAGTGAGCCCAAAAGCACACAGCCAGCCCGCGGAAATTCGGAGCAACACCGCAGCCGATTGAAAAGGTCGCATCATGAGTGAGGTCTCGGGCGAGCCTTGCCGGCCCAACACCAAAGTCAAAACGGACTTCGACTCACCGGTATTCAGCCGGCCACGAAAAACCATTGCCCCGGCGGCGCTCACGGTGGCCCTCTTTAACCGCATGATGCGCGGATTGCTGATCGTTTTATGGCTGGGAGTGCTCATCGGTCGGGCGCAAGTGCCCGATCCCCTCTGGGGCAGTTCGGCGCGACTGGAACGAATCCGGGCATTGATCCCGCAACTCGACGCCCTGTACGAGGCACACGCCATATCCAACCACATCCCGGGGCATGTCTGGGGATTGGTGGTCGACGGCCGCCTGCTGCATGTGCACGCCGCCGGGTCGGCCCGCGTCGAGCCGGATCAACCGGTCACTCCGGCCACGCGGTTCCGGATCGCCTCGATGTCGAAGAGCGTGACGGCGGCGGCGGTCCTGCAATTGCGGGACGCGGGTAAACTCTCCCTCGAAGATCCGGTTTCGAAGCACCTGCCCGAGTTCCGCGCCGTGCAGCCCGCCACCCCGGACTCCCCGCCCCTCACCGTTCGGCACCTGCTGCGCATGTCGGGCGGCTTCCCGCAGGACGATCCCTGGGGCGACCGCAAGCTTGCCGAGACCGACGCCCAACTCGACGCCCTGGTGACCCGAGGCCTTACCGCCGCCTCGCCCACGGGCACTCGCTGGGAGTACAGCAACCTCGGCTATGCGCTGCTCGGCCGGATCGTCACCCGGGTGGCCCGGGAGCCTTATCAGGCCTACATGACCCGTCGGATCCTGAAGCCGCTGGGCATGACCAACACGGTCTATGAATGGGACAAGGTTCCCGCCGATCAACTGGCGCTGGGATACCGTTGGGAAGACGAGCGCTGGAAACCCGAGCCCATGCTGCACGACGGCAGTTGGGGCGCCATGGGCGGACTCATCACCACCCTCGAAGACTTCGCCCGCTATGCGGCCTTCCATCTCGATGCCTGGCCACCGCGCGAAGGCACCGATGCCGGCCCGTTGCGCCGATCCACTCGGCGCGAAATGCACCGGCCCTGGGAGGTGATCTCGGTGGTGCAGGATCTCCACGACTCCGAGGGGCATTCCGTGGCCCGGGTGGCAGCCTACAGCGCTGGATTGAGTTGGAACCAGGATCAGCGCGGCCTCATCTGGGTGCGTCATGCCGGCGGGCTTCCCGGTTTCGGCAGCGAATTCCGCTTCTTGCCCGACCACGGCATCGCCCTGATCGCGTTCGCCAACCGCACGTACGCGCCCATGAGCGCCGTCAACCACAAGGCCATGGAACTGCTGATCAACGAGGCGAGAATTCCCACCCGTCCGGCCGAGGGCCATCCGACCCTCTTCCGTCGGGCCGAGGAACTGGCCACGTTGCTGACCCGCGACTGGACGCCGGAGGCCTTGCATGCCGCCCTCGCTCCGAACGTGTTCCTCGACCACGGCCTCGAGACCTGGCGCCGCGAAACCCGCGCGCTCCTCGACCAGATCGGCCCCATCCGCGACCGCGAACCGCTGGTGCCCGAGAACCGCCTGCGCGGCCGCTTCCGCCTCATCGGTGAAACCCGCAACCTGGAGGTCTTCCTCACCCTGACTCCCGAAGCCACCCCGCGAATCCAGGAGATCAAACTCACCCTTCAGGCCAAACCGTGAACCTCTCCACACGACTTGGCTGACCGAGGTGGCTGGGATCGATCATGGCCTCAAGGGTTTCCACCCTGTCGGCGCCAATCGTTGTCGGTGTAAGATCTCCAGGTTCGGTTGGTCTTCACCGCTTCGGCATGCCCATCTGCGTAGGTGATATTGGCCAACTGACCTGGATGCCGCCCCAACATGCGCGCCTGCTGCTGAGCCGACGACGCATCGTCAAAGGCCCAGGGTTGCGGGTACATGCCACCGCGGGAGGGAGTTCCGTTGGCCCGACCGGCATCCCCCAGCACGATGAACTGCGACGGTTGTCGGAATGAGGAAGGCGGGGTTGTTTCGTTGAAACCAAAATCCGGATTGGCCAAGAACCAGGCCTGCTGAGAGGCGTTGTCGAGATTGGCCTCGTTGTGGTTGTTGCCGTAGTCGGTGGTGAACCACGCCCCGGCCTTCGGCAGATCCCACTTGGGACCATTCGGGCATCGGAACACATTGGTCGCGCCGCCGAGGAGCGGGATGAGCACCTGACGGTAGGAGTAAGGAGCTCGAGCCTCGAACGTATCCGGGGTTCCGGAAGGAGCCGTGCGTTCGGTGACATGGTTGGGGTATCGATCCTGATTGTCCTGAAGGTACAGGAGATAGCCGATGCCGATTTGACGGACATTGCTCAGGCACTGAACCCGCTTGGCGGTGGATTTGGCCCGAGCCAACGCGGGCAGTAGCATTCCGGCGAGGATCGCAATGATCGCGATGACCACCAAAAGCTCAATGAGTGTGAAGGCCGTCCGATTGGACCGGAGGGAAGCCGGGGAACGAGGGACTGCAGGAGACATGGTTTATGGATTTCATGGATGATGCCTCCGGGAGTCCGGTCGGTCTCAGGGTCGTGGTGAAGCCTCCCCGGGGTGGGGTCGGCGGAAAATCGGTGCTCAGATGTTCTGAGCTATGGCCTGCAGGTAGCGGTTTTCGACCAGGATGGTCTGGAGCGCGGCCACCAGGGCGTCGACTTGTCGGTGCAAGGGGGCTTTTTGCGGGGTTTCCAGCGTGATTTCGAAGGGCGGTCGGGCCATCCCGGGGATGGATTGGAGCATGCCCGGATAACCGCTGTGGATGATGCCGGAACGGGCGTTGAAGCCGTCGATCACCGCCCCGTGGTTCCGCGGCAGGAACCGGCCGGCCTCGAGCAGCGCCGGTTGCAGCAGGTGCTCGGACAGCACACTGCCCTTCACGAACCCGTAAAGTCCTTGGCTGGTGTCGTCACTGTGCAGCGTGATGATGCCGTGGAAGGCCTGCATCCAGATCTCGGACTCCAGGAATCGGACCTCCGGATGGGAAGTCTGCTTCCAGAACTCGCGGTTCAGATCGACCCCGGCGCGGGAATGGCGGGTGCCGTCTTCGTAGCCCGTGGGATTGCACAGCGGATAGATGAACAACGCGTAGCCCTCGGCGATTTCGGGCCGCTCTTCCAAGGTTTGCAGGAACTTGCCCAAAGCGAGCACACCCTCCGGTTCATCGCCGTGCAGCGTGGCGAAAATGCCGATCCGCTGCAGATCACCACCCCCCTGGCGCCCGACATACAGGTAGCGAGGAATGGAGTAGCCTTGGCCACCGATCTGAACCTGGGCATGGGAGGTCCCGACCAACCGCCGGGAGTCCCGGGCCAGGCGCTCGAGGGGCTCAAGAACCTTGGTGATCGAGCGGGTGCGAGCCGGACCAGGCGCCGCAGGCAAGCCTTGGGCCGACGTTGAATCGGACCTGAATTGGACTGTCGACGGGGAGACCGGACTGGCGGACGAATCGGCGGACGAACTGGCCGGCGATTGGGGAGATACCCGGTCAGGAGAGGCTGTGAGAAGGCTCATGGTGCTTCAGTTCTTTCGGGTGATGACGTCGAAGGTGCCTCCCTCGGCGAAGTGCTGCTTCTGGGCCTTGGTCCATCCACCGAAAACAGCCTCGATGGTGAAGAGCTCCACCTTGGGGAATTGCCCGGCAAATTCGGCGGCAATCTTGGCGTTGCGCGGCCGGTAGAAATGCTTGGCGGCCAAGCGCTGGCCCTCGTCGCTGTACAAGTGCTGCACGTAGGCTTGGGCCACCTCGGCCGTGCCCTTACGCTGCACCACCCCATCGACCCAGGTGACCGGAGGCTCGGCCAAAATGCTCATCGTCGGAATGACACGCTCCAATCCGGCGGCCGCCGACTCGTGTTGTGCCAGAATCGCTTCGTTCTCCCAGGTGATCAGAACATCACCCACGCCCCGCTCAATGAACGTGACCGTGGAACCCCGAGCACCGGAATCGAGCACCGGCACATTGGCGTAGAGCTTTTTGACGAAATCCACGGCTTTGGCCTCATCGCCCCCGGACTGCTTGAGGGCGTAGCCGTAGGCGGCCAAATAGTTCCACCGGGCACCGCCTCCGGTCTTCGGGTTGGCCGTAACGACTCCGACTCCGGGACGCACTAGATCGGACCAATCGCGGATGCCTTTGGGGTTGCCCTTGCGAACCAGGAACACGATGAGGCTCGTGTACGGGCTGCTGTTGTCCGGCAGGCGCTTCTGCCACTCCGGAGCCAAGAGCGCCGGTTTCTTGGCAATGGCATCGATGTCATACGACAGCGCCAGAGTCACCACATCGGCGCGCAAACCGTCGATCACCGAACGGGCCTGCTTGCCGGATCCACCGTGCGATTGGGTCACCCGCACACTGTCGCCGGTCTTGGCGTTCCAATGTTTGGAGAACAATTCGTTATATTCGGCGTAGAACTCCCGAGTGGGGTCGTAGCTGACATTGAGGAGCTGGATGTCCTTGGCCAGCGCAGCCACTCCGAAGAGCGCTCCCAAACCCAACGTCGCGAACAAACTCACGGATTTCATTCCCTTGCTCCGATTCATAACGCGCCTTTCCCATCCTTGGAGCCAGCGAGGCGAACCTTTTCGGTGCGCTCCATCTGGACAACCCGTCCCTCATGGACCACCAACTGGATAACCCCGAACCGCAGCGAAGCCACCCATGGAGTCAAGGCCTCCAGCCACCCGGCTTGTTTCTCGACGTCGATCCGTTCCACCGAATCGGCGGACTCTGGCCTCTCTGTGTTTCGATGCGCGCTCATGACGGACTGACGATCACGGCAAATCCCACTTATGTCAACTGCGTTGGTGTAGTTTTAAATTTAAACTTCGGATTGGCCGGCTTGAATCCCGTTTTTATTGAGATTATTGACTCGATAATACCCTACTTTTCTGATCGAGTTTAATTCACTGGTCAAGATTCCCGAGGAGCCTGTCCCTCCCGAGGAGCCTGTCCCTCCCGAGGAGCCTGTCCCTCCCGAGGAGCCTGTCCCTCCCGAGGAGCCTGTCCCTCCCGAGGAGCCTGTCC
>JACCDP010678910.1_pt1 | contig 13377 bp, 25 predicted proteins | sample 7445841 | NCBI WGS metagenome assembly JACCDP01 (sample SAMN15323441, study PRJNA562643) | freshwater metagenome | isolation source: river surface water | place: USA:Blue River Watershed | collected 2017-08-17
AAAACCAAGAAGGCCGAACTCGTCTCCGACAAGGCCATGCAAGAACTCCTCAAGCGCCGCGTCCTCGACTTCCGTCAGGCCGCCAGCGTCAAGGACAAGGACGGCTACGTCAAGGGCATCGGCTCCTATGCCCTCTACGGCATCGACCACGCACGCGGCCAACTGGTCGTCCTCGCCAGTGAGCCCACCGCCGGCGACTTCAACCAGTACGTCACCGCGAAGGCCAAGGCCGATGTCTGCGCCCTCTTCGACCAGGTCGTCGAGTACCGCGACGCCGGCTCCCACAACCGACCGAAGGTTACGATCCTCTGCTGGCACCTCGCCTAATCTCCTCCCACGACCATGAACCAAGAACCCATCGACCTCATCACCGTCGGCAACAGGCCCGTCCGCCTGTCCCGCCCGGTGCTCCCCCACGCCGCCCGTCGTCTCGCCGAGACGCTCCCGCAGCTCAACGCCCTCAACGAGGCCGGCAAGTCTCAGGCCGACGCGGCCAAGGCCCTCGAAGTCTCCGTCGGCGCCGTCCGCACCTGGATCGCGCTCGCCGGCATCTCCTGGACGAACCTCAACCGCCGCGGCCCGTACGCCAAGCGCAACAAATAAGACCATGCCAAAAGGACAATCCCCCCGCGCCCCCAAGGCGACCCACACCCTCAACGGCGTCCAGATGAGCAAACTCAAGTTTGACCGCATCATCGCCTTCCGCGCCCAACTCCCGCAGCTCGACCAGAAGGAACGCCTCGGTGCGCTCGACATCGCCGCCCGCCTGGGCGTCTCGTCGTCCTGCGTCAACCAGTGGCTCCGCATCCTCGGCCACCGCCTGAACAACCATAACGGCCGCACGATCTACAAGCACGACCACACGGGCTGGGAGGAGAAGATCCTCCCCGTCTACAAGTCCACGGGCTACATGGCCGGCAAGACGGCCGAACTCCTGGGCATGGACAAGTCGGTCGTTTACCGCTGGCTTGCCAATACCGGGCACCTGAAGCCGAAGTACGCCCCCCGCGACATCTCGACCTACAAGTTCCAGAACTACCGCTGATGCCCTGCCCTTCCCACCGCCCCTTCAATCCCATGACCATCATCAAACCGAACACGAAGCCCCGCCTCTGGTGGCTCTTCCCCTGGTCGTATGCCCGGACGCTGCACACGTCCGCGAACGCCCTCCGAGCCCTCGCCGACCGCCTCGACGACGCGATGACCTTTCAGTCGCACGTCATCGCCGACCAGTCCGAGGAGATCGCGAAGCTCCGCACCGAGGTCGAGCGCCTCGCCGGCAACGTCAAGTACTGGCGCATCGAGGCCGAGACCGACCACGCCCGCTGGCTCCGCGTCCTCGAGGAGAACGACGCCCTCAAGAAGAAAGGAGGCCAGTCGTGAGCGGCTCCTTCCAGCACCTCGACGGGATGGCCGCCCTCCTCTCGGAGCTCTTCGAAATAAATGAGCGCATCATGTGCGGAGACATCGTGTCGGCCAAGGCCGCCATCGCCTCGACGCGCATGACGAAACTCCTCCGGCATTACCACGAAGCCCTCTCGGAAGACGGGGCGACGTCAATCTCCCTGGACGTCTTCATCGCGGCCGGCGGCTGGGTCGGCATCACCTACTCCTACCAACTGAGCGACGGCTTCGTGATCTCCGGCTCCCAGACCCCTCGACGCGTATGAGCATCCGCAAAGAACTGCTTCAAGACCACATCAACATGCTCATTGATGAACTGAAAAAGGCAGAAGCCGAAAACGCCCGTCTCAAGGAACAGGTCGAACGGTTGACCAAGGCCGGTGACCTTATGGCTAATCGTTTAATGTATCAAGGTTACCATCTCACTATCCCTCAGTGGAACGAGGCAAAAGATAAGTACCCAAGGCGATGACCCTCAAACGCCCATTCTCAATCGTCGCCCTGCTGCTCCTCGGCTTCAACGCCGCGGCCGCAGCTGAGGCCACCTTGCTCGAATGCATCGCCGTCGTCGAGTCAGGCCAGAACCGCAAGGCCATCGGCAAGGCCGGAGAGCGCGGGATGTATCAGGTCGGCAAGGCCGCCTGGGACGACGCAAACGAGCGCCTGAAGCGCGAAGGCCACCACCATTTCCAGTGGTCAAAGTGGCGGGACGCGACCGCCCAGGACATGATCGCGGCCGCCCACCTCCGCACCATCCGCGACAACTTCGCCCGGATCGGCGTCGTCGCCCCGACCCCCGAACAACTCGCCCTGGTCTGGAACGTGGGATGGTCAGGCGCCGTCGACCGCCGTTTCAAGCCGAACGACTACGCCGAACGCGTCGGCAATTTATTCCGCTCGCAAAAGGTTTTGAGCCGTTGAAAGTTTCGACCATGTCTCACATGGTCATAGCCGTGGATCCTGGCGCGAACGGCGCCTTCGTCTGGTCGGTCGACGGCTTCGGCGTCGAGACGCGCAAGATGCCCGGCTCTGATGTCGAGATCTGCGAACTGATGGCCGAGCTCTCTTGCAAAGCGAAGTCCGTCGCCCTGTTCCTCGAGACGCCGTCCGTCGCCGGCTACGGCCCGAAGATACCCGGCGCATCCATCGCGAAACTTCAGTTCAACGTCGGCGTGATCTACGGCGCTTCCGTCGCGATGGGCTGGCAAGTCCGCCGCATCGACCCGAAGGCCTGGCAGAAGACCCACCCCGTCGGCAAGAAGTCCGACCACGGCTCAGGCTGGAAGAAGCACCTCAAGGCCCGGGCAAAAGAGCTCTTCCCGACGACCGATGTCTACGACTGGAACGCCGACGCCCTCCTCATCTACGACTCCGCCATCCGCGGCGTCATCAACTGAACCCTTTGGAGATACGTCGACTCATAGTACCGGCTACGCAGTGATGCGCACCAAGTCGGGCCCGACGTATCTCCTCCCCCTTTCCCATTATGAAGAAAAACACCCTCTCCCCTCACGCTGAGATCAGGCTCATCCCTGGCACGCAATACATCCTGCTCCCGGATAACAAGGTCGCACGACTCCTCACGCCCACCGTCCGCCCATCCGGCGACAACTACAACCTCCGCATCGACGGCCGCACGCGTCAGTTCACGCTCGAGGCCATCAAGGCCATCATCGCCGGCGCCGACCCCGCCACCGTCGGCAATAAGTAACTCTTCCCACATGAGCACCACGCCCAAAACCCAGTCCGCCACCGCTGACCTCGTCGCCGCCCTCGCGCAGCTCGACAACGTCAAAGCCAACAAGGTCGTTAAGGCCAACTTCACCGCCAAGTACGTCTCCCTCGACGCGCTCCTGGACGCCGTGAAGCCCGTCCTCCTCGACCATAACCTCGCCCTCATCCAGACCCTCGTCTCCCAGGAGGGCAAGATCGGCGTCTCGACCGCCTTCCTGCACGTCTCCGGCGAGCGCTTCGACTTCGGCACGCTCCTGATGAAGGCCGAAGGCCTGACCGCCCAACAGGTCGGCGGCCTGATCACCTACGCCCGACGGATGTCGGTCAGCACCGCCTGCGGCATCTCGGTCGACCTCGACGATGATGGTTCTTTGGCCTCTGGTTTTCGTTCTGCGGCCGTTTCTTCCCTCCCCCCTGCCACCTCCCGCCCCCTGACCAAATGAGCGACCCTAAGGACTTCAATCCCTTCGACCCCATCTCCGCCGCCATGGGTGCCATGCACGGCCAGAACCTCCTCGCGGCCAAGGACGCCCGCATCAAACAGCTCGAAGAGCGCCTCGAGGGCATGCGCGAGGCCGGCGACGCCCTCTGGTACTGCGTCCGCCACGCGCAGCGCATCCACGCCGACGAGCTCATCGACGCCATCGAGGAATGGCAGGAAGCCCGCAACCATGGATAAGGACGAATTGCTGGCCGAAAACGCCCGGCTCAAGGCTGAGAACGAGAAGTATCGAAGGTGCTTCCAGGCTGAAGGAGACTGGGTCTTAATGGAGCCTGGAGAACACGCTATGCTGACGGAAAAGGTCAAACGTCTGACCAAGGCCGGGGACAGCATCATTTCAATCCTTTGCAAATACGTCCCTAGAACTGGTGCTAAATACGCCTTGATGGACTGGAAGGCAGCCAAGGAGGGCAAGAAGTCCAATGGCTGACATCCCCAAGGGCATCGAGAAGATCGCGACGACCGTCCGCGGCCAGTATGCCCTGCTCCTTCTCCTGGACGGCTTCCCTTACGTCGAACTGACCGCCCGCAAACACGCCGACTTCCTCTCCGACCTGAACGCCTGGAAGCGCAAGACCTACCCGTCCCTCTCCCGCTCCGTCGTCCGCTTCTTTACCCTAGCACCCTCGGGCGAATTGAAAGAACTTACCTTTACCAAATGACCAACCGCGAATACCTGAGGAACATCCTCGGCCAGTTAGCCGGCGAAGTCGCCGCCCTCCGCCCGACCCCCGAAGAGTCCGTGACCCTCGCCGGCTCCGACCTGATGCAACTCCAGATCGCCATCAACGAGGCCGCAGCCGAACTCGACCGCCTCGAAGTCGAGAACATCGAGGAGGCCTATCACGTCAAACCCGTCTACGACCGCATCAAGGCCGTCATCGCCCACGAGCGCGTCCTCCGCAATCAGCTCGACCGCGTGGCCCTCGCCGCCGACAACGCAATCGACCTTTGCAACCTCCTCTCGGCGCACGTCGAAGAGCACGGCCCGACCGACGACGACGCGAACCTCTGAACCTTTCCTCCCACCATGCCACAAATCCACGACCGCAAAGAATACCGCGCCTTCCCGGCGCTGAACCAGTCCGCCGCGAAGCACCTCCTGACCTCGCCGGCGCATTACCAGGCCTACATCAACACGCCCCAGGAAGAGACGAAGGCCCTCCGCTTCGGAACCTTCGTTCACTCCGCGATCCTCGAGCCTCACACGCTGAACGACCTCTACGCGACCGCCCCGGAGGTCGACCGCCGCACGAAGGAAGGCAAGGAGACCTGGGCCGCCTTCCAGACCGCCAACGTCGGCAAGACCATCCTCGACGCTGAGGAGTCCGCCGTCGGCCACCTCGTCGCCGCGTCCGCCCGCCACGCGCTGAAGCGCCTCGGCGTTGAGTTCGACGCGACCGAGGTCATGTACCACGTCGACTACAACGGCGTCCCGCTCAAGGCCGCCATCGACGGCGTGGCCGGCGACTATCTCTGGGACATCAAGACCACAGGCCCGGGCGAAGCGACGGCCGCCGGCATGCTCAAGAGCATACGCTCGTACAAATACGCGTTGCAGGCATACTGGTACCGCCTCGTCTACGAACTGGCCACGGGTCGCCGCCCCCTCGGCTTCCGTTTCCTCTTCGTCGAGAAAGAGCCGCCTTTCGCCACCGCCGTCTGCGAGATCGGGCCCGAGCTGATGTCCTGGGCCATCGCCGACTTCGAGAAGGCGCTGACGACCTACAAGGCCTGCGTCGAGTCCGGCGTCTGGCCTGCCTACCCGGACGACATCCAGGTCATCGACGTCAAGTCCACGACCACCGCCGCCCCTATCACCTTCGCCTAAACCATGAGCACCCCGAACAAAGACCGCCCGCCCCTGAAGTCCATCGAGACCGCGGGGACGTATAAACTCAAACTCATCAAGCCCGCCTTCGACAAGATCAGGGCGTGGGAAGACGGCACCGTCTCCTGCCGCCTCTTCTTCCTCGACGACCAGGGCAACTGCCTGTCGAAGTCCTTCTCCTCGAAGTGGGGCAAGCCCCTCGCGATGCTCGTCGGCAAGTTCTCCGGCAAGTTCACCGAAGAGCTGCGCCTTGACGCGACCCCCGCCGAGTTCCTGGAATACATCACCCCGGCCTGCGGCAAGACGTGCCTCATCGGCGTCGAGGCCACCCCCTCGGGCGAGTACAACGGCAAACAGCAATTCAAGTACAAGTTGACGTATCCCAAGGGAAGCCAGAAGCCCGTCGTCAACGACCTCCCCGGCCCCGACGAAGTACCCTACTGATGCACAACCTCGCCAAGATCCGCGAGGCCCTGGTCGAGGCGCTGCTCAAGGCGCCCGACCTTAACCTCCGCCGCGTGCGCCGTCGTCTCGGCATCTCCGGGCGACAGACCCGCATAGCGTCACGCATCGCAAAAGCCACGCGCAAGGCACAAGCCTCCGCATGAGCAACATGTCCGCCCCGACCCTTGTCCTGATCTCCGGCTTCGCAAGGGCCGGGAAGGACACCCTCGCCACGGGCATCCTCGAATGGGCACGGCGCCCGTCCCGCAAGACGAACTTCGCCGACTACCTTAAGGACGCCGCGAACGACTACCTCATGTCACTCAACCTGGAGGGGAATTTCCATAACGAGGAGTTCAAGGTCAGGCACCGCGACTTCCTCGTGGCCGCCGGCAAACTCGCCCGGTCGCTCGACGTGGACATCTTTGCGAAGAACCTCGCCCAGTTCTGCCCGATCAGGATGTCGCCCGACGAGCTGGCCCCCGAGACCGTCGTATGCAGTGACCTCCGCTATGCGAACGAGGTCGCCGTCTGCGAAGAGACGCTGCACGACCTAGGCTGGCGCGTCCGCACGATCTACGTCGCCACCGCCGGCGTCGGCCCCGCGAACCAGGAGGAGCTAGACAGCATCTGCGAGATACGCGAGAAGCACGCCTTCGACCTCGAACTGACCTTCGCCCCCAACTCCCGCAACACCATCATGCAGGAGGGCCGCTACATCGCGAAGGCATGGAAGCTCTAGACCCCGAGACCATCGCCTGGGGCCAGCGCATCGGCATCTCCCCCGAGCGCCTCGCCTTCCTAGCGGCCTGCCCCAAGTACACCCGCACGGGGCGCAACGACAAGCCGGCCTACATCAAGACCGAGAACCCGAACCACCACCTCCAGAAGCTCGGCGCCTGCTGGTGGCTGCGCATCCGTCGGCGCAAGACCGACATCGTCCACAACCTGGGCAAAGACCTGGAGACCGCCCGCCGTCACCGCGACGAGATGCTCGCGGCCTACGACGCCGGCAAACCCATCCCGCACCTACAAACCAAATGAGCATCATACGCTGGGTAGCAGCAGGCGACAACCACGGCCATCTTGTGGACGGAGAGACGCAGGAAGCCCTTGCTGATTTCATCTGGAAGCGATGGAAGCCCCAAGTGCGCATCCACCTAGGCGACTGCTTCGACTTCGGCGCCTGGAGACGCGGAGCCACCGTTGACGAGCAGGAGGAAGGCATCGCCGAAGACCTCAAGGCCGGCAATTACTTCCTGCGCAAGGTGCTCAAGCCGACCATCTTTCTCCAGGGCAACCACGACATCCGCGCCGAGGAGCAGATGCACTCCCGTAATGGCGACCGCCGCGAGAACGCTATGCACGCCGTCCAGTCATACACCGACACGCTTCAGGCGATCGGCTGCCGAGAGTTCCACCGCTACGCCGTGAAGGGCAAGACCGACGAAGGCGTGAACCGCTTCCGCGTCGGCAAACTGACTGGCACGCACGGCTTCAAGACCGGCGTGGCCGGCACGCGCGAGACAGCCCGCACCCTCGGCCGACCCGGGGACGTAGTCATTCACGGGCACACGCACGACTTCGCCCTCTGCACCATCGAGCACTTAGAGGCCGCCATCGTCGGCGTATCCGGGATGTGCTGCATGGACATCGAGAAGGCTGACTACGCCCTGCGGAGACTGGCCACGACCAAGTGGGTCAACGGCTGGCTCCATGGGGTCATCGACGAGAAGACCGGCGACTGCAAGGTCTGGACGGCTCACCGCTTCCAGGGCAAGTTCATCTGCTCAACCGCCTACGACCTGATCTGATGCGCCCGAAAGACTTCCTGCGCCTGGTCAAAGAGCAAGCGACCTACCACGCCGACACCCTGGTCGAGCGCGACATCCCGCCCCCTAAGGGATGGTTCACCGTCGAGCAGATCCGCGAAGAGCTGCGGATGGCCCACACGCGCAACGCGTCCTCCCGTGCCCTCGACCTTCACCGGCGAGGCCTGCTGGAACGTCAGCCCCATCAGTTCAAGGCGAAGACCGGGCAGTGTCACATGGCCTACGTCTACCGCCCCGTCCCGCCTTACCGCACCATCGCCGAGGCCGCGACCCGAGTCTTCGAGCACCAGGAGGAAACCGTCCCCAAGGGCTGGGTTCGCATCGTCGACGTCGCCGTGCAGCTGAAACTCTCCGACGTCTCCGTCCGCTCCCGTATCGCCCGGGCAGGCCTGAAGCCTAAGTACTTCAAGACCCGCCGCGGCATCATCGGCATCCACCGCAACGCCTACTACCTCAAGAGCGCCGTCATGGCCCTCTTCCGTTAAAAGATTTGACGCAGGGCATCCACGCCCCCATCCCTCCCCTCCTCTCTTCTCCATGATCCCGCCGAACAACGTCGCCGCGGAACGCCACCTCATCGGCGTCCTTCTCCGCGACGGCCTACCCCTTCCCCCTGAGCTCAAGCCGTCCGACTTCTTCGAGCCTGCCCACGCCGACATCTACTCGGCCGCCCTGTCCCTGGCCGTCGACGGCATCACGGCCGACGAACTGACCGTCACCCAGAAGCTGCGCGAGGTCGGTTCGCCCATCGACGCTGCCGCCGTCTCCCTCCTGGTCAGCGATGCCGGCACATCGGCCTATCGTCAGGAGCACGTCGACCTCATCGCGAAGTCCGCCCTCCTCCGCAAGGCCTCCGAGATCGTCGCCAACGCGACCGACCCGGACGTCCTGCTCGACCACTATGCCCGCCTCTCCGAACAGCGCAAGGCCGCCAAGCGCGAGAAGGATACCGGCGAATGGTTCGACCTCGACGCCCTCGACAACTTCGACCCGCTCGAAGACAAGACCGTGCTCGTCGGCAAGGCACGGCGCTGGCTTTGCGAAGGCTACGCCGTCTCAATCGTCGGCTTCTCCGGCACGGGCAAGTCGTCCTTGATGATGCAGATCGCGACGTCGTGGGCCCTGGGCCAGTCCGTCTTCGGCCTCGCTCCCGTGCGTCCCCTGCGGACGCTCATCCTTCAGGCCGAGAACGACGGCGGTGACATCGCCGAGGCCTGGCAGGGCGCGACGTGCAAGATGACCGACACCGAACGCGCACGGCTCAAGGAGAACATCGCCATCGTCCGCGACACTAAGCACATGGGCACGGCCTTCCCGGCCTTCCTCGAGAGCCTCATCCTTAAGCACGGCGCCGAGGTCGTCTGGGTCGACCCCCTCCTCGCCTACGCTGGCTTCGACATCGCCGACCAGTCCCTGACTACCGATTGGCTGCGCACGCAAGTCGACCCCGTCCTGAAGCGGACGAAGGCCGCCATGATCTACATGCACCACACGACGAAGCCGAAGTCGGCCGACGACCTGGACAGCATGACCCCGTCTCAGCTCGCATACCTAGGTGCTGGGAGCGCCGAGTGGACTAATTTTGCAAGAGACGCGGGGTTTTTGTACCGCACGAAGGGCGAGCCTGCCCGGTACAAGTTCGGCTTCTCCAAGCGCGCCTCCCGTTGCGGCCTGACCGACATCGCCGGCGAGCGCTCGCGATCCGGCTTCATCTACCTTCAGCACTCCCAAGAGGAAGGCGTCCTCCGCTGGGAACACGCCCCCTCGACCGCCACCGAGGCCGCTCCCGCGAAGGGCCATTCCAGCCCCGCCAAGGCACCTGTGGGGCGTCTTCAGTCCATGTAAGGGGTAGGACACCCCCCGACCCTCAAACACCCCCCTTCCCGACCCTAATCATGACCTCGCCGCTAGGGTATGCAAGTCCGTCTCCCACAGGGGGAGTATTTAATAACGCCTCCCCCTCTGCTGGCGCGGCGGGGGCGTATTAAATAAATTAAGCCGCACCTACCCGAGATGTCCCCGCGTAGACCCCTATCCCCTGCCCAACTCAACCTCCTACGCGTCCGGCGAGAACTGACCGCCCGTAGACGCTGGCTCTGGAAGAACAAGCGTGACCTGATGCTGGCCACCCAAGCCAAGGCCACCGCCAAGGCCACCGAGATCAGGCAGGACGTCAACACCGCCATCCTCGAGACCGTCCGCACCTGGCCGACTACCCTGACACCGGCGCAGCTCGACGAGCACCTCCTGGTCTTCCCCTATCATCGCAAAGGCAAAAAGCGGAGGATGAGACGAGACTCCCTTGTGCGACGTCTTCGCCTGTTAGGGCTCATCGAATACAGACCGCAGGACAATACCTGGTACAACCTTTGCACGTTGCCCCCGTCAAAACCTTCTGCACCGTCCGAGACGAATGACCAAGGCCCGACTGAATGACCTGACCGCTCCGGCGGAAGAGGCACGGTCGTTTGACGCGTGGTTCTTCTCCCAGCCGAAGAAGGTGCAAGAGAAGATGCGCAACGCCGGCGTGCTGCCTTATCGCGAGATGGTTCAGTCCCGCCACGTCTTCAAGGTCAAGGACGAGCACACCGCCTGGATGAACACGAACCGCGACGAGCACGTCGAGGTCGACGCCTTCATCTCACGCGATCTCGTGGCCGTCATGCTCAAGGCCTTCATCGACGCCCTGGCCATGTCGGACAACTTCCATTTCCGCCGGCACGTCGAGCTCATCCGATGGGCGCTCAGTCTTCCCGGCTGTCTGTCGTCTCGCATGATCGCGCGGATGTACGGCAAGAGCCATGAGGCCATGCGCAAGCGTGCCCGGGCAATCCAACTCTCCGTCAACTCCGACGCCCACGGCCTGTTCCCTCACTGCAACTCCAAGCGCGACAAGATGCGCGTGAAGTTCGACCGCCATTTAGCACCATAAATAAATGATTGTTTGTCGTTTAGTAATGAGCGGTGCCTGTCGTATCTTCTCCGACTGGCTCGACAACCCCCCTAAGGAATCTCTTTTGGGCTTTTTTCGCGCGCGTTGGACGACACCTGCCCTTCTTTTTTATGAGGGCAAAAGAGGATTTTGACCAAAACAGCAAACGGGGGAACTCCAACACTCGGCCATGACGCGTAAACTCAGCAACCTCGAGATCGGAACGGCGCTCGGCATCACCGCGCAGCGCGTCAGCGTGCTAAAACGCGAAGGCCTTCCCACGGACAGCATAGAAGCCGCCCTGGCTTGGCGTGCCGCTCGCGACGAGGCCCGCCGTGCTCAGGCTCCGAAGGCCGCGCCGGCGCAGCTCGACGACGGGACGCTGGCCGACACCATTGCCGAACACCGGGCGCTGGTCGGTCGGGCTCGCAGTGTCTGGCAGGCCGCGATGGATGGGGGCGACCCCAACGGCCCGAAGTATCAGACCAGTTACAACCAATCCCTGAAGACGCTGATCGCGCTCGAGGAGGAGCAGGAGCGCCGGCTCATCCTGGCGAAGGACTACATCGCCGCGAAGGAAGCGACGGAGGCCATGCGTCAACTGATGGGCGAGGTCGTCAACCGTCTCGACAAGCTCGCCCTGGACGTGGCCGAAGGATGCAACCCCGAGAACCCGGCGAAGGCCGTGAAGGCGCTCGAGGCATGGGTACGAAAGACGAAGGCCGACCTCTCCGCGAACGATGACGAAGCGTAAGCCCAAGCCCAGGCGCAAGCCGATGCCGAAGCCCTCGCGTCCGTTCAAGCGCAAGCCGAGGAAGTGGTCGGAGCTTTCCGACGAGCTGTATCGTCTGCTCAAGGAGGCAGGCCTGTATGAATAAGACCGACCTTCTCCGCGTAGGGCGTGACGTGCTGAAGCCGTCCGACTCAGGCGACGTCGTCGAGTGGCTCGAAGAGAACGTGATGGCCATCCCTGACTCGCCGATGCCCGGGCCTTTCCGTTCGGAGCGGACGCCGTGGATCGCGGAGGCCTTACGCATCGCCGCAGACCCTGAGACGAAGATGCTGACCGTCCTCGCGAGCATCCAATCTGGCAAGTCTCTCTTCGCCCGCCTGCTGACGTGCCACATCATCGCGAACGCTCCAGGCCCGACGGCGGTCTTCCAGTCCACCGACGCCGAGGCAAAAGACTTCGCCCTGCGCTACATGCGGCCAGTGTGGAACAACTGCCCGCCGGTGAAGGCACGCATCTCGGTCGACGACATGGATCGCTCTACGACGACCGACTTCGACCGCATGACGCTTTACTGTCGAGGCCTCTGGAACGAAGCGAACCTTCAGCGCCTGTCCCTGCGTTACACCATCGCCGACGAATGCTGGATGGCCCCGCCCGGGCACCTCGCAGAACTGAGCGCACGCGTGACGGCCTTCGGCTGGATGGGCAAACGCATCTTCATGTCGCAGGGCGGACGGGCCGGGCAGGAGTTCCATCAGCTGCACGAGACGACCGACCAGCGTGACTGGAACTTCCGTTGCCCAGTCGAGTCCTGCTCGGCGCTCCAGCCCTGGGTATGGGAGCAAGTCCGCTTCCCCGACGAGGCGAAGACGACCGGCTCCTGGGATCTGCACAAGGTTAGCACGGGCACGACCTACGAATGCGCGTCCTGCCAGACCAGGTTGCCCGACAACAACGCCACGCGCCTCGAGGCCAACCGACGCGGCGCCTTCGTGGCCACGGCATCGGCCGCCAATGCCGGTTATGTCGGCCTTCACTGGAACAGCCTTGCGACGATGAGCTGGGGCGAGCTGGCCGTGATGATGCTTAAGGCAAAGGAGGAGTTTGACGTCTACGGAAGTGACGACAATCGACGCCAATTCAAACAGAAGAGGCTCGCCATGCCCTGGGCCGAAGAGGGCGGCGAGATCGTGAACATCGCCCAGGCCGCGAACTATAACATGGCCGACGACTGGGAAGGCGAGTCGGTCATCACGCCGAAGGGCAAGGTCGTCGACCGCGAGGGAGCGCCCGAAGGCTCGTTCCCGTTCCGCACGGCGGGCATCGACGTGCAACGTGGGTTCTTCTATTGCGTGATCCGCCGGTGGAGTCGCACGGGGCACAGCCGCCTGAAGGCCTTCGCGAAGATTGACACATGGAACGACCTCGAGGCCTTCGTGAAAAAACACGGCGTGCATCAGGCGCTGGTAATGGTCGACTCCGGCGACCAGGCAACGGACGTCTATCGGCAGACCGCTGCCCGTGGCTGGAAATGCGCGAAGGGCTCTGGCAACGAAGACTTCTCGGTCTCGACGAAGGACGGGAAGACGACCCGCCGCTTTTACTCTGACAAGCAGGCCATCATGGTGCCCGGGCTCCAGGCTCGGGCCATCCTGATCGTCTGGTCGAACCTCGCCGGCAAAGACCTCCTGCACGGCCTCCGCTCGCGTAAAGTATTCACCTACTCCCTCGACGCTGGGCAGGACTACGTCGACCAGATGAACGCCGAAGTCCGCGTGAAGGACAGGCGCACGGGCAAGCCTCAGTGGCTCCTGCCCCAGGGGAAGAAGGACAACCATGCTTTTGACTGTGAACTCCTCGGCCTGCTGGCGGCCGTCCGCTGGGGCATCGTCGGCAAGGAAAGCACCGAAACCGACTTGCAACCCGCGTGAACCTTGCGACATTACAGGCAAGCGGCGGCGTCTA
>JACCDP011324011.1_pt1 | contig 13377 bp, 6 predicted proteins | sample 7445841 | NCBI WGS metagenome assembly JACCDP01 (sample SAMN15323441, study PRJNA562643) | freshwater metagenome | isolation source: river surface water | place: USA:Blue River Watershed | collected 2017-08-17
GAATTTACAACGTTCAATATCATCAATTCTGGAAACAGTTTTGAATTCAGTGTTTATTCCATGTCAAATGATGTGGCTGTGCTGGTCCAATTAATTGACGGTCTGCAGAATCCAAGCCCTAGTGCAGCCGAAGGCTTTGGCGATCGCACGACAGCCCTTGCCGAAGCGATGGAAGAACTCAACAATCTTGTTGGGCTAGAAACACTAAAGAATGAGCTACGTTCTTACGCAAATTTCATAACAATCATGCAAGAGAAGCGCAATGCAGGCAAGAAAAGCGCAGACATAACTAGGCATTTCGTGTTTATGGGTTCGCCAGGTACGGGTAAAACTACCGTTGCTCGTATCATCGGCAAGATTTTGTATGGTTATGGATTACTCGAAAAAGGCCATTTAGTTGAGGTTGATCGTGCCGGGCTCGTCGCTGGCTATGTCGGACAAACAGCAATAAAAACTACTGAAGAATTTAATAAAGCTTTAGACGGAGTGTTCTTTGTCGACGAGGCTTATGCGCTTACAACTGGAGAAGGCAACGGACAGGACTTCGGCGGAGAAGCAATCTCTACGATGATGACATTGATGGAGAACAACCGAAGTCGCGTATCGGTGATTGTTGCGGGGTACCCGGACAAGATGGAGCAGTTTCTGAGGTCTAATCCAGGATTGAAGAGTCGTTTCTCCAAGGTTTTCCGTTTCGAAGATTATTCGCCGGCAGAGTTGGCTGAAGTGTTTTCTAGAATCGCGAAATCTGATGGGTATGTTGTCAATTCAGACGTGATTGAAGCTGTCACTAAGCATTTCGTAGCTGAAAAAACTAATGAAAGTTTCGGTAACGCTCGAGCTGCACGGCAACTTCTTGAGGATTCCAAAGTTCGGCACGCTAATCGGGTTTCTTTACTCCAAAATAGAACTCAGGAAGACCTTGAAATCTTGCTGGTAGAAGACGTTATTGAAGAATCAGCAAATGAAAACAAGATTGAAGTTAATGAAGAGGGACTGACAAACGTTCTTAACGAATTGAATGGCCTTGTAGGTCTTGATTCGGTTAAAGGTGAAATCAAGTCACTCGTGGATTTGGTTCGATTGCAAATCCGTCTACAGAATTCAGGACAGGGGTTCAATTTCCCTTCGTTGAACTTTGCATTTGTTGGTAACCCAGGTACGGGAAAGACCACAGTGGCAAGGATGCTCGGAAGAATTTTTGCTCACCTCGGAATTCTTTCTCGTGGTCAAATGATTGAAGTTTCAAGAGGAAATCTTGTGGCTGGTTATGTGGGTCAAACTGCAATAAAGACTCGGGGACAAATAGATCGGGCGCTAGATGGAGTTCTCTTTATTGACGAGGCCTATGCATTAAGCAGAGGTGGACAAAACGATGGCGGCAATGATTTTGGGGCAGAAGCCATAGAGCAGATTTTGCTGGCGATGGAAAATGAAAGGGATCGTATGTCTTTCGTTTTTGCAGGATACACAAGGCCTATGGCTGATTTGTTGAGTTCCAACCCGGGTTTGAAGAGCAGAGTTTCGAATGTGATTGAATTTCCGGACTATACAAACGAAGAACTTGTAAAAGTCTTTAATTTGTTCCTCAAAGAGAACGGTTACTCGTTGGATCCAACAGCAATGCCTGTTTTGATTGGGTACTTCAGGAGTCTTGAGCGAAATCAGTCATTTGGAAATGCACGGAGTGCGCGAGGTTTGTTTGAGGCGATGCAGCGGACTCATGCGACGAGGATTGCTCAATCATTAGATGCAGCAACAGTTGAGTTGAACGTCTTCATTGAAGATGACCTCTTGAATGCCGTAAGGAATTACTCTCCACATTTGGTGAATATTCCGCCTGCTGCAAACGGACTGACTTAAATTTTTGAATTTGTTCGGTCTCAGTTTCCACTAAGAGTTCTGGCTTCTTCAAGCAACGGTTTTGCATATTTCACTGGTCGAATGAGATTTATTCCCACAGGATTACTTGAATCCTCATCAATCAAGCCAGCTGTCGGAACTCCAATGAATAAGCCTTTTTCATTGAACGCTGCGCCACCACTGACTCCACCGCGCATCTGTGCATCGGTTTTAAAGAATTCACCATCCGTGTAGTCGATTCCAGAAAAGGTTCCGCTAGTAAATGTGATGGTCATGCCGGCTCTGTAGCTTCCTAAAGCTGGATAGCCGAGAGTTGCCAATCGAGTACCCAAAGGAGGTTGCGAATAATCAATTCTTACTGGATCATGTCCAGATATCTTGGCCGGAATTCCCGATGCGTCAATCAGGCGCAGAACTGCTAGATCGAGAGAACTATCCGTAACGAGTACTTCGGCAAAATATCCGGATTGCGGCGTAGAGTCAAGACTTTTTGTGAGCCCTACACTCAATTCGCATTCACCATTAGAAGCCACGTGTTGGTTGGTCAAGATGTAACTACCGTCGAGCACGATCGTTCCAGAACCTCGCCACTCGCATGGTGAAGCAGCTTCGATGAATACGACTGATCTCGCTAATGTGTCCCAGTCTGCGGCGCCATTTTGTGTCGTGCCGGTTGTTGAACCATTAGGTTCAGGTTCTGAAACTGCAGGCGGGGTTGAGATGGAGGGGGTGGTCGAAACCTCCTCCTGGTCAACTGTCGTAACTCCAAAATCTTCGGCCCTAGAAGATGTGATGAGTCCCCTGAGCACCAGCGCGGCAATAATCACGCCAAGGGGAATCAAAGCGAGCTTGATTAGCCGCCTCTGCATAGATGGTCCGCAGCCAGGGCAGTTTGGATCTCCGCAGACGGGGCAGGTCAGCTCAGCCTCGTCATTATTGAAATCATCAAAATCGGGCATTTAGGCTCTCATCTGTTTGACTAAGGCACCAATGGTATTGGGACTCTGGTGGAACCACACTCTATGCTGAGGAAGGTTGTTGGGGGAGGTGCATTAATGGTCAAAAGTTTCAAGCGGCACAAGATAATCAGTTGGACATCGCTGATTATTGGTCTGGTTTCGGTTTCTTCGCTGTTTAGCATTCCAATCGCAGGTGCGGCAGACAATGACAAAGTGCTTGAAATGGTCATTCTTGCTGACGAGTCAACGAGCATGAGCCTGGATGACATAAATAGCGAAATTGATGCAATCGTCGAGATGGTTTCTCGCCGTGAACTCTCTGGCGATTCGATTACAACGAGAATCGCTGTTGCTGGATTTGGCAGTGGATCGAATGCCGTCGATGAAAAATGCGCGATGCGCCAAGTGGAAACTTCCAATGTAAATGAATTTAGAGATTGCGTCGCGAAGATTAAGCGTCGATCAGGTAGTGGCGTGGCGACTGACTTTGCAAGTGCGTTTGAATACGCCGCCGAGAGGTTTAGAAGCACAAACTCAACGAACCCAAGCCGAGCAGTGATTTTGTTAACTGACGGAAAATACGATCCGAACGGAAATCGTGGTAACGGACAACCAACTTCCGCAGAAGTTGAAAAACTCAACAATGCAACTGATGAGCTCAGAGGGCTTCGAGCGCAAATATGGCCTATTGGATTTGGAAAGGTAATCGAGGAAGAACTTGAGGCTTTGGCGAGAAGTGGAGCATCATCGGAATGCAACTCTGCCCAGCAGCCATACCCGATTATCGGCAAAGAAGGTTTGAAAAGTGAGTATTTGCTGGAAATTCTAGGAGCAACATTATGTGTGACGATCGAGCCTCCTAGATTCACTCCGTTTGATTTAGAGGTACATCCGTTTGCCAATAATGTTGTAATAACCATTCGTGGCGCGACTTCCGATCCTGTAGTAAAGACAAAGGGCGAAGAGAAGAGCTTGTGCGATGATGCATGGGTTCGCGCCGAAGACGATTCATTAGCTTGCGAAGTCAGCGTGGGGGCTGACGATGTTGGCGTTTGGACAGTTTCTTCTGATAAGGGAGCAACCGCAGAAACCTCGCTTTCCGGAGAAATTACGATCAAGTTTCAATCATGTGCGGTGAATGAAGCAGTAATTGAAATTCAACGCTCCTCGTTGGATGGCAATTCAGAAGTGAAATGGCTCACTGGTGGTGGAATTGAATACCCTCAAGCAACTATTTCTGCTGGAGATGTAGAAGTCGGATTCACGGCCGATGCCGCAATTAAAAAAGTCGATCTATCTGGTCTAGTGCTTACAGAAACAGACACGTTATTGGTTTCCCTGTCAGGTGAGCAGGGCGATTTTGTTTGGCTCACTGCGATATCCGATTCATGCCAAATTGGTGAAGTTACAGATACCACTGCAGTTGGCGCGGCAGGGGATGGGGCAGCAACGGATCCTGACTTGGTGGTCGATCCTCCTCGTGGACTTCCTTGGCGGTGGATTTTGCTTGCATCGGTAGTAATGGCACTCGTGGCCTGGTTGCTCAAGCGTCGCTCAGCCTCAGGGAAATTTCCAATTGGGGCTGATTTGAAGCAGCGAGTTTCTTCGCAAAGTAACGGTGCTCAATGGAGCTCACGTGTAGATCTAAGCGGAAGAAAAAAAGTGGGACTTTCCTATGGCGCAAATGGATGGGTAAACGAGTCTGAATCAGGTACCCCCGATTTATTTGTTGCACCTTCTCGAAAGAAAAATCTGGGCGACTTTGTTTTGATCATTCCAGCTCAGAATAATCCGGAGACTGGTCAAAGCAGTGAGGCTTCCGAGAGCTACCACTCGTTTGTTTCGGAGTCAGACCGAAACTCTGGTGTATCAATACGCGGAGGATCGATACGCATCGAAGTTCCTGAAGAACTTGAAGAAGAAGATTTTGACGATTTAGAAAACTAACTTATTCGCAATTTGGTAAATGGGGAGTAGTAAACACAATGATTCGACAAAGGTTTCTTTACGTTGGAATTGGTGGTTCGGGACTAGATATTGGTCGCGAATTGACAGATGCGCTTACGCGTGAAGTTTGCGGTTTAGACGGACGTCGATTAGTTGAAAAAGGTGGAGCCTTTGCGGGTTATCGCCGAAATCAACTTCCAAAGTTCATTCAGTCGGTGTATTTGGACTTCAGTGCCAGTGCGCTAACAGAGATCAGTACGCACCTTCAGGGGAAAAATGCAACTGCAATTCATACCATCCTTCCTCCCTTCAATTCGTCTCGTGAAGCAGCAACCTTTTTAAGGAATCAAAATGTCCCTCAGATCCAGGATTGGCTTCCAGATGACCCTTCCGTCAACATCGCTCCATTGTCTGCTGGAGCCGGTCAGTATCCGAATGTCGGACGAACTGCTCTGTTCGCTTCGCTAAAAAGGCAGGGCTATGGTCAAAGCCTTGGCAATGATCTTGGCAGAGCACTTGACAATTTGGCTCAATCAATGGGCGAACTTACAGCATTTACTGGCCAGGGAGTTCATACAAACAGTATCGCTGTTTACTTGGGCTTCTCGTTGTCGGGCGGTACGGGATGCGGAACCTTTTACGATGTAATTCACCTTTTGTACAACGAGTTGATCACTCGATTTGAAGATATTCCATGCACGATCATGCCGATCATAATTATGCCCTCACTGTTTGAGAGTGTGCTTGTGGGAGTGAATCGTAGAAATACTCAACTCAATGCAGCTACCGCATTGCTCGATCTCAGCAGGCTGATGGATTTGTTTAATAATCCAGATCCTGAACTTGCTGAATCTCGACGGGTCATGTATCCATGGTCTGCTGTTGATGGGGCTGGGTCATATCGTGCAATCAATCTCGATACCCAATTCGGGAAAACCGCAGTAAAGGTTGCAACTCTGGTCGAGAAACGAGGTGGTCTAGATCGCAAGGATGTTTATCGGAGCATTGCTTCGGCAGTGGTTTCGCAAGTAAGCACAATTGCAACAGTGAATCAAATGACAATGGGTTTTGTTGACAAGCTTGTAAACGACAACGAAATCCGCGATATGCATCACACTTTGTTGGGTAGAAAAAACATTATGCCTGCTGTAAGCGCGTCGCTTACTGTTCCATCGGAAAGACTGGTAGATGTAATTAGCCAGCGAATCGCGGCAGATGGTTTGGCGTCACATCGAGATTCAGTTACGAATCTCAATGTTTCGAAAGAGTTGTCTAATTCATTTCTCGAAGGATCCGGACAGGGTCAATTAGTGCGACCTGAATTGTTTCCTGGAAAAGTTGATATCACTTTTGCAACGTCTCAAGGGGCACTTGCTGATTCGAAGAAACTTGAACAGTTTCAAACAAACATTCAAAGGAAAGTCCAGCAATCGTTATCAAACATTGTGGGTCCCATTAAGGAATCAATTCCGGAAATGCAAGAGATTCGGGTGCTTGATGGTCTGATTGAAGTACTGACAAAGCAGGAAAACTGCAATTTGTATGATGCAATTGCAATTAGTCGTCGTGGAATTAGAGCACTGCAAGGATCTCGTTTCACCGATGAGGCGCCGCCAGTTCGAACAGCGAGAACAAAGGGTTCAAAAGGTGTTTTTGGACTTTTTAAAGGCAGGCCACAAAAAGCCGAAGTTGACCGTTGGGTAAAGGCTCAAGAAACGGATTATGTACGGTCAGTCGAAGACATTTGGTGGAACGAGTGGAATGCAAGAAGGATTACCTGGCAATCAAGCGCAGACAGTGCTGAACGAGAGCTTGCGAAAATTGAGAACAAACTTCGTGAATTAAGCGATTCGGCTGATCGTGTTGAATCCGATGAAATTGTTCGATTACAACGAACAACTCTCGGAGTTGTTGAATATTTGCCTTCAAACTCTGGGAATATGCCACAAGCGTTGGCGGCACTTATGAATGCGGTCAAAGAAAAGATAAGAGAACGATATGCAGTAAATCAACCAGACGCAGGAAGCTTGCTTTCAGCGATCATGCGTTCAAACCAACAAAACATTTGGGGTGATTTGATTCGCACTCTTAAGCAAGAGCGTGAAGGTACTGCATTTGTTGATCAGTTGGTTGATGCGGTTCGCTCTGCAGTCCAGGATGTGATGCAGGATGCACTAACACCGCTCTCAGAACAACTCGGAAGACTTGCGCACTCCCAGTCTGCAAATCTGAGCTCCGATCTTTCACAATTGCAATCAAAGCTTGCTGGACTATTGCCAGATGGAATAATTCCACCAATCAATGGTGCTAAACCTCGTGTTCTCATTACTTATCCAGGTCGTGAGGATGCTGCAGTCGAGACATATCTTCAAAACACCATTTTTGGTGCCAGATTTGCCTCATTTAATCAGAATGAAGTTTTTCAGTTCGCTGCGGCAGGGGACTACAGCAGTATTACCGCAACAATAAACATTGTTGGCCAAGGATTGCTAGATAGCGAAGAAGTCCGACAACTGATGGCAACTTGGATTGAAGCAAATAAGAATCCGATCGCCACCGATAAGTTGGCTTGGCGTCAAAGAGTAAATCTTCACAATTTGCGCGATATCACTGATGTTCCAAACAGGCGAGTGATACTGAGAAACTTCCTTGCGGCGCTATATGACGGTCATGTTGCGATAACAAGGGGAACCGTAGAGTTACCAGAAGAAGTTCGAATCACAAAACCGGGCACGTCCGCATTCTTTGATATTCCGTTGGTTTCTCAATTCGGAGCATCACCCTGGTCATCGTTGTTTAACGGCTTTGAGGAGCGAATCGTTACATCTAGCTCGTTAACAAACCCAGGCCTCCCAACTGCGGTGAAGTGGTTCGGCGAATATCTGCCGACCTGCTTGAATCTGGGTCAGACTGCAGCGCAGCCGTCAGAGTTGTTTGAGCAAGTTATGTTGCAAGTACTCAAGTATCAGGACTTGAAGGAGTCGGACGAGGGGACTATCGGCCTAACGCAGGAAGCAGTTACCAAGCGCCAGGCAATTTACAAGTTCTGGAGAAATGACATAATTGAAAGCCTCACAACTCCTTATCTAAATGCGGGAAACACTGCGTTCTATTGCATTGGTGCGCCATATGCAATGGTCGGTGCCTCCCAGCGCATGCGGGAACAGTTGAGTGAGATAATTCGTGCAACCGACGAAAAAATACGAGATCTCATTCGCCAAGAGCAAGAGCGGAGGGCAATGGATAGCACTCATCTTGGATGAGTCGCAGTCACGTTGAATCATGAGCATAAACATTGAAGAAGAAGTCATATTCATTGATGCATTAGGACCACTCGTTGAAAATCAAACGCTTGTACAAATGCTCGCGTCAAAAGTTCACCACACAGATTCTGGTGTCGTTAACGTATTTAGGGTAGTCGTAACAGAGAATCTTGCAGATCTAAATAGTCACGCAGCGTTATATGAACGTCTTCTCCACAGTGCATTGTCAATTCGTGTCATTATTCGTTGTGTAACTGGCAATCGTCCTGCAATGCAAGCAATGGAAAACTGTGTGATTCCAGAGTCAATTCTGAATGCGGGCGATCGTGTGAGGATGTTGATTATCGAAGACAATATTGGCGTTTATTTTGGAGCCGATAGAGGAACGCCTGAGGCGCTGGCAATTTGGCCAGATGATCCTGACGGCGTCCGAACACTAGAGATCATTGATGACGCATTGAAGATGCCTGAAGTATTTAATGCGGTGTTTGAAAAAACCAAGGATGCGCCGTTTCGCGCTTTTTCTGTAGGGACGAGGCAAGCTTGGTTTGGACGGTTTCCTGTAGATGCGATCTCCGATGTGTTCAAGGATGTGGGACTAACCATCACGGGTGGGGACAGCTTCTCCGCGTTGGAACGTAGGCCACCCGAATGGCAGGAGACCCCTCATTTATGTGGGAATGCATTGGAAAGCGATTTACTCATTGAAGGTGAAGGGCTTTCAAAAGTCTATAAAGACACTCAAAACTCTGTAACTCATGCGCTTCGCTGGTTCGGTTTGAAAAGCGGTTATTCGATCCCAAAGCGCATTGCTCGTTTCAAGACAGCCCAGTTGACTGCAGTTAGTGATCTATCTCAGGGACTTAGATTTGTGGATCAAACAGTCGGGACGCTGATTGGACAAATTGAGGCATCGGATGGATTCAGCGATGAAGAAGCTACCCGCATAGAGAAAGCCGGAATTCGGCTTTATCGCGATGATGATGAAAGAAGTCGATATAAGAATGAGCGAACCACATTATTGGAGAATGTTCTAAAAACAATTTTGCTCGCACTGTCAAATGAGCAATCCATTTCTCCATATTTTGGGAGGCTAGATGACACAATTTCAAAAATCGAACCTCGAACAAGTGACAAAATTCGTGAGGATTTTCAAGAAAAGCTTCTAACTCCTGCAACTGAGCGGTTAGACGATGCGGAAAAAAGCGCCCCGTCGGGACCAGCAATGCGGGTTGCACAGAAAGCTGCGACGCTTTTTGCAGAACGCTGGTTCCAGATATTGATAGCAGCAATTGGATTCTTTGGATTGCTTGGTGTTTTGGATCACATCTTTGATGAACAATCTCCAGATCTCATTAAAAATTTACCTCTGATGTCGAATTTTAGAGGAGAGTTGAGATTAATAGCGGAGATTCTGTTCCTGTCGTTTATTCTGTTGATCCTCGGAGCAGTAATTCTCTTCTCGTATGCAGATGCTGAAATCAAGAAGTGGGGTCAATCATTAGGATTTCTAAACGTAAAGAAATCCGTAGATGATCATGAAGCATTTATTCGATCTGTTGCTTTGAATGACTGGATCTTGAGCAAAACGCGTCGATCTGCGATCGAACCTCTTGTGCTGCTCAGGGATGCAGTGTTAAGAGAAGTGGTTGACGGATTGAGCTCGGTGCTGACCGGTGAAGGTGCTGGTCAAATTGCTGTTTACGACAATCATTCATTTAATCCGTCTGTGAGGCGTACATTTCAGGCTGGCGCTCATATTGGGATCTTCAAAAATCTTCCTCAAGTAAAGAAGGTTTTGAGCATTGATGTTGTATCAATTGTACGCAGGCCAATTGAATCCCATGGTTATTCACTTCTAGGGTCAAATGCAAGTGCTGTTGGACCAAGAATTGTTTCGGAAGTCCGTGAGCAGCTTTCAAGGTACGTGCAAAGCGTATTCCGTTTTGGTGTTTACAGCCAGAACCATATGATTGATGGAACCGAAGGGGAAAGAGAACGCCAGCGGTTAATGGAAGAGTACTGGAGCGATTCTGATTCTATAAATGAATTGCTTCACGGTGTTGTGTTGACGAAGGAATCTGAACCAATTGTCCAATTCATTCAGGCCGAAAGTCTTTCTCATCTAGATGCCGCCTCGGAGAGAACAGTGTTTATTCGCTTTGCTCCGAAGACAGCAAAGCTAGAAGAGCTTGTTAATTCATCTGATCAAAGAGAGTCGCTCAATGAAGTTGAATTCACTAAGTCAGCAGAAATCGGCGGAGTAATACGACTTATTGGATATCGCGAAGGCACTATTTTTTAACAGATTGGAGACAAAATGAAGCTAGGACCGGGACTTACATTTTCGTGGAAAAGGGCATTGGGGATTACCAAAATGAAACGGTCGATTTCGAAATCGACAGGAATTCCTCTGACCAGAAGTGGTCGGCAGCGTAAACTTGGCCGATGGATGGGGATGAAGTAACCCTGATCCGATTGGGACGAGTGCTAATCGGGGCGCTCCTCGCCCTCTCATTATCCAGTTGTGGCGGCATCATCGCCACGCCAGAAACTTCGACTACCTCAACAGTTGCGCCACCTACAGAGCCTCCAAAGTGGGGAGTGCCAACAGACCAGCGACCGAGTTACTTCTACGCAGCAGACATTCCCCAGCGTTCGCGTGACCGCGTTGAAGAGACATTCCAGAGGGCAACCCAATACTGGCCAAATTATGGGCCTTTGGAAGTCTGGGTTACCGGAATCCAAACCATGCCTATATTCAACATGATTAACGAATACTGCGATCGAAGATCTGAACTGAAACAGATGAACAAATTCACATGTTTAGATAAAAACAGGAACGGCTCGTTTGAAGAGTACCGAAAGTGGTCGGCTATTGATGCGATAGAACGCGACCATCGCATGCAAGGCCAACTTACTCACACCGCGAAGTATGGGTTTCTTCAGATCATTCTGTCTAACCCTGCAGGCTTTACCGATGAATTCTCGGAATACGCCGCATACGACCAGCAAATGATTTTTCATGAGTATTTTCACGTCATTCAATATTCTGCTTTCCCAAGCACGGTAGATATCGATAACAATCCAGCTAACGGCAAGAAACTCTTCGGACCAGCGTGGTTCTCTGAAGGCTCCGCTGAATTCATGTCTTTTCGGGCAGTGTCCGATCTTCGGCTTCGCGGCCAACTTCCCTTATATGAGGGGCAACTGGATGATCTCAGTTTTCACGATGCAATGGTGGAAAAGCTTGACGCAGCGAAGGCATCGATGCTGCGGTACAAGAATCTCAAACTTAGTGATGCAGCCGTGTATGACTCAGAGCTTTCGCCGTACAACATAGGAGCGTGGGCAATCGCATACCTGGTACACAAAACCAGCCCAGACGTCTTGCTAGATACGTTCTATCCAAACATCGCAAAACTTGGCTGGGCAAAGACGTTCAAACTCACATTTGGAATGAGCCCTGCTCAATTCGAGACAGAGTTCATGAAGTTCATGAAGCTCACGACGGACGAGCAAACGCCAATTCTGTAACAACTACCCGCGAATACGGGCAGCGAGTCCACTCGCACGGTTTATTGTGCTCATGACCGCGTTGGTAATGGAATCCTCGCTAGCAATCAATACAAGGTGTTGACGTGCTCGCGTAACGGCGGTGTACAGCAACTCACGACGAAGTAGTGGCGAACCAACTGGAGGCACAATCACAATCACTGTGCCGTATTCAGAGCCTTGTGACTTGTGAATAGTTGTAGCGAATGCGACTTCAATATCTTCAAGTGCACTCGGCTCAAAGCTGCTTGTTTGCGTTGCGAATACAACTCGTCGTCCGTTTTCGGTATTCACCACAATTCCAGTATCACCATTGACTAACCCGGTGCGCAGGTCATTGCGGGTATTAAGAAGCGGTTGACCAACTGCTCCACGTGTTGTTGATACGCCAACAGTGTGAGCAACAAATTTATTCCATGTAGAGACTCCAAACGGGCCCTCTCTGTGTCCACACAACACACGAACTGAGGAAAGGGAGGTAAGCGCTTCTTCGGAGTTACCTTGCGTGGCGAATTTCAGAGCCTCGCGGTAGCCAAGTAAATGACTATCAAGTTCGGCAAATACATGCGAAGACCTAGACGGTTCGTTGTCCGTCACTGGAAGTGAAATGAATGTGATTTCCTTATGTCCTTCTTGAATGAACTTAAGGACAGTTTCTGCATCTCTCGAAGAAAGACTCGCATCGCTTATCAAAGTGGCAAGCGTGCCAATGTTGTTTACGGAGTCGGGCTTATCTTCATTAGCTTGACGTCGGTTAACGGTCAACTTGGTTATGGGGTAGGTGCCATCGGCAAATAAAGAAGCTATGTCTGGCAGCACTGCACCTGCTTCAACACTCTTCAATTGCTGCGGGTCGCCTACCAATACGAGCTTGGTAGTAGGTGAAAGCGCTTCCAATAGTCGGGCCATTAGTGGCAACGACACCATAGAGACCTCGTCAATAATCACAATGTCATATGGCAACTGGTTTTGAGAATGGTGGGCAAATCGTCCACGGTTGCCGGGCGACCACCCGAGCAAACGATGAATGGTACTTGATACCTCAGTAACGGCTTTGATTGATGCCGCATGTGTCTGTGGAAAATGAGGCAGTGATAGCGACTTACCAACAGATGCTGTTACCTGACGTGCTGCTTTTGCGGTTGGTGCAGCGATTGCAACGCGAAGTGGTTTCGAAACAGCGTCAGGTTTGCTGCTTGCCCCGTGTTCGCTAAAGAAGGCGTGCAGCATTCCTGCAATTGTGTAGGTCTTGCCTGTTCCCGGACCGCCAAGGAGCACCGTCGTGTTGTGAGTAAGTGCTTGCATTACTGCTTGCGATTGCTTGTCATCCACTTTTTTTCCAAATACATCGCTCACCCAGGCTGCAGCCTGTTCAGGAAGTGGGGTAGCCGAAGCGGCCAAGCGTGTTCGCAATGCAATAGCCACTAATCCCTCATCTGCCCATTGGCGAGTGAGATATAACAAGTTTCCGAAGAGAACGAGTGGCTTGTTGTAATCGACATCGTCGAGTTTCTCGGGAAGGGGATTAGACACGAGTGGGCTGGCAGAGAGGTGACTGATCCAAGCAGATAATGATGGCCATTCGAGTTGGGCCTGCAGAAGTGGATCAATGTTCTCGTTCGATGATCCAATTTCATCTTTCACTTGCTGTTGGACGTTGGACAGATCTGCACAAACGTGACCATTTACAGGTGCCCACACAGCTATGGCAACCGAAAGATAATCGAGAAATGTTGGTTTCGATTTAGTTGAGCTAAACACCGCATCGGTAATGCGCTGCGCTGCATGAA
>JACCDP010811781.1_pt1 | contig 13374 bp, 10 predicted proteins | sample 7445841 | NCBI WGS metagenome assembly JACCDP01 (sample SAMN15323441, study PRJNA562643) | freshwater metagenome | isolation source: river surface water | place: USA:Blue River Watershed | collected 2017-08-17
ATAAGGAGTCTGAGGTTAGAGCTCTATTAAAATCAATCGCACCAGCAAACTCTGATAGCAATCAAAGATTAGGTGGTAAGTGAAAAAATGAGTGAGGATAAGAGGATCGAAAACACCCAGAGTAATTCTTCGCAGGATCCAAAGGCGAAGATGTTGGCTGCGCTCGCTAAAAAACAAAAGGGTCAAAACTCAGGCAAATCATCTGGACCAACAGGTGGCTCTAAGGTTGGTGCCGGTCAAACCGGTGGAGCAGCACCAAAGATGCACAGAAGAAAAGCAGGCTCTGCTTAATCTTAAGATTATCTTTTAAATAACCTTTTTCTTAAAGACAAAAAACTTAAGTGATAAAAAGCTAATAGGTGCTATAAAAGGAATTGGAATAAGCTTGGCAATCTTTGGATCAACACCAACGGTAATTAAACCTTTTAAAAGTAGTGTTCCTAAGCCCCAGAAGACTAGAAGATTTATCAAGAATTTAATACCAGATTTACCGTGGTCATTTTCACTCTTAAATGACCAAGAGTAATGCGCGATGAAGTTGAATATAATTGAAAGCAATCCCGCTAAAGAGTTCGCAACAAGTACTGAAGATATTACTGAATACATACCAATAAAGATCAGATAGTCAATTACAACAGTAGATATTCCCACGATTGCCCAGCGCCACATTGATCGATATTTTTTTAATAAAGAAATTACATTTTGCATTTATTGAATGACCCTTCGCAAATTATCCAAAGTAACAATCTAAATTTAAACCTAATAATAAGTTTATTCTTAAAGTAAGTGGCTTGGGCCGGGATCGAACCGGCGACCTAACGATTTTCAGTCGTTCGCTCGTACCAACTGAGCTACCAAGCCAATCAAATTTATTTTCTACTCTTTATGGTTTTGCCCCTGAAAAATAGTAGAGATAAAAACACAAAAAGATTTAAAATAAATCGCGACCCAGACGGGACTTGAACCCGCGACCTCCGCCGTGACAGGGCGGCGCGCTAACCAACTGCGCTACTGGGCCAGCTTTTAAAGAGAGTTGAAAATTACTTCTCATCTCACCTTTGCGTCCCCAACGGGATTTGAACCCGTGTTAACGCCGTGAAAGGGCGACGTCCTAGGCCACTAGACGATGGGGACAGTGGAGAGACAAGGGTATCGGTTCAATTAGAATGGACAAAACCAATGGGTTGCGGCAGAGTTTTTAGGTTACATAAAGTGCGATAATTACAATATGGGCATCATCTCAAACTGTACGGCCGCTAGTATAAAGGATGCAGCGACTTCCTTGATTAACGGAAATTTGGTTGCATTTCCAACAGAGACCGTCTATGGCCTAGGAGCGGATGCTTGCAACGAAAGGGCTGTTGCCAGAATTTATGAAGTAAAGAGTAGGCCTTCAGATCATCCACTAATTGTTCATATCTCATCAACTAAACTTTTGGATAAGTGGGCAAGATGTATTCCAGAGTATGCAAGAACTCTTGCGCAGTATTTTTGGCCAGGACCTATGACCCTAGTCTTACGCAGAAGTTCACTAGCAAGTGATTTGATAACTGGTGGACAGGATACTGTTGCAGTACGTGTGCCTGGGCACCGAGCTACCATTTCCATACTAAAAGAATTTGAGTCTTTAGGTGGCCAAGGAGTTGTTGCTCCTAGTGCAAATAAGTTTGGAAGGGTTTCTCCGACTACAGCCTCTGCAGTTATAGACGCTATTGGTAACAAATTAAACTCATCAGATATTGTAATTGATGGTGGCCAAAGCGCATTTGGTTTAGAGTCAACAATTATTGATTGCCAAGATATCAGCCCAAAAATATTGAGGCCAGGACCGATATCTATTGCTGACATCAATTCTATTTGTGAAGTTAAAAAACAGCCATACATAATCCAAATTCCATTGGTAAGAGTATCCGGTGGATTTAAAAGTCACTATAAACCTTGTGCGCAAGTAATAATTTCAGAAAATCCTCAAAAAGGAGATGGGTTTATTGCCTTTAAGTCAACACCAACTCCTGAAGGAGTAATTCGGCTTGCGAGTCCTGAAACTTCGGAAGAATATGCAAGGCAATTGTACGAGGCGCTTAGGTTTGCGGACTCATTGAAATTGAGCCGAGTTTGCGTTGTAAGGGCACCCATTCAAGGTATAGGAATTGCGATAAATGATAGATTAGTAAAAATTACCGCCTGAAGATTACCTAACATTCGGCTTGAAATTCAGTTTCACTTTTGCTTTATCCCAATTAAAATCCATGTTTGCTCAATCCAGTAAAGATCAATGTTGTTTTCGAGAATAATCTTCTTTAATTCCAAAATAGCCTCAAGTACGCCTTTTGGCGAATTATAAACTGATAGATCTTCAATTAATAGCGTAAAGTCGTGCCAAATTATTATACCCAAATCTGATAAAAGTGAAAGTGCAAGCTTGGAATCGGATACACAGGTATCCCTATCGTGACCTCCATCAATAAATATTGAATCAAATTTTCTGTCGAAATCGCTTTTTCTGAGCTGAGTTGAATCGGCTAAAATCTGAGTGACTCTATTCTCATATTTATTCATTCTATATATCCAACCTATTGAATTTCCTTGGTCGCTCGGATAGTCACTATTCAAGCCAGTGAATATTTCACGCAAAGCTGGATAATTTGAACTTGGATAAACACTTGTGATTTTGGCTTCTTTTTCTCTCTCACCATCAGGTAAGTTTATTGTAACAACATTGCCTTTCGCGTTAGAGCAATATAAAGAGGTTCCAAATCCCTCCCATGTGCCAAACTCTAAGTGATTCTTTGGATCCAAAGCTTTATACAGTTCCGCCAAAATAGGAGCGTCATTAACCTCCATTTTTGGCCCTCTTCCGGGTAAGCGTGCATTAATTTCTAAGTCAAGGCCTTTAAGATCTGAATTTAGTTTTTTAAGCAATTCTGATGCAGAAATAGTTTTTACAAAATTCTGTAAGCTCAATATCAATATGCTCAAATTTGAACTAACCTGTTTGCAAGTTGAAAACTCGTGTGGAAAAATTGAGATTGATTGTGGCCACCTATCATGTATGTTTTCTGATTTCTTAAGCAAAAGGTTATTTGCATCCATTAGATAAGCTTCACGGTATCCAAAATCGACAAGTTTCTCTAACAAATTTCCCACCTCAAAGCCCCGCGTATTTAGTGCATGGCTAAACTCAATCAATAAATAAGGATTATACTTATCAAGAACATTTCTAGCCCCATTTAATACTTCAATTTCATACCCATCCGTATCTACCTTAATCAGATCAATTTTAGTAAGATTTTGCTTGGTAGCAAAACAATCAAGTGTCAGAAAATTGTATGAATTTTTCTTTGGGCGACGTCCCCATATTTTAAATATCCTATCAATTCTTGTACCACATTGATTACCAAATGCTAGTTGAAATGTTTTCACATTAGATAAATCATGATATGACAGGTTCTTCCTTAACATTTTTATTGTACTTGTAGGCTCGATTGCATATATGGAACCAGCATGAGCCAGCTTACCGAACATTATTGAATAGATCCCAATATTTGCACCAACATCAATGACATTCCAATCTGGTTTTATTCGACTTACTACCCATTTTTTTGTATTCATTTCACAATTAGGATAGTAGTCCTTAAAAACGCTATATGCCGCAGGTAAATATAGTCTCCCTAACTCAGGTACATCAGTATAATTTGAAACCTTAATATCGAACATCTTATATATCCACTGTTTAGCTTTAACTTTTTTCAATAAAAATGCATTTTTAATCAACATAAAATGCTGATTTCCGATTTTCAAAAACTTAATAACCCGTTTCATAATTTGTCTAGAATAACACAACCTAAAGAATATAAAGATTTTTATGCGGTTGAGTTTTGAGTTTAATTACTGAATCAACTTTAAAACAATCATCATTTTCAAAAAAGTATGAGTAATTTATTTTCAAGGATAACGAGAACTATTATTATTCACGCCCACTTCTCACTATACTAAAATGCAAAAATAATATTAATTTTTCATTCCATCTAAGTAAAAATCAATTCATGCTGTCTGGTTATCTAAAGTACTTGTGACTAGTAAATGCCAACCTAGGGACTTTTCTAAGACCTTAAAAAAATCTTCCTGCATAACTTCGAACCATGGTTCCAGCACGTATTTGTACTGGACATAATCTGCGACCTTATACGGAAAAATATGATCTTGCCGAATGTCCTGTGCTAAAAATCCTGTAGATTTCAATATTTCTCTAATTTCGTCCGATGTGTAGGTATTTGCAATTGGACACCCAGATTGAGCTTCCGGCTGATCAATTCCACCCAAAATTAATGCATTCTTCCAAGAGTTTTTTGCGTATACCATAATCTTTAAGACAGACTCAGAAGTCATTAGAAGCCTTATCGAATTAAGTGCATTCGTAATGCTTGGTGTGTGATGGAGAACTCCAAAAGAGTATATAAAATCAAATTTTTCACCAGGGAATAATTCATGAACTTCCTCGGCACTTCCTTCCATCAGTCTTCCATTTAAACCGTAAACCTCGAATCTTTGTCGACTAATTTTTAATGACTCTTTTGAAATTTCTAATCCGGTGTATTCCGCACCGGAACGTGCAAAATTTATTGCATCGGTTCCTATGCCGCATCCAATTTCTAGTACTCTCTTATTTTTCCAAAAATCGAAATCTGCAAAACTAGGAATATGGGGCTCAACAAAATACTTTCTGAGTTCTACTTCATCAAAATATTTCTTCGTCCCTAGTGGTGAGTTTGAGTGCCGAATGTTACAGGGACGTGAATCCCAAAATTTTATTACCGAATCAATACTGGCGTTCTCCAATGACATGCACAAATGCTACCATAGTTGACATGTCTCGTTTAGGCGCAAAACTTTATAACGCAACAATACAAATTGTAAAAATGGCGGTATAATTATTTTCTCGGTTTATTCGGTTAGACTTAGAATTAATGGTGTTGAATTATGGGGCTCGTACATGTGTTTTCTACACGAACTATCGCTCAAAATATTTTGTGGGCGGTTTTTTTCTCGCCGTATTGTTTCATAATTAATTTAGCATATGGATCAAAACGGTTTATAAAATCAATATTGGATTATAAGCCAAAAGCGGAGTACCCTAGCACTTCTCGTAATTATTTTGAGGACGATGCCAAACATCTGAGCCTTGGCTCCAATTATTCAATTGAAGTTTCTAAATGGAGAAAAAGTGAAGACGAATTAAAAGAAAATCTAGTTGTTCACGATCGGTTCAATGAATTTTACTTTCAAATAAATGCATTAGGATTAAAGGGAAAAAAGTGCGAGAAGAATTCATCAAATAAGCTTATAGCGGTTTGGGGCGATTCGGTGGTGTTTGGTATCTCTAGGGGTTGGGTAGAATTAGCTAACGATCATGATAAAATTTTTTTGAGTGGTGGGCTTGAAGGTGCGAATGCAGAAAGCATTTTTAAATTTGCAAAATTAAAAAATTCTGAGTATCTTTTTGATTTAAATATTTTTTCTCTCGGTTGGCACAGCAAACATGATTTGCAATTAATTTGGAAAATCTTAAAAAAAGCAAAAAAACTTCCAAAAATTTGCTTGATGACTCTTCCATATTCTATTTCTAGACAACTAGCAAAAAAAGATTTGAGTGCTTTTTTTAACGATAATCAAGACCTGAATGAATCATACTTTTTTTGGGGAAATATTGATTACTCAATAAATAATTCACGCCGTTTATCTAAACAGATTTATAATCAAAATCGCTTAACACGTGCTTTTGCGCTCCATCACCGAATTCCCCTTTTGGATCTTGAAAGGCATTTTCAAAATGAACAAAGTCTAGAACGATTTCGGAATTTATTTTTTGATTTAGGACATCCTAGGCAAATCGCATATCCATATTTAGGGTCTTGCTTATCTGAGTTTACGATGGAGCAATTATGATAATGTTGAAGATCTTATTGTACTTAACATTTCCATTATGGAATAAATCAAAAAAGTTTGGTTCACTATTCTTGAAATTTTTCAGGAAAAATGAAGATAAAACCGCTCTCACTTATCCGATGATATAGAGTCCTGCTATGAAAATTCTAGGTTTGTCAGGACTTTATCATGATAGCGCGGCAGCGCTAATATCTAACGGAGAAATCTTAGCGGCTAGTCATGAAGAGCGTTATTCTAGAATTAAACAAGATAGATCCATGCCAATTAGAGCAATTAATCGAGTTCTAGAAAATTCCAACACTTCATTTAACGAGATCGATAGAATTGTATGGTTTGAAGAACCTTATTTGAAATTTCAGAGGTCCTTAAAAATAGTAAGAGACAGATGGCCAAGTAAGGCTGGGTTTAGCGCATTTAATCAATTGAGCACCACTCCATATACGAACCGTGGGTACATAAAAAGTTTGTTAAAGTCTAAGTTAAATTGGACAAGAGACGTCGATTTTGTCGAGCACCATGAGAGCCACATGGCAAGTGCGCTCCTTGCGAAGAGAGGCTTTGGTAAAACACTAGTTTTCACCGCCGATGGGATTGGTGAATTTGAAACAGCGACAGCATACCTATTTGATTTTGCTAATCATTCGATACCTCCAATTAAAGTTTGGAGTCTGGAGTACCCGAATTCAATTGGATTATTTTATTCTGCGATCACGCAGTATCTAGGGTTTGAAGTTAACGAAGGTGAGTATAAAGTCATGGGGTTAGCTCCTTACGGAGAGCCGAAATTTCTTCAAAATCTCAAGGGGTTGTCAATGGATAGAAAATCAACTCTGGGTAAACCCATTTTTGGTGAGAGCATTATTAATTGGGGTCATCCAAAATTGGCATACGGTAAAAAGCTACCAAAATTATTTAACCAAAAGTCCCCACCTAATACTTTTGAGGAAAAGGCCGATGTTGCTGCTAGTACGCAAAAATTCTTAGAGTTTATTCTGATATCAGTTTTGGAAGAGTTAATTGAGGTGCACAGACCTGAAAGTATACGTTTAGCTGGAGGTGTAGCATTGAATTGCACTGCTAATTCAGCAATAGCTCGACATTTTAGATTACCAGTAGATGTGCAACCGGCATCTGGCGATGCAGGTTGTGCAGTTGGCGCGGCCCTATTATTGGCATATAAACTAAATGACATCGATTTTTCACAACTTCCCAATCATTATCCAGTTTATTTAGGTTCACCTGTAGGATCTAAAATCGAACTTGATAGTTTCTATGCGAGTATTGCAAATAACACAGATTTGATAATTGATGATGTATCAACAAAAGAAGTAGCTCAATTACTCGCAGACGGTAAAGTTATTGGAGTTATTAGGGGGCGAGCAGAATTTGGTCCTAGAGCACTTGGAAATAGATCAATTTTGGCCAGTCCGCTGACAGCAAAAATGAAGGACCATTTAAACTCTGCAATAAAATTTAGAGAAGAGTTTCGGCCATTCGCACCTGTTGTGACCCAAGAGGATTACGATAAATTCTTCGAGAGATTACCTGGGGATAGTGCGAAACACATGCTATTCACCGTAAATTCCAAATTTCCAAATCTAATCCCCGCTGTAACGCATGTAGATAATACAAGCAGAGTTCAAGAGCTGAGTGCTCAGTTAAATCCGTTCTTACATGAAGTTTTAACTGAATTCGGAGGCATCACAGGGGTTCCAGTATTGACACTTACATCTTTCAATTTAAAAGGTGAGCCAATAGTTCAAAATGCAGACGATGCACTTAAAACATTTATGGCGAGCGGTATTGACGCACTTGTGGTTGAATCACGAATTATTTATAAGACTAGATAAAGTTTAGATTCGTAATTTTGTCATGTTCAATACCTAATAGAAAGCAATTCTTCCTTTTTGGTTAGATGATATCAAGAAATTTAATAAAAAATTTTCTTATTACTCGTCTAAAAACAAATGGAAGCAGGAAGTATGTCTTCAAAATTATTCTTGCAAAGAAAGTTTTCTTAATAAATTTGTGATTAAAATTTTTTGGGAAATATTCAGTGTTTTTCAAATCAGCAACAAAAAGATTCAACAACAAATAAACTTTAAACAGTTTAAAGTATCTAAATTTATCATTTGCTTTTTTTATATTGCCAGAGAAAATCAGCGAATAGTTATTCATCAGTGGAGAAGAACAAAATTCTCGCACAATACTCCGAAGAGCCCAATGGTTTGTCCTAATACAAATAACACGCGTATTCTGTTGTAGGCGAGCTAAAATTTCTACATTACTTTGTATTGTCGTTAAGTATGCACTAAAATCAAAATTCACTAAATTTGCTTCTAGAGATTCGTCCAGTATTCCAAAATCTAAGACAGCAACCTGAATCCTTTCATTAGATTGAGCCGACACTGCTCCAACGAATTGCATTCGTCTCGTACCGGTAAAGAAATCTTTACCAGAACCCAATAATTTTTGCTCCAAGCAGTTGGCTGAAGACACAAGCATCCTTGTAGTCCGGTTTAAACTGTCGAATTCATTTTGAATAAAGAAATCTACCAGAGCTTGTTTGTATGTAATGGAATTACAAACTTCTTCTATAGTAGCAATATTACTTAATTCACTTTTTTTCATTCTGAAAGTGCTTTCTAGTGGAAATCGAATAGATTCAATTTCATAATCAGCTAACCCCCAATCATTTGAGTTTTCGTAATTCTTACCCACAAGCTCAATTGGGTTAGTTTCTTTCGAAGAGTGAAAGTGAGTTTGAATCCGTAAGTGATTCTGATGAAAGCCTTGAACTAGTTCGTTATCCAGTATCTTTGAATTAATGGAATTCTCAATCTCCATAATTGCTGAGAGCCTAGCATCTACATGCCACCCTTTAAGCATATCCTCAGGGAAACCTTTAACCGAATACCAAAGTGACTTTGTGGCCAGCTGGAAATCACCAACCCCATCAGGAAAATAGTTTTTGCTTTTCGGATAGGGCTTGGAATTAATCCGTCGCAAAAGATCGCCATTAGCACCAATGGCTCTAATTTTCATGATTGTATTCTCGGGATCATTCCTATCAAATTTATCCCATACGTATTCTGGTATTTCATATCTGTAAAGATGATAAAGTCCAAAGTCTAATTCCTTCAGAATTTGCTGAAAATTTTTAGTATATAAATTAAAGAGCATGTCGGTATTCGTTGATAAAATCCACTCATTTTTCGCCCTCCTAATTCCAACATTTCTTGCAATAGGCTCAAGGATTGGAGTTGAACTGCTTTGGCGAAGCTTATTGTGTATAGAATTTCTCACCCGAAAAACTACAAGGTGTTCCTTAGTCTTTTGAGTTAACGTATCACTTATCGCCTCTATAAAACTCGGCGTGAAGTCGTCAGTATTCCAGTCAACAAACACAATCTCATCGGAGTCGGCCATAAATAATGAGATGTTATTCATACTATTTGCCACACGTTTACTCAAGTTGTAACCATGGCCATCGTTACGTCCAATTAACACTACTGAGATCATTCGATAATAGTACTGTTTTTAGCAAAACCTGAGTAAAATCCCCTCATGAACGTTTCTGTTATTGGACTTGGCAAGCTCGGGCTTCCCTTGGCAGTGTTATTGGCAAGGGCAGGCCATAAAGTATTTGCTTTTGATTCTTCAGAGTCGCATTTGAGAGCTCTAAAATCCGGTGAGTTCATTTCGAAAGAACCTCAATTAATGGATTTTCTGAATCAAGCAAAGAATAATTTAGAGTTCTGTAGCGATATTTCACACGCAACACGAACAGCTGATGCAATATTTATAATTGTACCAACTCCAAGTCAATCAGATGGATTTTTTTCAAATACCGAAGTTGTTAAAGTTATAAATGGTTTTAAGCCAAAAGATTTCTTGAATCGAAAAATTGTCATTAACATTGTTTCGACTGTAATGCCTGGTTCATCAAGGGGAGTTATTCAGTCTGCAATTGAAAAAACTTTAAATCAATCGATAGGTGACAATATTGGTCTTTGCTATAACCCTGAATTTATTGCTTTGGGCTCTGTCATAAAAAATATGCAACAACCAGACATGCACCTTATAGGACAGTCAAGTAAGTGGGCTGGAGATATTGTAGAAAAAATTTTGGACTCTATTGTTGTTCAATCAGTACTTTGTCGGCGCATGAGTTTAACTGAAGCTGAATTAGTGAAAATTGCAGTTAATAATTTTGTAACGATGAAAATTTCTTACGCAAACAATTTGTTTCAAGCTGCAATTAAGCTACAACAGGTAGATATCGATACTGTTACTGAAGCTATAGGCTTAGATTCTAGAATCGGACAAAAATACTTGAAAGGATCAGCACCATATGGCGGTCCTTGCTTTCCCAGAGATACCAGGGCTCTGTCAGCGCTATATGACAGCCTCGGTGTGCCTTCCGAACTCTCTTCAGCCACTGAGCGTATAAACAAAAGTCATGTTGATTTCATTACTGATCTAATAAAAGATTCCTTGGGCAATTCAAAGACTATAGGTGTTATTGGTGTTTCTTACAAAGAAGGTACACCAGTAGTTGAAGAAAGTCCTGGAGTTGCAATAATTAGGAATCTTTTAGCAGCTAACTTTGAAGTATCGATTTGGGATGATGAATACATAGAATTACCAAAGGACCTAAAACCTAATGTAAGCATTAAAAATAGTGTGCATGAAGTGATTTTAAAATGTGACTATTTGATAATTACGCGTCCGTTCACCAATATCAAAACAATTTATTCAGAGTTGAAGAACAGTAAAAAACCTTATCTGGATTTATGGAGACAGGTAAAATAAAAGCCAACGATCAATTTCCTGCAATTTCGGCCATTATTCCTACCACGGGTAGGAAAAGCTTAATCTCAGCAGTACAGTCTGCTAAGAGTCAAACCTATCCACCAATTGAGATTATAATTATTTGTAATGAGAATTTGAGAAGTAATCAATATATTGCTGAGGCATCAAAACTTTTAAACGTTAGAGTTTTGTATAATTTATCTGGTTCGGCTTCAAAGAATCGAAATCAAGGAATACTTAGCGCACAAGGTGAATTTGTAGCATTTCTCGATGACGATGATGTTTGGCATCCAGAAAAATTGAGATTACAATCCGCAATTATAAAAAATGGTAATTTTGATGTTGTTTGTAGTAAAGTACAGTATCAGGGGTGGAAAAGAAATATAGCTCCAGAAAAAATCTTTGACAGTAGCGAACTATTTATAAACTCACTTTATGGTAGTTGGAATTTTGGGTCAAGAAAATTTGGAATACCTACTCCAACTTTAGTTGTTTCAACTTCATTGGCCAAACAAGTTTTATTTGATGAGACCTTGGCTGAGAGGGAAGACATTTGGTTTGTTCATAGACTCCAATGTTCTGGCGCAAAAATTTACCAGATAGATGAAGTACTTGTTACTGTTTCCTATACAAAACCTTATACCAACCGAAAGATTGATATAAATCAAGAAATTCAATGGTTTATAAGATTAAACACAATAAGTCGAAATTTGGGGTGGAAATTTCTGTTCGTAATATCAATTAGGAATTGTTTAGCAAACTTGAAAATATTCAGCGTAATGCAACTAACTATTCAAGCAATCAAATCAAAAAAGTCAGTTTACTGATCAAACAAATGTATATATCAACTTTATGTAGTAAAAAAGTTTAAATTAATGATTTTGCTCTTAAGATTTTTTTGAAATTGTATTAATCTGACTATCGATCCAATCGTAGGTTTTTTCAAGCCCTTGCTTTAGGCTTAATTGGTAATCCCAACCAAGTACGCGCCGAATCAAATCGTTTGAAGAATTTCGTCCACGAACACCTGTTGGTGCGTCGAGCTTGTGTTTACGCGAAACAACTTTTCCAGAAACTTCAGAAACAATTTCGATTAATTGGTTAATTGTCACCATCTCTTCTGATCCGATGTTGATTGGTTCCGTGAAATTCGACTGCATCAATCGACGTGTGGCTTCAATGCATTCATCTATATACAAGAATGAGCGTGTCTGAAGGCCATCCCCCCAGACTTCTATCTCCCCGCCCTCAGAGGGAAGTTTTGCGATTTTTCGACAAATCGCGGCTGGAGCTTTCTCGCGGCCTCCATCCCACGTTCCCTCAGGTCCATAAATATTGTGATATCTAGCTATCGCAACTGGTAACTTGTAATTTCGATGGTAGGAAAGAAAAAGTCGCTCGGAAAACAACTTTTCCCACCCATACTCACTATCTGGGTTTGCCGGATATGCGCTTGATTCCTCGCAATTTGGATTTTCTGGATCTAACTGATTGTGTTCCGGGTACATACATGCACTTCCCGAGTAGAACAACTTTGTTTTGTTAATTCCGTATGAATCATTTATCTCGCGCTGAGCATCTAGAACATTCAAATTTATCGTTGCTGAATTATGCATGATGTCTGCATCATGGTCACCAGTAAAAACAAAGCCAGCTCCTCCCATGTCTGCAGCAAATTGGTAGATTTCGTCAAAAGCCATGTCTGGCTTAGCAAGGACTAGGGAGTCCTTGACCGCCTGTTGGTTTCTTAAGTCTCGAATAAAAAACTCATCTGCCGCTGTTGGAGAAAATTCTGGTTCCTTCAGGTCGATACCGCGAACCCAGTAACTTTCGCTTTTAAGACGCTTGACCATATGACTGCCGATAAAGCCGCCAGCTCCCAAAACAAGTGCTTTTTTCATAAAGTAATCCTACTGGGTTGGAATAAGAACCGAAGTAGACTTCTGTAGAGTTGGGAATATAATTTCAATAATGATCCTGTAGTTTTGGCCATACATTAAGTAAGAAGTATCGCAATTTTGAAGAATTTGCCCCAATTAGCCCCAGTAATAAAGCTAATCAAGTTCCAGTCTTTGGCCATACACTAACTGTGCGCAAGAAACGAACTAGTTTCATCCTATATACTAATAGTTCAACAATGGGTTAAAGGGCTAAAAGCTCATTAATTCAGGCTGAAGTGGGGCCTTTAGCTCAGTCGGTAGAGCAACAGACTTTTAATCTGTGGGTCGTCGGTTCGATCCCGACAGGGCCCACTTTTCAAGTTTCTCACGCGTGTTTGAGATAGCCTGGCAACTTTGCTGATGTTCTATTCTTCACTGTATTCTGCCTAAGTCTGTCGAGGCTTGATCTAAATGTCTTAAATGCCCTATTTGTACTTAGTGCGCGACATTTAGAGGGAAAGTTCGTAGAGGTGAATAGAGGCAGCGACGGCTGGCTTAAGTACTACAAAACCGGTTAAGCAAGGGGCAAAACAAAATGGCATTTAAGGGCAAGGCATCCAAGGCAGTTGAGGGATCAAATCCTGCTTCCTGGAGTGTTGCCCAATTTTCATCTTTTTATACACAAAACCGATCTGAGTTAATAGCCCATGCCAATCGGATTGTTAAAGATAAG
>JACCDP011571179.1_pt1 | contig 13374 bp, 15 predicted proteins | sample 7445841 | NCBI WGS metagenome assembly JACCDP01 (sample SAMN15323441, study PRJNA562643) | freshwater metagenome | isolation source: river surface water | place: USA:Blue River Watershed | collected 2017-08-17
GAGTAAACCATGGTAAGCAAGTACACACCGAGGTACATCGTACCCCAATGGGTAGGATTGTCGCACATAAATACAGATCAGCAGATAAACAATTCGAGTGGGAAGGCGATCAGGCGGAGGCAGGGTTCTTCGGGCAGTATCTTTTCTCGCCGTCCGAGAACATTTCTGTCACGATTACGGAAGGTGCTATCGATACTCTCTCAATTGCTGAGATTACTGAGTCTAGGTGGCCGGTGGTATCACTCAAAGGAGGTGCTCAATCAGCTAAGAAGGAAATAAAACAGCAGCTAGAGTGGCTTAACAAATTTAAAGAGGTTAGATTATGTTTTGATAGTGATGACCCAGGACAGAAAGCAGCTGTGGAATGTGCACAATTATTCAAGCCAGGGTTTGTAAAGATTATTCAGCTTCCGATGAAGGACGCTAATGAAATGCTACTAGCAGGGAAGGTAAGTGAGCTGAGTAAGGCACTTATGAATGGTAAGATATACAGACCAGATCATGTAGTTAATAGCCGTGATCTTGATTGGGGTGAGATATTAGCACCAGTTGCTAAGGGGTGGGACTTACCTTACCCCCTACTAAATAGTATTGTTCGTGGTATATTACCCCGTAGGTTATACCTTCTATCAGCAGGATTTGGATGCGGTAAGACAACAATCATGAAGGAGATGGCACTGCATCTACGTCTAAAGCATAACTTAAAGATCGCCTCTATACATTTGGAAGAAGGTATTCAAGAGACCGTATTGTCTTATATCTGCATGGATAATAACATACCAGTAAGTAAGGTTCTAGAAGACCCATTGCTTATCGGTCAGGCAAACTTAGAATCATCTAGGAGTAAATTATATGAAGATGGTAGTTTCGTGTTTTACCGCCATTTCGGTAGCGATGACGTTGACAATCTTATCAGTAAAATTGAGTACTTTGCAGTTGGCGAGCATTGTGATGTTGTTCTCTTTGACCATGTCACTGCTGCTGTTTCTGGCATTAAGGGAGGTTTGGAAGGTGATCGGAAGACGATCGACTATTTAATGGACTCACTACGCTCTCTTATACAAAGAACCGGTGTAACTATAATAGCTGCTGCTCAGTTAGTAAAAGGTAATTCAGGTAAAAGCTTTAATAACGGTGCTGAGATTACTATTAGTGATCTGCGAGGGTCTGGGCAGTTAGCCGGTGTGCCGGATGTTATATTTGGTGTGGAAGGCGATCAACAAGGTGATATGCCCAACTGGAGGCAAATAAGAGTTCTAAAGAACAGAATAACAGGTAAGGTTGGTATTGCTGATGAATTGATGTATAATGATAATACTGGCAGACTTGAAAAATATAACGGAGTGACGATGGGGGAATTCTCTGATGGTCAAGAAATGTTTTAGGAGTGATTACTATGAAAACTAAAGGTGAGAAGTTAGCAGAAAAACTAGGCCTGATGGCTCCGAGCGAGTTAACTCCCTCTACATATGAGGGCTGCATAAAGAATCTAGGCATTGATTATGAATCCTTTAAGACTCCTGGATGTACTGCCGTAGGTTTAGGTAGTATATGTGAGGATCATGGACGCTTACTAGAATTCGGCAATACAGTAAACCCTCATGTAGTTCTTATAGGTAAGGGTATTACATTTGATAGTGGCGGCTATTCTATTAAACCGTCTGGGTTGATGCATCACATGAAGTTTGATATGATGGGTTCTGCTAATGTATTAGGAGCCTTTATAGATGGGACAAAGAAGGATACACTAATCGAATTATGTATCGCTGAGAATCGTATAAGTTCGCGTGCAATCCTCCCTGGCCATGTAATTAAATACGTTAATGGTGCTAAAGTTGTTGTCGAGAATACGGATGCAGAAGGGAGGCTTGTGCTTGCTGACGGGATATTACGTGCTAAGCAGCTCGGGGCTAAGAAGCTTGTAACTGTGGCAACACTTACTGGGGCGATTGTAGCGGCATTAGGACAGGATACAGTAGGAGCATTCGTTGAGGCTGATGAAGACTGGGAGGCTATTCGTACCGCCTTCAAAGGAGCTAAGATTGGCGTATGGCGTATGCCTTACTTATATGACGCTGTCATGCCTACACTAAAACGAAAAGGAGGTGTTGTATCTAATCATACACAGAATAGGACCGTACCAGGAGCTTCTGTGGCAGCATCGTTTCTAAAGCATTTTGCTAAGGATACTCCTCTAATACACTTAGACATAGCCGGCGTAGCCTATAGAGACGAGGAAGTCCGTATTGATATGGTAAAAGTACTGAGTAAGTTGAGTAAAATTTTATGACAACTATCTTGTTTGACTTAGAGAGCGACGGCCTATTGGCTGATATGACGAAAATACATTGTATCGCTATATCAGAAGATAGGGCAGCCCCTAAACTATATGAACCAATACAGTTCGAGGAGGCTCTCGGTATTTTAAGCAAGGCGGATATTCTGGTAGGCCATAACAGTATCGCTTTTGATGTTCCCGCCCTAAAAAAGATATTAGGGTGGGTACCATCTTCACATACAAAACATTATGATACATTCATAGCGAGTCAGTTATTATTTCCCCAGCTTGCAGAGCGATCTATGTCTCTGCCGCCAAGCTTACGAGGGTCACATGGATTACAGGCATGGGGCTTGCGTTTGAAAGTGAATAAGGGGGATTATCAAGGGCCTTGGGATGTACCTAGTAAAGAAATGTTTGATTACTGTGTACAGGACGTCCAAGTTCTAATTGCTATTTATAATCGGTTCATGAGAGATGCTTACCCCGAACCGGCTGTAGCTACTGAAATGGAACTAGCCCCAGTTATAAGTCAGATGGTGGAGCACGGTTTCAAATTCGATGTTAATAAGGCACAAGATTTACATGCTATGTTACTGGCTGCACGGGTCGAGATGGGGGATAAGCTTCAAAAAGAATTTCCAATTCGTTGTATAGCCATCGAGGAGAAGGTGGCAAAAATAAATTCTAAGCTATATACTAAAGGTGCGCCTTATACTGTTATCGAGTTTGAAGAGTTTAACCCGAATAGTAGGAAACAAATTATATCCCGTTTAAAGGATAAGTATAAGTGGCATCCAAAAGAATTTACTGAGTTAGGTTCTCCAATCATTGATGAGGACACATTGAACGCTTTACCGTACCCTGAGGCACAGACCCTAGCCTCTTACTTTACCATCCAGAAACGTATCGGTCAGTTAGCAGACGGGCGTAATGGATGGTTGCGGCTAGTGGACGCTAATAACCGCATACATGGTAAGTATATGCAGTGCGGTACATTGACTGGACGAGCTACACATTTTAACCCTAACATAAGTCAAGTACCTTCTGGGCGCTTACTTTACGGTAAGGAATGTCGAGAATTGTTTATAGCTGATAAAGGTAAAGTTTTAGTAGGCGTGGACTTAGCTAGTTTAGAACTAAGATGCCTAGCCGGTTACATGAAACCATTTGATAATGGGTCTATGATACAATCGGTATTATATGGTACAAAGGAGAATAGGACAGATGTTTATTCTTTAGCAGCAGATGCTTTAGGTCTTACCAGGGATACAGGAAAGACGCTTGTGTTGGCACTCATATATGGAGCTGGACTTAAGAAACTTGCGTGGACAGTGAATCCTAATCTAAGTGAAGACTCAGCCGTAAAATATGGAGCAGAAATAAGAACAACGATTGAAACAAGCCTAGACGGATATGAATTACTGGTAAATGCTGTACAAGCTAAGCTTAAGGCTGTAGGTTTTCTCAGTGGTTTAGATAAAAGAAAACTTATACCACGAAGTGATTACTCAGCATTAAACACTCTCTTACAATCAGCTGGAGCAGTGATCGCAAAGCGTTTTGTAATTATCGGTAACGAATTATTGACCTCAAATTCGTTAATTGCTAACATTGTTGTATGGAGCCATGACGAAGTAGTGGTTGAATGTGTGCCGGAACATGCAGAACAAGTTAAGGATTTATTTATAAAGGCGGCAAAATTATCAGGGGAGTTCTATAACTTCCCATGTCCTATGGATGGAGAGGGTAAAATTGGTAGAAATTGGTTGGAGATTCATTAAAAGGATTGTTCAGGTGAGATAGTTGTTGCAATGTTAGGAAAATTAAGGTATAATATTTAAATTAACTAATAGGAGTAATAGATGAAGATTAAGAGTAGCAGTGGAGGTGGTAAGTTTTCCCCTGTACAGGTGGAGGAGGGAAGCCATGTAGGTACTCTAGTTAAGGTGGTTGACTTAGGCCTCCAAGACAGAGGCGAATGGAAAGGCCAGAAACTATCGGATGCACCATTATTAGGGTTAACATTCGAACTACCACACTTGTTTGTGGATGATGATGAATCAAAGCCAGTACACCTCTATAAGGAAGTCACCCAGTTTAATAATCCTAAGAGTACTTTACACACTTTTGCAAAAGCCCTTTTAGGCGGTACCGCAAAAGCAGAGGCTGAACTAGAAAGCCATATCGATTTAGCTAAATTACTCGGAAAGAGCGCACTGGTTACGGTCGGCAAGACTAGTACAGGACGGGCTAAGATAACTGGTCTATCGCCCCTTGTTAAGGGTATGACAGTTCCAGAACCAAAGACTGAGCTAGTTTTATTCGATTTAGATTGTCATACAAAAGAAGATTTAGAAGCTTTACCAGCTTTTATACAAGCTAAAATTGCTGCACGTTTAGATGGTAAATCGTCATCATCATCATCAGATTCGGATGAAGTTGAGTTTTAAATAGGAACTAATAGGAGTTAATAGATGAGTAAATTACTAGATGAATTTTCAGAGCAATACTCCAGTCTTTTTAAAGATATTGGATCGTTGTCTCTGGAAGAGTATTTGAAATCCGCAAGAGAAACTCCATCTATGTATGCAACCGCCCATGAACGTCTTATTACTGCTATTGGAGAACCTACTCTAATTGATACCAGTAAAGACCCAAGGTTGGGACGCTTACATTCCAATGCCACAATCCGCCGTTATCCTGCCTTCGAGGATTTCTACGGCATGGAAGAGACAATTGAATCCATCGTAGGGTTCTTAAAACAAGGTGCCCAAGGTCTGGAAGAGCGCCGTCAAGTACTATACTTACTCGGTCCTGTGGGAGGCGGTAAATCCTCTTTGGCTGAACGTTTGAAACGGCTTATGGAAAAAGAACCCTTCTACGCTATAGAAGGTAGCCCTGTATTTGATAACCCTCTCAGTTTGTTTACTAAAGAGGCCGCAGATAAGTTAGGGATTCCTGCTCGTTACTTTGTGACTAAACCTTCACCATGGTTGTTGAAGCGTCTCAAAGAGCTTAACGGAGATATATCAAAACTCCGTGTAGTTAAGTTACAACCCTCGCAACTGAATCAGGTTGGCATGAGCCGTACTGAACCAGGTGATGAGAACAACCAAGATATATCATCTTTGGTAGGTAAAGTGGATATCAGTAAACTTCATAAGTTTACACAGGAAGACCCAGATGCTTATAGTTACAGCGGTGCTCTTAATAGAGGTAACCGCGGTATCCTTGAGTTTGTGGAAATGTTTAAGGCACCACTGAAGTCTTTGAACCCACTGTTAGTAGCTACTCAAGAGCATGTCTATAATGGTACTGAAGCCATTGGTGGTATGCCTTTTGAGGGGATTATTCTGTCACACAGTAATAACTCTGAGTGGGAGAAGTTCAAGAACAATAAAACTAATGAGGCGTTCTTAGATCGAATCTATCTTATTAAAGTTCCTTATTGCTTACAGTTCTCTCAGGAAGTTAAAATTTATGAGAAGCTATTAAGCAGTAGTACACTTAAAGAAGCCCCATGTGCTCCTAAAACACTGGAACTTCTGGCCAAGTTCTCAGTCATTTCACGGCTGAAGAATGAGGGAACAAGCGGTGCAGCAGGTATGCAGACTAAGCTGAAGGCTTATGATGGTGAAAATGTTAGAGAGACGTCTGTTGGTAGTACTAAACCATATCAAGAGTACCGTCAGTTAGCCGGTGTGAATGAAGGTATGGAAGGTATCTCAACTCGTTTCGCTTTTAAAATCCTATCACGAGCATTTAATAGCGAGTCTTCTGAAATCGCTGCTGACCCAGTATTGTTGATGAACGTACTATCTGAGCAGATTATTAAAGAGGATTACGACAAGGATAAGCAGACTGAATTGTTTGCACACTTGGCAGCATTTGAGAAAGATTACAGACTTTACTTAGATGCTGATATCAAGAAATCCTATGTCGAATCTTTCGGCGATTATGGTCAAAATATCTTTGACAAGTATATTGACTACGTCGGGTCATTGCATAGTGATAGCGACTACCGTGATCCTGATACTGGGACTGTTGTTGATAGAGAGTACCTCGAGAAATTTTTAGTAGACATCGAGGATTCTATTGGCGTCACTAATCGTAAGGACTTTAGAACTGAAGTATATGTTCATTGTCTACAGTATCGCAGTGAGCATAAAGGCGTAAACCCTTCATGGACAGCTGATAAGAAGATTAAAAGAGCGATTGAGGCTAAGGTATTTAGTTCCTTAGAGAATATTGTCCCTGTAATCTCTTTTGATGGTAAGAAGAGTAAAGAAGATGAGTCTAAACATACTGAGTTTGTTGACAGGATGGTTAAATTAGGATATACTCCTAAGCAAATTCGACGACTCGTTACATGGTCGCTGAGAACTAAATCAGCATAAGGGGGTGTTCTATGTGTGCAGACATCGTTGACAATAGAAGAACGGATAAATCTGCTGATAACAGACAGAAGTACATGGAACATGAGAAGGATAAAATCCGACAAGGCGTAAGGAAACGCCTACAGGATGTAGGTATTAAGGATATCACATCTGGTAAAGATATTGATATCGATATTGAGAATGATGCATCAGAAGGAGCAGAGATTGGTTATAGTCAAGACAAAGGTTCCTATGATATGGTAGGAACCGGTAATGATGAGTACGCTGTAGGAGATACCTTTCCTATGCCGCCAGGAAATGAGCGCGGCCGAGAAGGTGATCCTGACGCTCCTGATGAGGAAGCTAGCTTTAACTTTAAGCTAACAGCTGAGGAGTTTATTAATATATTCTTTGATGATCTGTGTCTTCCATATCAGTTCAAGAAGATGCTTACCGAGGAAGATAGTAATCAAATGCGGCGGGCTGGCTTTGTATCCGACGGATCACCTGCACGTTTAAGTGTTATACGGACCTACAGAAACTCCATTGGCCGTACGCTGGCTGAGCGGAATGATTACTTAACTCAGCTGGAAGATACCGAGGACGAGGATAAAAAACTAGAACTAGAGGAGAAAATAAAAAATATTCCATTATTCAGGGATGTAGATTTACGTTTCGTGAACTGGACGCCTGAGCCTGTTATCAAATTCAAAAGCGTTATGTTTTGTATCCTTGATGTGTCAGGTTCTATGGGTGAAAGAGAAAGATTACATGCTAAACGATTCTTCCTCTTATTGTATGTATTTTTGAAACGGTGCTACACTTCGGTTGATATAGTGTTTATTAGGCATACCACACATGCTGAGGAAGTAGATGAGAAAACGTTCTTTTACAACGACTTAAGTGGTGGTACGGTACTGTCACCGACATTAGAATTAGTCGATGAGATTATAAAGTCCAGGTATGCCGGTCAGAATTATAACATCTATGTTGCCCAAGCGACTGACGGGGATAACTCATGGGGGGATAATAGTAAGTTCTTTAGTTTATTGAAGGATGTTATCCTACCACAAATCCAATATTATTGTTATATTGAGACCCCTACCGATTTGTGGGGAACTGGTGCACCTTCTAAGTATGGTTCTGAAACTTATAAGGGACTTCGTAATCAGTTTATTAAAGACCCGAAAACATCGGCTGTCGGTGCGAAAATTGTAAACGATGCATCAGATATATGGAAAGCATTTGCTGAGCTATTTAAACGTCGTTCATCGGGAGTAGACTATGAAAAACTGTAAACTGTTAGCACATAATAATGAATGGGATTTTGATACTATCCATAACGCATGGGATGTGATACAGGAAATAGCCCACAGGAAATATGCCCTTGATTGGTATCCTGCCCGCTTTGAGCTTATCGATTTCGAGGGAATGCTTAATGCTTATAGTACTTATGCCTTACCTGGTTTATATAGCCACTGGTCTTTCGGGAAAAAGTATGCAGAGGAATATAATAGGTATAAAGATACTGCTAACTTAGCATTTGAGGTAGTTATTAATAGTAACCCAAGTGTATGCTACCTTATGGATTCTAATACTGCAACTACTCAGATTCTGGTTATGGCACATGCGGCTATTGGTCACTCTTCGTTCTTTAAGGGTAACCATATGTTCAAAACACATACTAACGCAGATACTATTATACCTTTTCTAGCACGTTCTTCTGCGAGAATTAAAGAACTGGAAGCGGAGCATGGTGTACAGGCGGTCGAAACAGAACTTAACTATATACATAAACTCCAGAATTTTAGTTTTGATAAACATAAAAAAACAGTTCTTAGCAGTTCTCAGCGTAAATTATTAGAGGCTGAATTAAATAAGGCTAGGGATTCTTCTATTGATAAAGTACTGAACTTCAGCTCTCAAGATATATTAGATAGATTAGTACCACCGGCTAAGAAGATAGACCCTTTGGTTGCTCTTTTATTGGGAAATAGCAGAGAACAAGACGAGGATGTACCGTTAGAAGAGAATATTTTAAAATTTATATATGAGAATGGTATAAATACACGACCCTTAGCTAGGGAGTTGATTGGGATATTTTTAAAGATTAATCAGTACCTTTACCCTCAAATGCATACCCAGTTAATGAATGAAGGTTGGGCATCTTTTTGGCATTACACATTAATGCATGATCTTTATGAGGAAGGATATATAGACGAAGCTAGTTACTGGGAGTTCATACAGCTGCATTGTAGTGTATTACGTCAAACCAGTATAAAACAAAATAACTTTAGTATTAACCCATATAAGCTAGGCTTTGATATCTATCAAGATATAAAGCGGATTTCTATGACCCCAACTAGTGAAGATAAGGAATGGTTCCCTGACTGGGCAGGCAATAATGATTGGCTTGGTAATATAAAGTATGCAATGAAGACCTATAAAGATGAGTCATTCATATCCCAGTACTTAAGTCCGAAGGTTATAAGGGATAACAAATTTCTAATATTAAATACTGATTATAGAAATAGGACCATTAGTGTGACAGGGGATCACACACAGCAGTACTATGTGGATATTATAAATAACCTATCGAAGCATTATGATTTGTTTAGTAAAATCCCAACGGTAGGCGTGACTGTACATCCTGAATATAAGGAAAAATTATTGGTATATTTGGATACCCCCAACTCCGATCGGGTTATTCCACTTTCCTCTAAGTCAGCGTTAAAGGTTTATCTAAAGTATCTATGGAATGGGGATGTAATTATAAATGAGGACTTAGGTATATGGTAGAAATCTTAATTGATGGGGATGAGCTAGCCTACAAAGCCAGCTCTCCTTCTCCTGTTTGGAAATCAGAGATGAAGCTGTACCGGAATAAAAAGAGCGTACCTGCTGATGCTAAGAATGTGATAGGCCGACAAGTCCAGCCACACTTTATGACGGTAGAGGCTCAGCTAAGAGCCATGGTAAATAAGATATGCACAAGAGTACCGTTACTTATTGGGGATTATCAGGGAGATGAGGTTAAACCTACTCTGTTTATATCTGGTTCGACTAACTTTCGAAAAGCTCGATATGATAGCTACAAAGCGAATCGGGTAGATAAACCTAAACCGTTCTATCTGGATAAGGCAAAGGACTTCATTAGTAGAAACTACACAACCGTAAAGAGTGTAGATGAGGAGGCAGATGATGTTATATCTTATACGCATGAGGTACTTAAGAAAGATGGTAAGACCAGTGTTATCGCCAGCTCTGACAAGGACTTCTTAACCTGCTCAGGTTACGTATACAATATTATCCAGGATAAGCTGCAGTTAATTACGGTTCAAGAGGCTTACTATAACTTCTATAAACAAGTTCTAACAGGGGATAAGGCTGACGGTGTTACTGGTATCTTCGGCGTTGGTCCTGTGAAGGCAGATAAGATATTGAAAGGCCTGGTTACTGAGGAAGAGATGTATGAGGCTGTACTTGAAGAATATAAGCGGCACGGCTTAAGCGTGGAAGAGTTTGAAAAGAATGCATTCCTATTGCATTTACGGAAAGAGCCTGGGGAGCTTTGGAAATTGAGATGAAAGAAGATATAGATTCCCTTACTCAGGATTTGTTATTGATGCGGTATATGTACTACTATCATTCGTCCCCCGTTGTTACGGATTACTTTTACGATTTGTTAGAGAGGTTGTTGGTTAGATTAGAGCATGAAGCCCCTGAATATCGGTGGGACAACTCACCATCGATTACTGTAGGGGATAGTAGGTTTAATGAAGAATATGAGAAGCTCCTACCTGAGTTTAAAAAGCGTTGGGTAGATGGTTTAAATTACACGATGCCGGAGATTACTTAATGAAAGCTAGAATAGCAGCACTGAAGCATGGATACCGTAGCGGTCTGGAGGAGAAGATTGCTGAACAGCTTAAGAAGTTAAATATAGATGGACATTATGAAGAGAATACTATACTATATGTAATACCAGAGACTTTACATAAATACACGCCTGATTTTACGCTGCCAAATGGGATCGTGATCGAGTCGAAGGGGAGGTTCCTAACAGCGGACAGGATGAAACATTTGCATATAAAGAGGCAATCCCCTGACTTAGATATAAGATTTGTTTTTACGAACCCGAATGCTAAGATATCAAAAGTATCTAAAACATCTTACGCAGCTTGGTGTGATAAGCATGGTTTTAAGTATGCGAAGGGGTTAATACCAATTGAATGGATAAAAGAGGAGATGAAATAATGCCGTTATATACATACAAATGTTCTCATTGTAATTCGACAGAAGAAATAATGGAGCCATGGGACTCGCAAGAGCATCACTTCTGTAAAATATGTCTTGCTAATCCTAACGAAATATGCTACCATCAGGGTTATGGGTATGTTAAAGGTTTAGGTTTAACGATCCGTATGTTTAGACAGCTTAGTAAACCAACCATACATCAGACTGGTTATAGCCCAGGAGATGCTAGATATATGAGGGGAAGTAAATGAAAACAAGATTGAAGTTAGTTGATGGTAAATGGCATGTATTAAAGCATATCAAACTTTGGGGCTTATGGCATACATATTTAGAACCATTAGGAGTTAAGTAATGAGCAGTAAGAATCGAATCGGTAGAACACACATAGTTATACCTGATGCGCAGGTCAAGCCAGGTGTTAATACCGATCATTTAGAAGATATCGGCCACTACCTCCTCGATGTAAAACCAGAGGTTATTGTGGTTATCGGGGATTTCTGGGATATGGAAAGTCTCTCTTCCTATGACAAAGGTAAGAAGAGTTTTGAGGGACGCAGATATAAGGCCGATATCAAGGCTGGTAAGGATGCCATGGCTAAGATGCTTAAGCCGATAACTGAATACAATAAACATGCACAGGAAGGCCATCGTGCTAGGTACAAACCTCAGCTTCATTTTACACTAGGTAATCATGAGGAACGAATAGCACGTACAACAGATGTACATCCTGAGCTCGATGGTGTCCTAACTTATGATGACTTCTGTTTAAAAGGTTTTGGATTTAAAGTACACGAATATCTGAAGATTGTAGTAATTGATGGTATCAACTATGTTCACTTTATTCAGTCTCCGCATAGTCCGAGAGCTATAGGTTCCGCGAAGGCCATAGCCCAGCAAATGACACGGAGCACTATTGTAGGACACCAGCAGTCCCTCGATTATCATTACCTACCAAGTAGGGTTATCGGTGATCCACCAATTCAAGCCATCATTGCTGGGGCGGCTTATACCCACACAGAGAACTACCGTGGTAACCAAGGCCAAGAACATTTCCGTGGTATATTACGACTTAGTGGGGTAGATGGGAAAGGTAATTTCTGTCCTATGTTTGTATCACTAGATTATCTTAAGGAAAGATTTAGGAAAGAAGTTGACAAGTCGTAGTTGATGTGTTATATTTATATCAAATATAGGAGAATAATCATGAGCTTTGAAGTTACATTTGCAGAAGAACAACAGATTAAGTTACTAGCTAATCAGCTCGGTATTGATCTTAAATGGACTAAAGAAGGTAAACTTGATCCTGCCCTTGTTGCTGGGTTTAGGGTTGGAGGATTACTTGGGAAGGAGTTTGAGCGCACGGGGGATGCTACTAAGATCACCAAAGCTGTAGAACTGTTTGGTGGAAAAGTTACAAAGGTTCATTAATACATAAATAAGGTAGGTGTAAAATGCCAGATCGAAATGGGGATGAAGATATACCAGAGTTCTTCGCCAGAGTCAAGGCGAAGCCTGCTGCAGGAGCTCGTGTAATTGTGCAGGATAAGTGGACGGGACGTTTAGTAGATATTAGAGCATCTGCAAATGATGCAGGTGAGGTATCTGTATCTGCTACCGTTATGCTTGACAGAGGTGGGCCTAATAATGTACAATGCTTTCCTGTTAGTGTTAAACTGCAGCATATTGACTTAGATGGAGATTAGAATGGGAGCTGATATAGAACATCGTATTGACGGGACAAAATACGATTCTGATAAACTGCGGATGGACCTTATAACGCCTGAGATGTTAGAAGCCTTAGCAAGTACTCTAACATATGGTGTTAAGAAGTATGGTGATAATAACTGGCGTAAAGGGTTAGTATTTTCTAGAGTACGGGGAGCGATTCTTCGTCACTTTACGGCATGGTCAAAAGGAATAGATATTGATGAGGAGAGCGGTCTGAATCATATAGACCAGGTTTTTACTAACGTAGGCTTTCTTGTGACCTTTGTTCGGGAAGGTAGAACAGAACTAGATGATAGGTGGAAAAGTGGAGGTAAACATGAACGAGAAGTTGATAAAGCTTCTACAGAATCGGGAAGATTCCAAGGAACCTATGCAGACTTCTTAAAACTTAACAACGTAACCCGTGAAGGAGATTTAAAATGAGACTATTAAAAGCATACTTAACAGCGGCAAAAATCAAGATACAGCATCTATTAATTATAGCAAAGATTAAGCTAATAGAGCTGAAGATCAAACTAAAGACCGGAACACTTTAATGCATCATTCGATAGCTATTTATCAACTGTTAGGAAACGAACAGCATAAGGATGTGCTTGAGGATACCTACGATATTAGTAAACATCCAGAGTTTTATGGTAGTTTACTGAATGGACAGGTAGATAGGGAATGGTATCTAGACCCTAAATACTCCCATTGTTTGGTGTACTTAGTAAATAACGGTAGTGATGTAGC
>JACCDP010689262.1_pt1 | contig 13373 bp, 14 predicted proteins | sample 7445841 | NCBI WGS metagenome assembly JACCDP01 (sample SAMN15323441, study PRJNA562643) | freshwater metagenome | isolation source: river surface water | place: USA:Blue River Watershed | collected 2017-08-17
CCAATCCGAACCTGATCGCCGAGTGGCCGCACTACTACGTGTTCTTTCAAGACGTGAACACGGTCCTCGGTGCAACCACCTCATGGGTCACTATCAGGTATCCTGCGACGGACCCCTGGGTCGACGCGAAGTACCCTGCCGGCATTGACTTGGCCCAGGAAGAAGTCGATGTACGGAAGGAACTTGACCCGCACACGAGGCATCCGCGGAAGCTCGTGTTTGAACTTGGCTACGCGCAGAAGGCACCGTTTCTCGCTGTACCCCCACAGCTGCCGAACCTGTCCGTACTCATGGACCAATGGTTTGACGACTGGTCGGACAAACACCCCACAGATTCGTGGGAGGACGTGCTCCGCACGTACCTCGGCCTCCCTCCGGGCACGCCGGTCGGGTTTCCCGCGCCCCAGGCGGACCCGCAACCGCCTGCAGGTCCAGCGCAGGGCGTCGGCCTACGGACGCGGGACACCCGGCTGGACGTGGACGGACTTCGGGACATGCCCGCCACCCTCGTGGCGGTGGAGGTCGACGGAATCCTGCGGGAGCACGTAGAGCGCGTGATGCCCCGCTGCGTGGCGGACCTCTTCGCGATCGACGAGCTCGGCCTTCCCGGCCAGTTCGGCAGCCTGCTGCGCGCCTTCACCGGGCGGGTGGCGCGGGAGCTGCGCGGCCTCCAGCGGGAGCGGGCCGCGGCGTTCGTCCGCGAGATCGAGGCCGTGCCGGCGGCACAGGTTCCCGGGTCGCTCCGCGCCGTGATCGTCGAGCTTCCCGGCGGAGAGGCCCTCTCCGAGGGTTGGTCGGCGACGCCGCCCGCTCCGGTGACCTTGCCGGTCCCGGCCGCGATCGACCGCAAGGCCGCGCTCCACGCACCCGGCCGCTCCATCACGCCGGAGATGGCGCGCGCCCGACGCACGCACGCCCCCCGCCCGGAGCCCGCCGCGGCGGCGACACCGAAGACTCCGCGCGCGCCCCGCGCCCCGCAGGTCGAGGACACCCGCGCGGTCTGGATCCGCGAGGATGTGACCCGACGCATGAAGGACGCCCCCGACAGCGGGGTGATCGAGGGGCTGCTGGTCGGTGGCGTGCAGAAGCGCGCCGAGGGCGACTGGCCCGATCTGCGCGCCGAGGACGTGCTGGCGGTGCTGCGCTCCATGACCCGCGGCGAGCGCCCGCTGCTGCGCGCGCGCGGGGGCCGCTGGTATCGCGCCCAATGACGCGCTAAGACACGTTGTCCATGCCGAGGGGGCGTGGCGAAATGGTAGACGCGCTCGACTCAAAATCGAGTGGATTCACTCCTTGTCGGTTCGAGTCCGACCGCCCCCACCCGCTTCTGCTCGCCGTCGCGCTGTGGTTCGGGAGTGCCTGCACCACCGCAGCCTCGCCGAACCCGCCCGCGCCACCCGCACGGATCGTCGCGATCGGGGATCTGCACGGAGACCCCGATGCGGCGCGTGCTGCCTTCGCGCTCGCCGGCCTGGTGGACCGGGACGGCCACTGGTCCGGCGGTACGACCGTGGCCGTGCAGACCGGAGACATCGTCGACCGAGGGCCCGACAGCCGCGGGGTGATCGCCTTGCTGCGCGGCCTGGAGACGGAGGCGGCGCGCGCGGGAGGACAGCTCGTCCCGCTGCTCGGCAACCACGAAGCGATGAACGTGCTCGGGGACTGGCGCTACGTGAGCCCCGAGGATCTCGCGGGCTACGGCGGCGCCGCGGCCCGGCGCGCCGCCTTCGGCCCCGAGGGTCCTGACGGGGCGTGGCTGCGCGCCCGCGACGCCGTCGCCCGGGTCGGCGACACCGTGTTCGTGCACGGCGGCGTCGATGCGCACTGGGCCGCACGCGGCGTGGACGGCCTCAACCGCGCCGTGCGGGCCGCGCTCTCCGCCGGGGATCCTCGCGCGCCGGTGCTCGGACCGGACGGCCCGTTGTGGAACCGTGCGTTCGTGCTGGCGGAGGAGCCGGCGGCGTGCCCCGCCCTGCGTGCGGCGCTGCGGTCCCTCGGCGCCCGTCGCATGGTGGTCGGTCACACGACGCAGCGGGACGGCCACGTCGCCACGCGGTGCGACGGCGCGCTGCACGCCATCGACACCGGGATCTCGGCCGCCTACGGCCGGCACCTCTCGGCGCTGGAGATCCGCGCGGACACGGTGCGCCCGCTGACCCCGGCGGGGGGCGGCAAGCCCCCCGCCCCATGATCCAGGCCCGTCAGCCCGGCCGTGGGCGAACGGTATGCGCGTCCGTCGGGAACGCGCGGCCGCGGACCTCGTCCACGTAACTGCGCAGCGCCTCGACGATGGGGCCCTCCAACGAGGCGTACCGCTTCACGAAGCGGGGCTCGAAGCGCGCGTCGAAGCCGAGCAGGTCGTGCATCACGAGCACCTGCCCGTCACACGACGCCCCCGCACCGATCCCGATGGTCGGGATCGGAAGCTCGGCGGTGATGCGCGCCGCGAGGTCCGCGGGCACCAACTCCAGCACGACGCAGAACGCTCCGGCATCCGCCACCGCGCGCGCATCCGCGAGGATCCGCGCGGCGTTGGCGGCATCGCGACCCTGCACCTTGAAGCCGCCGAACGCGTGGACCGACTGGGGCGTGAGGCCCACGTGACCCACGACGGGAATGCCCGCCTCGACGATCGCCTGGATGGCGGGCGCGCTGCGGACGCCGCCCTCGAGCTTCACGCTCTGCGCGAACCCTTCCTTGACCAGCCGGCCGGCCGAGGTGAGCGCCTGCGCCGGGCTGACCTGGTAGCTCATGAACGGAAGGTCCACGCACAGGTGCGCACGCGTGAGCCCCGCGGCGACGCAGCGCCCGTGGTACGCCATGTCCTCGAGGGTGACGCGCAGGGTGTCGGGGTGGCCCTGCACCACCATGCCGACGCTGTCTCCGACCAGCACGACGTCCGCGCCCGACGCATCCGCCCAGCGGGCCATCGAGGCATCGTAGGCGGTCACCATCGCGATGGGGGAGCCGCCCTTGCGCGCGAGCAGGTCCGGCGCCGTGACGCGCGCGGTCGAGGGGCCGTGCACGCTCACCTCAGTCCCCGAACAGCATCGGAGCCGGAGGCTCCCCGTGACGCGGCGGCGAACCCGGCACCGGCGTGCCGCCGAGCCAGCCCTCGATCATGCCGATGATGGCGGCACGAGCGCCCGGATCATTCACGTAGTCCATGCGATCCGTGCGGAGCACGTGCACCGGCGCCGCCGTGTAGGAATCCCACAGCGCGTAGTACCGGGAGCGCAGGTCATCGAGGTACGCCGCGGGGATGACCTGCTCCGCGGCAATCCCCCGCTGCTGGATGCGGGAGCGGATCACGTCGGTGTCCGCGTCGAGGAACACGACGAGATCCGGCGTCGGCGGACGGTCGGTCAAGAGACCCGCGATGCGCTCGTAAAGCGCAAGATCGTGGCCCTTGAGCGTCATCTCGGCGAACAGCCGGTCCTTGTCGAAGAGGTAGTCCGCGACGGTCATCGGCGCGAACAGGCCCGGCTGGCGCAACGCCTGCTGCTGGGCGTAGCGCGCGCTCATGTAGAAGAGCTGCGCGGGCAGCGCGAAGCGCTCCGGGTCCTCGTAAAACCGCGCGAGGAAGGGGTTGTCCTCCCACGGCTCCAGCACCAGACGCGCGCTCCAGGTGCGCTCCAGGATGCGGCACAGCGTGGTCTTGCCCACGCCGATCAGCCCCTCGATGACGACCAGCCGAGACGACACGCATGCGCTCCTGACGGCCGAGCGTAGCACGGGCGCGGCCCGCGGCCCACGCCGTCGGCGCGCCGACACCGGCCGACGGCCCTCCGCCGGAAACCGTCGGCGGACGGACTCCCCTCCGTGGCCGTTTGACGGCAAGTACTTGAAATCACGTGGTGGCACGGGGTTTGCGATGCTCCGGGGCGAGCGGATGTCATCCCCGCTCACACGGAGCGACCATGCGAGGACTGAACAAGGCGTACTTCATCGGGCACATCGGGCACGAGCCGGAGCCGCGGACCACCGCGTCGGGCACCACCCTGCTCAAGCTCAACATCGCCACGCCGTCGGCACGGCGCGTGAACGACACCTGGGTCGAGCAGCCGGACTGGCACCGCCTCACCTTCTTCGGGAAGACGGCGGACTACGTCGCGCGCGTGGCCCACAAGGGGGACTCCATCGCGGTGGAGTGCTCCGTCCGCCCGCGTCGCTGGACCGACGAGGACGGGCAGTCGCGCAGCGAGGTGAGCCTGGTGGTGGACCGCGTCCTGTGGCTGCACGGCCGCAACCGCGCCGTCGCGACCTCCGGGGCGGAGGACCACCCGCGCGAGGTGACGTCGCCCGACGACTCCGCGGAGATTGCTCCGGTCGCCTGACGGAAACGGCCCGGCGCGAGGGTGCCTACGACCCTCGCGCTGCGGCGCCCCGCACTGCGTGCAGGCGCCGCCGTGCCACCCACACCGTGAGCGGCAGCAGGAGCGGTACCGCGAGCACGGTGTCCTCGGAGCCGATCCACCCGAGCTCCAGGTCCCGGGTGGAGAACGGGTACAGCAGGAGGTAGCCCACGCCCAGGTGTCGCTGCGTCACATCGACGGCGAGATGCAGAAGGCCTCCCCCGACGAGCGCCCGCGCCACGGCGGGCCGCACGCGCTCGTGGAACGCGTAGGACGCGAGCCACGACGCGAGGACGATGCCCACGGGCATGTGCAGCGGCGCGAAGACGTGGACCGCCTCCTCGGGGATCGCGGGCCAACGCCACCGCGCGACGGTGACGATGCCCGTCGGCACCCGTGACAGGAGATCCGGCAGGCACGTCCCGAGCACGAACGGCGCCACGTGGGACCCACCGCGCGCCGCGCGACCTGGGATGCAGGTCCACAGGACCGCCACGCACGCATGCGTCACCAAGTCCGCCAACGTTCCTCCAACCGGCGCGAGGCACGGTCCCAACGAAAGAACCACGGAGCTGCCACGAGTCCGGCGAGGACTCCGATCACCCCCAGGCCCTCTTTCCACCGACGGAGCCGATGCACCTCGCGTCGCTCCTCCCTCGCGACGCGCGCCGTGCCGTCGAAGCGTGCCGTCAGGGACACGGTGTCGCCGGGGGCAAGCCCCGCGGTGCTGCCGACGACGGGCACGTCGCGCACGTGCTTGGAGATGCGGTAGCGCTGCGGCCCGTCCACCCCGGTGACGGTCCAGAGGGGGAACACGAGCGCCGCACCGTCCCGCGCGACCGGCGCCGCTATGCACCCGTTCCATCCCGATTGGACCCCCGCGGCATGGCGGGCGTAGGCGAGACACACCCCGAGAAGGGCGACGGCCAGCGCCGGTATGACCCGCGCCCGGTGGCGGTCCGCCCACCACGACGCGCGCTCCGGAACGGGCGGGCTCACCGCTCCCGGGCGACGAGGCGCCGAAGGAGTCCGAGCAGACGGACGCGCAGGCCTCTGCGGGGCGGTTCCACCTGAGGCGCGGACCGCACGGGCGGCGGAGACGCGGGTGCCTCGACCGGAGCCTCCGCGACAGACGGCGCGGCCGCCGGCGGGATCTCCGGCGACGGGGGGGTCTCCGGCGCAGACACCGCGGACGGCGACGCCCCGCGACGCCCACGCGGCGCCAGGGCCGCCTCGTCACGCCCCGCCTGCGTCACGGTGAAACGCTCGCCGTCCCACGTCGCCAAGCCACCGTCGACGAGCGCCTCCATGATCGCGGAGAACGCCTGGTGCGCGGCGAGCAGCTTGCTCTCGCTGAACGCGTTGGCCTCGGCCAGGCCGGCGTTCCCGCCCTGCTCCACGAGAAACGCGAGCATCCGCCGGCGACGGGTCGTCGCGAGATCGGCCGCCACGCTCAGGACTCCCCGGGCGGGCCGGCGTCGGGCGTCTCCTGCACGCGGTGGGCGACCTCCGGCGATGCGGGGTCCCGCGCCCGTTCAGCCTCGTTCGCGGCGCGCTCGGCGTCCCGCATCCGACGACGGCGACGACGACGCTGCGGCCACGTCCACGCGAGCAGAAGGGGTCCGGACACCACGTGCCCCATGCCGAGGACGACGAGCACGGTCGAAATGTCGTAGCGCGCACCCACCGCGAGGCACGCGGCCGCGAACACGACGAGCGCCGCCATCGTCTTCGGGGACATGCGCAGGGCCTTCGTCGTATGGAACGGGATGCTGCTCACCTCGAGGAAGGAGATGCACGCGACGAGGACCACGAGCGTCCGCGCGTCGGGTGCGCTCGCCCAGCCCTTGCCGGCGTACCACATCACCACGCTGGCGACGGTGCCGCCGCCCGCGGTGATCGTCAACCCCTCGCTCGTCGCGTGGGCCTTGCCGTCGGTGCTGACGTTGAACCGCGCGAGCCGGAAGGCGCCGCAGAGCATCAGCATGCCCGCGACGAACACGCCGGCGAGGCCATAGTGCTGGAGGCCCCAGAAGTACACGAGGCACGAGGGCGCGACGCCGAAGCTGATGATGTCGACGAGCGAGTCCAGCTGCACGCCGAACGCGCTCCCCGTCCCCGTCATGCGCGCGACGCGACCGTCGAGCCCGTCGAAGAGGCCGGCGAAGAAGATCATCAGGCCGGCCTTGTAGAAGTGGCCGGGATCGCCCGCCGCCGAACCCGCGAGGAGGATGGCGTAGAGCCCGCAGAACAGGCTCGCGGAGGTGAACCAGTTCGGGGGATTCAGGAACTGCCGGATCATCATGGTACCTCCGCCAGGGCCGCGTGCAGCAGCCCCTCGAGCGTCGGCGCCTGCGCCACCGACGTCTCGAACACTACCGCGTCCGCGTCCGCATGCCAGCGTGCGACCCCCTCAACCCTGCGTGTCACATCGAGAATTCGGGCGAGGGACGCCGGATCGGCCCCGGCGCGCGCCCCCACCACCGTGACGGTCGCCGTCTCCTCGAGGCCCGCCACGTCCGCGTGCAGGTTCCGCCGGTCGACGATCACCCCGCCGGGGTCGGCGTGGCGCACGCACGCGGTCGGCAGGGACGCCAGAAGCGCGAGGGGCACGCGCCCGAGCTGCGTGTCCGAAGTGACCGCCACCACCCGCGAAGATGCGGGGGTGGACGGCACGATGCGCGTACCTCCCCCCTCCACGGCGGTCGCCGACGCCCGCAGGCGGATGCCCTCGCGATGGGCCCACGCGACGGCCTCCTCGTAGAGCACCTTGGCGCCGTTCCGCGCGAGCGCGAGCGCCTCGTCGAGCGAGAGCTCCTCGAGCCGGCGCGCGCCCGGCACCGTGCGGGGATCGGCGGAGTAGACCCCGTCGACATCGCTGCAGATCTCGCACTCGTCGGCGCCGAGCGCCGCGGCGAGCACGACGGCCGTGGTGTCGCTGCCCCCGCGCCCGAGCGTCGTGATTTCCCGGGCGCGACTCACGCCCTGGAACCCCGCGACGATCGCGACCTCCCCGGCGGAGAGGGCCTCGCGGACGCGATCGGGACGCACCTCGAGCACGCGCGCGTTCGCGTGGCTGTCGTCGGTGATGATGCCGGACTGGCTGCCCGTGAAGCTTCGCGCGGCGATGCCACGGTCCTGCAACGCCATCGCCAGGAGGGTCATGCTGACGCGCTCCCCGACGCTGATGAGCATGTCCAGCTCACGACGACCCGGCGCCTGACTCACCTGACGGGCGAGGGCGAGCAGCTCGTTGGTGGTGTTGCCCATCGCGCTCACCACGACCACGACCTCGTGGCCCGCGCGGCGGGCACGCGCGACGCGGTCGGCCACCCGCCCGATGCGGGAGACGTCCGCCACCGAGGACCCGCCGTACTTCTGGACCAGCCTCGCCATCAGCGGATCTCCACGTCATCGAGCAGGACCGCGGCCTCTCCACGCACGTCGCTCCCCTCCCCCGCCACGTTCGCGACCTCGAGCCACCGCACGCGGCCCCGGGACGCCTGCAGCGTGACGGGGCTCACGTCGAGGCTCAGCCAGCGCCCGACAGGGACGAGGACGTCGGCGGCTTCCCACACGGTGCCGCCTCCGTCGTGCAGGCGCACGACGATGCGCGCGGGAAGCGTCTCCGCGCGTACCCGGAACGACACCCGTGCGACCGACACGCCGGGCGCGACGCCGAGCCCGATGCGCTCCGCGCGGGCATCCACCCGTGTCTTCCATTGCAGCGCGTGGGCGCCGTCGCGCTCGACGACGGAAAGCTCGCTGCGCTCGATGCCGTCGGGCAGGACGACCCACGGACCGTGCGCCGCGGCCTCGACGCGCTCGAAGTCCATCCGGACCGGCAGGCGTTCCACCCGTCCCTCGAGCAGATCCGCGGCCGCCAGCAGCTCCACCGCACGCGCCCGCGACGCAGGAATCTCGCGTGCCGAGGTCCACGCGACACGCGCGGCGTCCACGCGACCGAGGGCGGCGCGCGCCTCCCCGAGCGCGCACAGCGCGGCCCCGCGCAGCGGTTCGTCCGGTCCCACGTCGCGGAGCACCTGCTCATAGGCGCGCACGGCGTCGAGCGGTGCGCCCCCGAGAGACTCCGCGAGGCGTGCGTCGTGGTAGCTCTCCCACGCCGCGACGCGATCGCCCGCGTACGCATGCGTCGCGAGCAACAGCCACACGCCCGACGGCACGGTCAGGACTCCTGGCCGATGAACCGGTAGCCGATGCCGTGAAAGGTCTCGATGAACCGCGGCGCCGTGATGTCGTCGCGCAGCTTGCGGCGCACGTTGAGGACGTGCGTGTCGACGGTGCGCGTCGTGACGCCCGCGCTGTACTTCCAGATGCTCGCGAGCAGTTCCTCGCGGTTGAGCACCTTGCCACGGTGCTCGATCATGTAGCGCAGAAGCTCCTGCTCGCGGTTGGACAACCGCTCGACCTCGCCGCCGTGACGCACCTCGTAGTTGTCGAGGTCGACCTCCACGTCCCCGTAGCGGTAGACGCTGCGCGCGCCGCCCGCCCGCTTGATGACCGCCCGCACCCGCGCGTTGAGCTCGAGCAGGCTGAACGGCTTGGTGACGTAGTCGTCGGCGCCGAGGCCGAAGGCGAGCAGCTTGTCGGTCTCGAGCGTCCGCGCCGTGAGGAAGATGACCGGACCGGTGTACCCGTCGCGACGAAGCTGCGACAGCAACTGGAACCCGTCCATGCCGTCGGGCCCCTCGGGGCCCTCGTGCAGCATGACGTCGAGCACGGCGCAGTCGAGCGCGTGACGGGAGGCGAGCTCCATGGCCGCGCGCGCGCCCCGGGCGTGCACCACGTCGAAGCCTTCGCGCGTGAAGAACGCCACGAGCTCGGCGAGATTCTCCTCCTCATCCTCGACGAACAAAATCCTCGGCATCGGTCCTCCGGGCCTGGGCCTCCGTCGGAGGCGCCCGCGTGGGGAAATGAAGCGTGAATGTCGTACCCTGCCCCGGCGCGCTTTGCAGCGCCACACGTCCGCCGTGGGCCTCCATCACGTACTTGACGATGGTGAGGCCGATTCCCGTTCCCTTGCGGCGGCGCGCCTGGGGGTCGGCCGAGCGCCAGTACTGCTGGAAGACGTGATCCTGCTCCGCCGGCGCGATCCCGATTCCGCGATCGGACACGGCGACGCGGACCTCGTCGGGCGAGGCCTCCACGGTCACGCCGATCCAGCCTGCCTCCTGGCCGTACTTCGCCGCGTTGGACAGCAGGTTCGTCATCACCTGCGACACGGAATCGACGTCGTGCCACACGGGCGGGAGATCGTCGGGCAGCTGCAACTCGATCGTCATCCGCCGGGTCTCCATCGCGACGCGCGCGCTCTCGACGGTGCGATGGATCGTTCCGCCGAGGTCTCCGGGCCGAAGGGTGTACTTCTTCACCCCCCGCTCGATGGCCGCGAAGTCCAGCATGTTGTCGACGAGGCGCGAGAGGCGCTCCGACTCGCGCACGATGGCGTCGTAGTACCGCGCGGTCGCTTCCTGGGACGTCGCGAGGCCGAGCTGCAAGGCCTCGGCCTTGAGGCGGATCTGCGTGATCGGCGAGCGCAGCTCGTGCGACACGTGCGCCGCGAAGTCGGCCTTGTCGCGCGCGAGGTCCAGCTCCCGCTGCACGAGGCGCGCGGACGCGAACGCACCCACCCCGAGCAGCAGGATCGACAGCAGCACGATGCCGCTGCCGCGGAGGCGTTCCTCGGCCTGCCGCGACGCGAGCGCCTCCGGGTCGCGGGGCACCGCCGCGGCGCGCCATCCCGCGAGACGCGTCGAGAGGACGTCGACGCCGAGGGCCGTCGACGGCGTTCGCTGCTCCGGCGCGACGAGGACGACGCGGACGTCGCCGTCATCGACCGTCAACCGTTCCGCGGCGCGTTCCACCTCGTCGGACAGCGCGGCCGCGTCGAAGGCGAACACGAGCCGACCGTCGTCCTTCCAGGCGGTGGCCCAGACCGCCGAGGGGGTGCGGCTCCACGCGACACCGGGGTCCGCGGGCCGGTTCGGCCGGGTGACGCGGTTCGGCACCTCGAGCTCCGGAAGGAGGCGCTGCGCCCAGTACGCCTGTTCCGAGCGCTCCTGCAGCCGTGCCTGCCACGCCCGCGTCCAGGCGTTGGTGCCGCGCGACGACACCTCCGTGAGCGCGCGCCGTGCGATCGCGCCCTCGGCGCCGATCCCGACGAGCCACGGCTGCTCGACGACATCCTCCACCAGGCGGCGCAGCGCCGCGTCCCCCGAGAGCGGCTCGTGCGCCCGCTGGAGCTCGGCGAGCCGCAGCCGCGCGAGGTCGCCGAGGCGGAAGCCGCGCGGATCCCGGACCGCCGCATCGTCCGCCGCCACCCGACGATAGGCGCTCTCGGCCTCCGACTCCTTGCCATCCGCCACGAGCATGTGCGCACGCAACGTCTGCGCCCAGGCGCGCGTGGCCGGGTCACGGGCCTCCTTCGCCGCCTGGCCGTAGAGCGTCGCCGCGCGCGACGGGGACGCACGCTCCGCCTCGGCGATTGGCGCGAACAGCCGGGAGCCGGTGACCGGCGCGGCCTGGGTGGTCGGACGCAGCCACGCGCCGACGAGGTCGGCGTCCGCGTCGAACTGGAACACGACGCGCAACGTCGGGTCCACGTCGGGCAGGTCCGCCGTCAACGAGGCCCCGGACGCCACTCGCTCCCCGATGCGGGTCTCCCGCGCCTCGAAGGCATGCTCCACTTCGCGACGCAGCGACCCGAGCACCGTGTCGGCACGCCGCTCGACGTCGGCCGCGCCCGCCGCCTGCTGCGCACGCAGCCCGACGAGTCCGTAGTAGGCGAGCAGGACGGCCGGGAGCGCGACGGTCGCCCCGAACAGCAGCGTCAGCGTGAGGATGCCGCGCAGGTGGTACAGGTCCTCCATCGCGCGCACGTCGCCGCGGCGCGCAGCCAGCACGAGCCGGACAAGGGGAACGGGACCGAGAGCACGACGAGGCACGCCGACCAAGGTACCCCGGGATACCTGCCGCGACATGCGCCCTCGTACCGTCGTCCGAATCCACGACCACGGAGGGCCCGACGTCCTCGCGTTCGAGGAGATGCCACGGACGACGCCCGGCCCCGGCGAGGTCGAGGCGCGCGTCACCCACGTCGCGCTCAACCACCTCGACGTGTGGGTGCGACGGGGCGTTTCAGGCCACGACTTCGGCCTGCCGCGCATCCCCGGATCCGACGTGGCCGTGGAGGTCGACGGTGCGGCGTGGGTGCTCCACCCGAGCTGGGGCTGTGGAACGTGCGCGGCCTGCCTCGACGGGACGCAGGACCGGTGCCGCGCGTTCCGCATCCGCGGCGAGAACGTCGACGGCGGCTGCGCGACCTACCTCAACGTGCCGCGGTGGCAGCTTCTGCCGGTGCCGTCGCACCTGACGCCCGCGCAGGCGGTGGCCCTGCCGCTCACGACGCTGACGGCCTGGCACATGCTGGTGACACGTGCGGGGTTGCGCCGCGGAGAGCGCGTGCTGGTGCAGGCCGGCGGCTCCGGCGTCGGCGTGATGGCGATCCAGATCGCCAGGATGTTCGGCTGCGAGGTGCACGCGACGGCGTCGACACCCGCACGGCGCGCCCGGCTTGAGACGCTCGGCGCGGTCGCCTGGCCCTACGACGCGATCGGGGTCCGCAACGTGGACGTCGTCGTCGAGAGCGTCGGCACCGACACCTGGGACGCCTCCATGCGGGCCCTCGCGTGGGGCGGGCGACTGGTGACGTGCGGGGCGACGTCCGGCGCACGGGTCGGGCTCGACCTGCGCCCCGTGTTCTTCAAGCAGCTCTCCGTGCTCGGCGCGACGATGGGAAGCAACGCGGAGATGCTGGCGGCCTGGCGCGAGGTGACGGCGGGGCGACTTCACCCGGTCGTGGACCGCGTCGTGCCGATGGGCCACATCCGGGAGGCCCACGAACGCCTCGAGGCCCGCGACGTTTTTGGCAAGATCGTACTGGCATGGGAGGAGACGTGAAGCTCGGGTACACGAGGGAGGGCGGCCTGCCGCGCTGGACGGACGGCGAGGGCGCGGGCGGCATCTGGAAGGAGGTTCCCGAGGACTTCCAGGTCGAGGAGCTGCCCTCGGAGGCACCCACGGGCGCCGGGGAACACCAATGGCTGCGCGTCGAGAAGGTCGGGCGCACCACGCTCGACGTCGTGCGGGCGCTCGCGAGGCACGCCGGCGTGCCGGACGCCGCCATCGGCTACGCGGGCATGAAGGACCGCTACGCCCGTACCGTGCAGGACTTCACCGTCCACTTCGGCGCGGACGTGCCCGACGTGCCGGGACCCGACATGCGGGTCGTGGCGCGTGGACGCACGGCCCGGCGGCTGCGCGTCGGCCACCTCGCCGGAAACCGTTTCACGCTCCGCATCCGTGGCGGGGACGCTGCCGTGGCCGCCGCGCGCCTCGGGCGCCTGCGCGACACCGGCATGCCCAACTACTACGGCGTGCAGCGCGTCGGCGCCGAGGCACCGGCGCAGGGGCGCGCCATCCTCGCGGGATCCGGGCCGCGCCTGCGCTTCGACCAGCTCAAGTTCGCGCTGTCGGCCTACCAGTCGCTCCTGTTCAACCGCGTGCTCGTAGCGCGCGGCAACCGTCGCCTCCACGGGGACCTCCTCGCCGGGGACATCCCCACCGGGCCGATGTATGGCTCCCGGATGCCATGGCCGACGGACGAGGCCCGCGCGCTCGAGGAATCCATCCTCGCGGCCGAGGCCCTGCCGCCCGGCGCGTGGGAGCGGTTCGGCAAGCTCACCCAGGGCACGCGGCGCGCGCTGTGGATCCCCGTGGAGGCCGACGTCGCGCCCGTCGAGGACGGCTTCGTGCTCCGGTTCGACCTGCCCGCCGGCAGCTATGCCACCGTGCTCCTCGAGGAGATCCTGTAACGCTCAGCGACCGCCGCGGGGTGCGATCCACGCCCCGCCGTGCCGACGGTATCCGAGGACCAGGAGGACGTCGTCGACCACCGGCGAGAGCTCCGGTGGCAGCGCGAGGTCCGCCGCCCGCAGC
>JACCDP010435999.1_pt1 | contig 13372 bp, 8 predicted proteins | sample 7445841 | NCBI WGS metagenome assembly JACCDP01 (sample SAMN15323441, study PRJNA562643) | freshwater metagenome | isolation source: river surface water | place: USA:Blue River Watershed | collected 2017-08-17
CGGAAATTGTGGTAGAATCGCTTACGCATCATTTAAGTGCCATTAGTGAAATCGTATTTTTTTTATTGGGTGCCATGACCATTGTAGAGTTAATTGATGCCCATGACGGATTTCAAAATATTGCAGAAGCTATTAAAACAACCAATAAAACTAAACTTGTTTGGCTCATAGCTCTTATTACTTTTTTCTTATCAGCAGCGCTTGACAATCTTACAACCACGATTGTAATGATTTCCATTTTAAACAAGTTAATTGACGATAAAAAAACCAAATGGATGTTACTGGGTCTTGTTATCATTGCTTCAAATGCAGGTGGTGCATGGAGCCCAATTGGAGACGTTACTACAACGATGCTTTGGATTGGTGGTCAAATTACACCGTTAAATATTGTGAAACAGGTATTTCTTGCCAGTTTTGTGAGTATGGTATTGCCAACACTCATTGTAAATTATTTAATCAAAGGTCCCATTACGTTAAAGCCAGTCATTGAAAATAATTTAAACTTTAATTCAAATCCTTTTGAGCGTAACCTGATTTTTTATGTAGGTATTAGCTGTCTTTTATTTGTGCCTATTTTTAAAACCTTTACGCATTTACCACCTTATATGGGTATGTTACTTTGTTTAGGTATTATTTGGGTAGTTACAGAACTTTTGCATAAGAAAAAGGGAGATGATGAAAAAGGTGTCTTGTCTGTTAACCATGCCATTCGAAAAATTGATACACCTAGTATTTTATTTTTCTTTGGTATACTTATGAGTATTGCATCACTCGAATATGTGGGTGTTTTGCCTCAAATGGCTGCCTATTTAAATAGTAGTATTGGCAATATCAATATAGTAGCTATTGCTATTGGACTTTTATCGGGAGTGTTTGATAACGTTCCACTTGTGGCAGCTTTGCAAAGTATGTATACACTTGAGCAGTATCCACAGGATCATTATTTTTGGGAGCTACTCGCATATACAGCTGGAACAGGTGGATCATGTTTGATTATAGGATCTGCTGCAGGTGTTGCCGTTATGGGGATTGAAAAAATCGATTTTTTCTGGTACCTTAAAAAAGTATCTTGGATTGCGCTAATTGGATTTTTAGCAGGTGCTGCTGTTTTTATGTTGCAGCATGCTTATTTGTAAAAGCATTTAATTACCGGTTAAAATATCAAACTTACTTTTTGGCCTTAGCTTGTCTTGCCAGTTAAAGCTTTTGAGTTTTAGTTCATCATGATTTGTTTTGCCGCGCATAGGAAGTAGGTTGCCTTCTAGATTATTGATAAATTTAACGCGTTTAGGTTTGCCTTCTGCAAAGAAGATTTCTATAAGGTCTGAACTATTTTTATTGACGCCTACAAAACGCTTTTCTTCATCTTGTGCATAATAAATGTTTTCGGCGCTGCCCCTGGCTGTTAAAAAATCTACTTGTCCAGTACTGTCAAATAATGCGTTGATGCTATTGCCCCTTACTTGATTAAAATAGTTGCTACTATCTACTTTGCTAATGCTTAATGCGTTTTCAATTACATACAAGCGCTCAGGTCTCTTATTTTTCAAGAAAAAATAAATAGTATCACCACTAATTTGGTTTTCTTGTGCCCATAATATGGGGTTGTCAAATAATCTAAACACGGAGTCTTGACCCGAAAAAAATAAACTATCACCAACCGCTTGTAATGAGTCTGAAAATATTTTTACGTTTTTATAAGCTTCAAAATACTTTAAAGAACTATCGACGGGTTGCTCAGATTTTACTTTAACTGAATCGAGGATAATTTTTGAATTATTTTTTTTGATCGTTGATTTTACAGTTGCTACTTTAACGGTATCTTTAAGAACAGCCTTTGTTATTTCATTTTTTGCACTTGTATCAACTGGCACAGGTCTTACAGACGGTATTTTTTTTATTTTTAGCAAATCAATTACACGCCCTGTAAATAAAGTATCAGCGGTAATGAATATACTATCTCTACCTTGTTTAATGATTAGGAGGGGTATTTGAGTTGCCATAATGGTACTCCTTTTATTATTGGTTTTGATATTATTGGCAATCATGTCAAAACCTTGTTCTTTGTCTTTGCTTCTGTAAACGGCGTTTCCTCTAAATTCACTGAGTCCATTAAGGCTATCAATCGCTATTTCGTCGGCGGTAATGCTAAAAGTAGAATCTTCTATGATAGACCGCTTGTATAGATTAGCAATTTTCTTTTTTATATCATAAAAGCCTTCCTTTGTTTTGATTGTAAGGCCTTTTTTATCTTTAATAACAGTAGGGCTTATAAAAGTAGATACTTCGGTAATGGTATTGTACTGAAGGCTATCCGTTTTTATGGTGCCATTTGGTTGAACCAGTAATACATTTTTGTAGAAAAATATGTCCTTACTGTCTCCATAATAGTTTCCTTCGGTACTAGTTAATGTCGTTTTTTTATTGACTACTTTGCCTCCGTATAAATAGGTGCCCAGTTTTAGATTTACATCGTAGGTTAAGTTTTCGGTAGTTAAGGTACTCTTGCCATCCGTTAACCTTACTTTAGTTGTGAGTAGTGCCTTTTTTTCTATTCCAATATATCGCAAGTATTGGGCATAAATATGAACGCTATCCGCATCATTGATATGTACATTGCCAAAAGACTCTAGTGTGTTTGCAATGGGGTTGATGATGGCGCTATCGGCGTAAAAAAGTGTTTTACCCTGCCTTACTTTTACATGTCCAGCATATGAAACGAGTTGGTTGGTATCTGATTTTTGAAGATACTGTTTGTCTGCGGCTAAGATGTAGAGAAAGTTTTCTTCAGTAATTCCTTTTGGCTGTAGATTATCTTTTTGTTTACCTGGTTGCGCATGCACAATAATTGCGGCTAGCACAAAGCAAATTGTAAAGTATCGTTTAAGTAAAGCAGCCATTATTTTTTAATAGTGCTTGCAGTGTCAATAATGGGTGCTAAAAGAGGACTACTTTTTTCTTTTTTGCCAAAAACCGAGAATTGAACATACCGTTTGGGATGAACCCGTAAGTCGTCTAGTAAAGTGTTAGCGCTCTTTAAACTATTGTTTAAATTGTTATAGAGCGCTTTGTCATTAATTAATTTTCCTAAGCTCCCTTCATCGCTTGCCGCTTTTTTTACAAGCGCATTTAAATTTTCGATAGCAATTTTTAAGTTCCCAATAGTTCCGTTGATATCTGCGGCGGCTAGTTTATTGGTTGTTGCTTCCAAATTTGATAGGGTAGCAGCAACTTCTTTGTTATGGGCCGCTAAGTTTTTTGTTACGCTGTTGATATTATTTACAGAGCTTGTGATGGCGCCAGATTGTTTATCGAGCATAGATTCAATGGCTGCTGAAGAAACAATTAAGCTAGTTGTTGTTGTGTTGATATTGGCAATGGCCTGTTGTAAATTATTTTTGGTGTTAGGATCAAAAATTCGGTTGATATTTTTTAAGACACTATCAAGTGATTGAACCGTTACTTTGATTTGATCGGTAACGGGCTCTAATTTATTCATGGCATCATCAAAAAGGCCAATTGCATTTCTAGTAGCAATCGTGTCTTGTGGGCTTAAAAAATTAGTATTGTTGCCAAGTTTAATTACTATGCTTGGTGTACCAAGTGGATTATCCTTTATGCTTGCTACCGAGTTAACTGGAATTTTATAGTTTTCATTTAACTTAATGGTAACTAATATTGAATGTAAATTAAAGTCGGTGTTTTCGATATCAATAACACTTCCTACTTGAAAGCCATTTACATATACCGGGTTAGACACCATGAGCCCCTTGGTATCTTCGTATTTGGCAAAAATGTAATTACCTGTTTTGAATAATGTTTTACCCTTCAAAAAGTTGAAACCTAATATTAGCACCGTAATAGATATAGCAGTGAGTGCTCCAACTTTTGATTCATTCGAAGTCTTCATGTAACAAAATTAAGGTTTATTGACCGCCTACGCCTATCTGATTCTCTAATGATTTTTTATAAATCCTTACAGATTTTGTGATTACATCACAGATCTCTAACTGTCCTTTCTCACTATTTAGATAGTCTTCTTCGTCGGGGTTTGATATAAATCCTGTTTCAACCAGTACGGCAGGCATACTTACCGCTTGCAAAACCCAAATTCCTTTTTTGCGTTGTTGGGCTTGTCTACTAACGCGTCCCACTTTTTGGAATTCCTCTTCGATGGTTAGGGCTAGTTTGGCACTTCTTTGGAAATATTGTTGTGTCATGATATTTGCCAGCATCTGTTTTGTTGGATCATTGGCATCAGTTAGTTTTCGGGCTTCGAGTATTTTTAAAGAAACACTATCTAAGTATTCATCCACACTTTCACCAGCAGCGGCTTTTCTTTCGTCTGTTTTGTCAACACCATAAATAAATGTTTCAGTGCCAATTGCTGAGCTTGGTAAATGAGTTACCTTATATTGTGGCACTTGTTTATTTATCTTCTTGCCTTTTTTTCCTTTAACAGTGATTGTTTTATAGCCTACTATTTCTCTTACGGTCCTAGATCCAGCCGAATTTACGTGAATACAAATAAACAAATCACCTTTTAAACGGTTGGCAATATCAGCTTTTTCAACAACTGAATTAAATACATCGGTTTTGCGGGTCATTAAAATTTCAACATCTGGAAGCGCTTGTTTTAACTGTGTTTCTAATTTTAGCGCCACCGCTAGCGAAATGTCCTTTTCGGTAGAATACCTGCCTCTTGCACCTACATCGCCACCTCCGTGCCCAGCGTCTATAATGATCCTTTTTAGGGCTTGTTTTTGAATAGGCGCTGTTTTAATGATAGGAGTAGGTCCACCGTATGAAAATGCCTGAATACTCAAAAAAAGAGTGCTTATCCAAGCTGCAATTCGATTAATCTTCATATCAATTCGTTAAAGGATTTTAGATATAAGTTATTTTACACCATTCATGCACTATTTTTGCTAAGTGAATAGAAGTAAACAACGTAAAATTAACGTAAAAACGCCACCTACTATTGTAATAGGCATTGTTTTGCTTTTATTAACATTTCAGTGGGAATCTAAGGCTTTTTTGAGGCTAAATACCCCTTTATTGCTGGATACACTGGTTAAAAAGGCAGATACGCTTGGTAAAAAGAACGATTCCCTAATTAACAAGACGGATACGCTCATATTGTCAAAAGATTCTATCGATGCCCCAATCGGATACAATGCCTCGGATTCAGGCATATTAATTGTAGACACACGGGAGTTTTTTTTATATGGAAAGGCTAAAACCAACTACCAGGATTTAGCCATAGAAGCCGCCACCATCCGATATAACCAACAGTCGAAATCAGTAAAAGCATACGGAAGTACCGATTCTAGCGGAAAATTAGATAGTAAACCTGTTTTTAAACAGGGGGAAATGAAATCAATAAGTGATTCCATTTCATTTAATATGGAAACAGGGAAGGGTATAACAAAGAATACGTTTTTTCAGGAGGGAGAAATTTTTGTGAATGCATTGGCATTAAAAAAAATGAATGATAGCGTGGTATATGCTAAAAAGGCTCGGTTTACAACCTGTAATTTAGATACGCCGCATTTTGCCTTTAGAACAGGCCGGATGAAAATTATCAATAACAAATTAGGTATTTCTGGCCCTACCTTTCCTGAGTTTGAGGGTGTACCCATGCCTGTAGGTATTCCGTTTGGGATATTCCCATTAAACCGAGGTAGGCATTCTGGAATTTTGGCACCTGCATTTACGGCTTCTGAAGATTTTGGGTTGGGGCTCGAAGGCCTCGGTTATTACAAAGTTATTAACGACTATCTCGATTTTACGACAAGGGCTAATATCTATTCTTATGGAGGATGGAATGTAAACTTGAATTCTAAATACATCAAGCGTTATGCATATACGGGAGGTTTTAACCTTACGCTACAAAATACCAAGAGCTTAAATAGATTTGGGGGTACTGGTGATGAGTTTAACCAAAACAAATCCTTTATGCTCAACTGGAGCCATAGTAGGGATAACAGGGCAAGGCCAGGTACCAGTTTTTCTGCCAATGTAAATTTCGGAAGCTCGAGGTTTAATAGATTGCTGCTTAACAATCCCATGCAAAACTTTCAGAACCAGTTAAGCTCTTCAATCAGTTATTCTAAAGATTGGAGAGGTAAATACAATTTATCGGTAAATGCTAACCACAACCAAAATAATAACTTACGCCTTGTTAATTTACAACTTCCAACGGTAAACTTTAACGTGGTCACCTTATATCCTTTTCAATCCAAAGAGCAAATAGGTGCCGGAAAGTGGTACGAAAAAATTGGCATAGGGTATAGTGGTAATGTGCAAAATCAATTGTCATTTTATGACACGGCATTTAATTTTAAAAGACTCTTAGATACGGCGCAGTGGGGTGCTGTTCATAATATTCCAATTTCTATGTCGCTACCAGCACTAGGGCCTGTAACCATTAGTCCTAGCATCTCTTACGAAGAACGCTGGTATGGTCAAAGGTTTATACGAAGTTGGAATACTGTTAATAAAAAAGTAGATACCGTTAAGTATAGAGGGCTTTATACAGCTCGTCAAATGAGTTTTGGTATCAGTGCAGCCACTCGAATTTTTGGTACTTATACCTTTGGAAAAAACAGTAACATCAAAGGTATTCGTCATGAAATTAGACCTAGCGTTTCTGTAAATTATCAACCCGACATGGCTGCTGCATACCATTACAGCACACAAATTGATACAACCGGCAGAAGGTTTCGGTTTTCACAATATGATGGAGGTGTAATTGGTTCATTTTCGGAAGGCCGTTTTGGTGGAATCGGATTTGGTATCGATAATTTATTGGAAATGAAAGTGCGTGATAAATCGGACTCTACCGCCAAAGACAAAAAAGTAAAACTAATAGAAGGTTTTGGTATTTCTTCTTCCTATAATATGCTAGCAGATAGTTTTAAACTTGGAACATTTAATTTATATGCAAGAAGTACCCTCTTTGAAAAAGTGAATATCAATGCAAGTGCCACACTTGATCCATACGATGTTGACAGCAAGGGCTACCGTTTAAAAACTTATGCTTTTGATCCCAAAGCTTTTAAATTTGGACGCATCACAAGTGGTAGCATTGCTATCTCTACTTCATTTTCAAGTAAGTCTAAAGATGGTAAAACAGAAAAAGATAGAGAAATTCCTATCGATCCTTTTTTAACGCCCGATGAGCAACAACGTCAGTTGCAATTTGCAAAATCAAACCCTGCCGAGTTTACAGATTTTAATATTCCATGGACATTGTCTTTCTCGTATTCTTTATCTTTTGCTAAACAAATCAAGCCAGATTATAGTGGATTTGAAACCAGAACTTTTTCAAGTTTAAACTTTAATGGTGACTTTAGTTTAACTGAAAAATGGAAAGTAGGTGGAACGGGGTATTACGACGTTTCAATGGGCGGGCTTCAACAATTTAGCATGTTTATTTCGCGAGAAATGCACTGCTGGCAAATGTCTATTAATGTAATGCCAGTTGGGATTTTTAGATCCTTTAATATTACCGTGAATCCTAAGTCAGGCATCTTACGTGATTTAAAAATTAATAGAAGCAGGGTATTCTCAAATTCTTCCTTCTAATAACTGCTGGTGCTTGGCGTAATAGTTCCACATCAGGTCAAACACTTCTTGCTTTACTTCTTTACTTGTTTTACCTACAACATGTACGGGTGGCAAAAAATGCATTTCAATTTTACCTGGCATTAAACAAAAGCTAGGGTTAGGGGGTAAAATATTTTTTGAATTAAATAGAATGGTAGGGATGATGCGTTTTTGTGTATCTACGGCTAATCTAAAGGCGCCGTCATAAAAACTTTTGAGTGGGTCACCGGTTCTATTTCTGGTGCCCTCTGGATAAATGAGCATGTCAAGTCCTACCGCTAAAACGGCTTTCATCTCTTCATAACTTTGTCTTCGGCTCTGATCACTTCTACGGTCTACTAAAACGCTACCAAACTTATATACCCATCCAAAAACGGGTACCTTAGAAAAACTAACTTTAGCAATTGTTTTGTTGGCCCTTGGCATAAAGGGGGTACTCACCGGAACATCCATTAGTGAGTTGTGGTTGCATACCACTACATAGTTTTCTCCTTTTACAAAATGATGAGCGCCTTTAATTTTTATGCGGCAGCCAATAAAAAATAAGAAAAATCGCATCCAAGTCTGTGTTACTTTTCTGTGCAGTATGGCAACATGTGGTTCCGCTAAAAAAAAGCAGGGCAATAAAAAAAAGACAGCCACAAACATGGAGCAGGTAAAAATGATAATTGCCCATACTGCCAAAATTCTTCCGGCAATAAATTTTATGGTTGATATTTTATGAATTGGTTCGCTCATTTTCTATATTTAAATATGCCAGTCTATTACTTGAAGTCCTTGTTTTGCAAGTAGTTCATTTGTTTTACTAAAATGTTTACAACCAAAGAATCCTTTGTCTGCACTAAAAGGTGAGGGGTGCGCAGCTTTTAGAACAAAGTGTTTGGTTTCATCAATTAGAATTTGTTTTTGTTCTGCAAATTTACCCCACAATAAAAATACAATCCCTTTTTTCTCATCTGATAATTTTTTGATCACGGCGTCTGTAAAATCCATCCATCCAATTTTTGCATGACTTGCTGGTTCGTTTTCTCTAACTGTAAGCACCGCATTTAATAAAAGCACACCTTGTTTAGCCCAAGGGGTTAGGTCTCCACTTGTTGGTATAGGTAATCCAATATCAGATTTTAATTCTTTAAAGATATTAACGAGTGATGGCGGTGGTTTTACACCTTGAGGTACAGAAAAGCTAAGTCCCATGGCCTGGCCGCTTCCGTGGTAAGGGTCTTGACCTAATATGACAACTTTTACATTATCAAAAGTAGTTTGGTTAAATGCGTTAAAAATATTGTTGCCTGCTGGAAATATTTTTGCCCCTGTTGCTAGTTCTGTTTTTATATGTGCGGCTGTTTGTAAAAAGTACGATGATTTAAAAACGTTACTTAATACTTCTTTCCAGGATGATTCAATTTTTACTTCCATAATGATTTAGTATAAAATACTAACACTGCCAGCAAATGCTTGATGTTTGCCTGATAATTTAATGACGTAATAATATACACCTAAAGGTAAGGTTGTTTGATTTTTTGATTTGCCATCCCAGTTTTTACTATATCCGCTGGAGCTAAATACTTGTTGACCAGTTCTGTTAAATACACTAACCGTACAATTTGGGTAATAATCAAGCAAAGGGATACTCCAAGTATCATTGATGCCATCACTATTTGGTGAAAATGCATTGGGTGGATTAATGTCTGCGTCATTAACAACTGCACTTATGGTTTGAACTTGTGCGCATCCAATAGGTGTGGTGGCTTTAATAAAATATTTTCCGGTTGCTAATACTCTTTTTGGTTGGAGTAATGGAGCGGTACATAAAGAGTCTTGCCAATAACTATACACCCAATTGTTGGATGGTGGAGGAATAGATGTAAGATCTATGGTTGTTGGAATTTTTACGGGAGCTGGTTGCGTAACTAAGAAATCGGGATAATAGTTAATCGTAACACTCGCTTTTTTAATAACGCTACATCCTGCTGGTGCGGTAAATTTGATAAAATAATTTGTACTGTTTGTAAACCGGTGATTGCCTGGCATAGCTTGTAAAGCAGAACTATCAAAAAAGTAATTAAAGCTAGCACTAGCTTCAGTTCCTTTAGTAGGTGTAATACTATCAAGTGGGATGCTACCGCAGGCCACATAACTGGTAACGGATGTAATTGGCGGTGCGCTGATACTTGTATTGATGGGAACGATATTACTGCATCCAAATTGGCTTGTACCTAAAATAAAGTAATTGCCGGTTTGTGCAATTTTTGTAGGATTGATCACAGGTGTTTTTGCAAGTGCATCTTGCCAATACGTGTATTTTAAATTGGGGTCATTACCACTTGTGTAATTAGTATCTGTGATATTTATTGTTTCAGGAATACAAGCAGCTGCGGGTTGCTTAATAATGATTGATGGATTTGGATGAATAATTACAGAGAGTGGTTTAGTGTCTGCGCAACCTGCACTATTGGTTGCTTTTACATAAATCAAACCCGATTTTCCAATTGCTTTTGGTGACGTTACGAAATCACCACTAGTTGGGCTATTAAAGTAACTTAATTTTAATCCGGGGCTACTGCCTGAGGTAACAATACTATCCGTAACATCGGCGCCTTTGTTTTGACATGCTACTATACTATCTGCTAATTTAAAAACATAGGGATCTAACGATTTTACAATGGTGGTATACAAAGTATCTAGGCAACCTTGATTGGGGTAGGGCGTAATTACGAGTGCTAATCTGGTTTTAGGTGGAGGAGCTGGTGAAATAGTTAGTACAACGTCCGATCCAAGAAGTTTTGAAAAATCATCGGTGTACCATTTATAATCTGCAAAGCCGTAGGGTGCTGTTAAATTGAGTCCAGTAATATTAGTACAAAAAACATTACCTGTAACGGGTGTTGTGCAGTTGTCATTCACATCTAAATATGCATATCCAAAATGACCACCTCTCGAGCAATCGTTAGACGTAAATTCGAGCCTCAAAGTTTTACCCTGATATCCAGGAAGTTTTAATGTAATTGGGGCCCATTCTTTGTAGAATACCAACTTTTTTACAGTTGATTCTTTAAAGCCTGGCAAGTTAGGTGCCGAAATAAATTCGAAAGAACCGCAGGTTTCATATTTATTATCTGTTACATTAAAAACCTTGACCATAAATTTTGGTTGCTCCCAATCTTGATGGCCAGCGGGGTTTTCAAATACAACAGCGTAATTGTATATGATACTATAATCACCTTCGGTAGAAGGGACTGTAAACGTGTACGAAACCCCCTGTGCTTCTGCTTGCGTTTGGTCATTTCCAAGCTTTAACGAATAGCCGCTTCCATTTGGACAGCTGGTTGGGAAGCCGCCGTAATAATCTTTGGCTGTAGTGCCCGGGAAATTGGAAATGATGGTGTGTTTGCCATCTTGCGGGCTTCCTAGTGACATATTTAAGGCTCCATTGGCTCGGGAAATAGATCCATCAAAAGCGTCCCAACTACCTAGGTTTCCGTTTTCGAAGCCAATATTAGGAGGACAGCCCTGCGCCAAAGCTTTATTGATGCCTCCTAAGATGCATAAAATGCTCAAAAATAAGTATGTACAAGCTTTTAACACGTCCTTGTAAATGTCGTGAAAAATAATGGGAAATGAACGGTAAAGTCCGCAAAAACACCCCAAAAATAGGTGTTTGGGGCGTTTTTCCTTTGCCGGTTGGGGTTTCGAAAAGTCGTTTCAAGACTAAAGTGTTCCATTGTATTAATAATTTTATTTATTCAAATAGCTTATTTTTAATAAAATGTCAATTATCTAAATGAGGCATTTCAATTATTCATTTTGCTTAAATCAATAAAAATGCAAAAACCACAAAAATTCCATTTATTGTTAATCGTGCTTTTAATTTTTAATTTACAAGCCTTTGCTCAAATAACTGAAAAGTTAATTGGTGGTCGCATTTGGATGACTTCAAATTTAAATGTATCGAAGTTTCAAAATGGAGATCCAATATATGAAGCTAAAACAAAAGCTCAGTGGAATAAAGCTAGCAAGGACAAAAAGCCAGCTTGGTGTTACTATCAAAATAATGCACAAAACGGAGTAACATATGGAAAATTATACAATTGGTATGCGGTTAATGATCCAAGGGGTTTAGCACCAAAAGGTTGGCATATTCCAACAAAAAGTGAATGGAAAGAATTGATTTCCAATTTACAAAAAGATGTAAAAGATGTTAATGAAGCTTTAAAAACTAAAACCGGATGGAAACAATATGAAGTTGGTGGTGGTGAGGTAGGATCTGACTGTATTTATTGCAATGGAACAGGATTACATAAATCCGGTAGAGCATGTTGGATTTGTGGTGGAACAGGAGGTGATAGGCAATATGTAAAAAAAAGAATGGTTTCTGGAAATGGAACAAATACCAGTGGCTTTTCTGCAAAACCTGGAGCTAATAGATTTACTAGCGAAGATGAAGAATACGACTTCAATAAAAATATTGGTTTAGTAGCTATTTGGTGGTTACCCTCTGAAGCTAAATCGCCAGAAAATGCTGAATATGTTTACATAAATAATGATGACTATACACCTACATTTGATGATTATAGTAAAGGATATGGAAGTTCAGTAAGGTTAATCAAGGATAAGAGTAAGGATGTTTTAGAAAAAGAAAGATTGCTAGAAGAAGAAAAAAAAGTAAAAGATTCTACCGAAAAGGCATTAAAGTTGATTGAAGATTCTATAAAAAATGTTGAAAAAATTAAAAAGATCATTGGAAAACCGATACAATTAGATGGTTTCATGGTGGCAGAATTTGATATACCAAGTGATTTTTATTTGGAATCAAGAATTAATTTCGAAGATGCTAAAAAAGCTTGTGAAAAATTAGGTAAGGGATGGCGATTGCCCACAAAAGATGATTTTGTAATTATTTATAAAAACAGATCTAAAATTGGCGGGTTTGATATGGATAAATTTTATTGGACCTCTACCTTTTATTCATCAACCGAAAGTGACGAAATTACTAATGGTAAGGAGGTTTGGCAACTGAGTTTTAGCGAAGCTTCATTTAAGGTTCGGGATAAAGATGACAGGGGCTTTTTTAAAGTAAGGCCAATATGGGCCCCTACATCAGATTTTGTAAGGGACAGTACTCGAAAAGCGTTAAAAAGAATTTCAGACTCTTTAATGAGAGTAGAAAAAGAATTCCAAAAAGAAAAAATAAGATTAGAGGATAGTGTAAGAATCGCTAAAATAATTGGTCAACCAATAGAATTGAAAGGTCTTTTAGTAGCGGAATTTGATTTTCCAAATGAAATGAATTTGAATGAGGCATCTATTGCATGTAAAAATTTAGGGCAAGGATGGCGATTGCCAACCGAAGAGGAATTAAGTTTAATTTTAGATAATCGTAAAAAAATGAACGTAACAAATTTTGAATTTGATAAATATTATTGGTGCTCTGGAATATTTAGATATGAGCTTTCTGTTTATAAATATGCAAAATCAATTTTTATAAATTCAAATGGTAAACCAAAGACATTTAATACTAGCGATTTTGATAAATTATATAAGATCCGGGCGGTAAAAACACTTTAAAATAATAATTGATACTAAATAAACAAGGGTTTCAGTTTTTGACTGAAACCCTTACTATTGTTGAGTGAACCGGATTGGATTCGAACCAATGACCTACTGCTTAGAAGGCAGTTGCTCTATCCAGCTGAGCTACCGGTCCTCGTTAGAGTGGCGCAAAATAAAGAAAAAATGGCCATAATTTCAAAAGAATTCA
>JACCDP010037945.1_pt1 | contig 13371 bp, 13 predicted proteins | sample 7445841 | NCBI WGS metagenome assembly JACCDP01 (sample SAMN15323441, study PRJNA562643) | freshwater metagenome | isolation source: river surface water | place: USA:Blue River Watershed | collected 2017-08-17
ATTTATTGAAACAATTAATTCAACAGAGAGATTAAAGTTCCAAAATGACTATTCCTATTATAACCAGAACAAATACAATTGATGAGTGGAGAATACAAACCAACTTATCAGCTGAAAAATTAAATGATTTAGAGTTTGGTAATTTCGATAAGTCGAATGGAACTTTGACAATATCAAATACAACAACACTTATAATTACGGCTGAAGGTACTCCACTTCAAGTTTCTAATAGCGCACTGATTCAAAAAGATTTATCGATTGGTGCAAACACTACAATTGGTACTGTTGGCACTAGAAACGGAAATTTGGTTGTTGGTAATACCGTAACGGTTGCTGGACAAGGAATTGGTTTATACGTTTCCAATACTGCACAGATTGGTAGAAATTTAAGTGTTGTTGGAACCATCTATGGTAATAATGCGATCATCAATACTAATGCAACAGTTGCAGGCGATGTTCAAGTTGATGGTGTTGTTACACTTTCTGGTTCTGGAAAAGTATTAGATGCAAATAGTGGTATCGTCTACGTTCAAGATGCCTACTTAACAAATGCTGTCTTACAAAAAGCTAACGTAGATACAATTTATGCACTTGAAGCTTATATTGATAACTTACAGGATATTGCTTCTGCTGTTGTTGGCATTCTTCGCGTTTCTACTGGTAATGTTTACACTTTATCTTCAAATGAATTGTATGCAAACAGTGGCACAATCCAAACATTTGTTGCAAACGGAACAGGTAATGTCGTAACGTTAACATCAAACGTTGCAACAATCAACACTTCTTACATTACTAATTTAGAAGCTACTGGTGCAATAGTTACAAATGGTAATGTTGCAACTTTAATTGTCGATAATGGTACAATTAATACCGCCACAATTATAGATTCTACAACAACAAACTCTTCAATTTCAAATGCAGTAATTACTGGTGCAAGTATAACAACCGAAACTGTTGGTACATCGACAGTTACGAATGGAACAATTATTACTGGCAATGTCGTAACACTTACGTCAAATGTATCAACATTAAACAATTCTACGTTACTTAGCTCAAACATCGTTTCAGCAAATATTACAAATGCAAATGTTTCTGGTAATCTAAATTTTGTTTCTGGTTCAACATTAAGAATTAATTCTGGTTCTGGAAATGATGCATTAGTTGTTGATTCTGGATTAACTTCTTTACAAGGCTTGGTCGTTGAAGGAAACTTAACTGTTTCTGGTTCTTTTACTCAAACAGGTAATATTAATTTTGAGACCGATAGATTCATCTTCAATGCAAATACTGGTGTTAATAAAGATGCATTGATTGTTAATGAGAGAGTTTCTGGAAACGATGCACAAATTCTTTGGAATGAAACTAATGATCGTTGGGAAATCTCAACAGGTAACACATATAGTTCTACCTATAAGATTTTAGATGGTGCTGATATCTATACCGGTGTTGATTCGACCAGTACAACATTAGTTGCATCAGCAAGTGCTGTTAAATTTGCATATGAGGCCGGCGGTGTTGTTGCTGGTGGTTATGCAAATGCGGCTTATAGACATGCCAATTCGGCACATACAGTTGCAAACTCTGCATCATCTTATGCTAATGGTGCTTTTGTAAAGTCAAACACAGCAAACTTAACAGCACAAGCCGCTTTTGATGCTGCGAATAATGCTTTTGTTGCTGGTGGAACAATTGCAGGATCTTATGCCAATAGTGCATACATTCATGCCAATGCAGCTTTCTCAAATGTAAATACTACAATTGCTATTGTTGGTAGTTATGCAAATAGCGCTTATACACAAGCAAATGCATCTAATAGTTTTGCAACAAATGTTAGAATACATGCTAATGCGGCATTTACAACTGCCAACTTAGCTGTAGTTAATGCTGAACTTGCTGACATCAAGGCAGTAAATGCAAATACAAAAGCACAGGCAGCATTTGATAAAGCAAATCTTGCCAGTTCAAATGCATCTTCGGCTTCGTCTTATGCAAACGGATCTTTTGCACAAGCTAATCTAGCTTTTAGTGGTTTATCAAGTAAGTTAAGCACTTCTGGCGGTACAATTTCAGGTGATCTAGTTGTAACAGGAGCATTTACAACTTCTGGCGCATCGATACTTGCCAATGAATTAAAAGTTGCTGATGCTCTAATAACTTTAAATTCTGATATTCCACAAAATCAATCGCCATCTGAAAATGCTGGTCTTGAAGTTGATCGTGGTACTGCGGCTAATGCTTACTTACAATGGAACGAAACTTCAGATGTTTGGGAATTTGGAACATCTGGTAGCGTACAAACTATTGTTGGTGCATCTACATTAGCTTCTCAGCTTTCAAGTTATTTGTTGTTATCTGGTGGAACAATGACTGGTGCAATTACTCTTTCTGGTGCACCAACACAATCATTACATGCAGCAACTAAAGCTTATGTTGACCAACAAGTTTCTGGAAGTACACCAGACCTATCAAATTTAAATGCAACAAATTTAACTTCTGGTACAGTGCCTTCCGCTAGATTGAGTGGAACATACGCTATAAGTATTTCTGGACAAGCAGCAACTGTTGCTGATGGGTCTGTTGGTTCAGCACAATTAAAAACAGTACAAACATTAAGAATTTTAGATTCATCTGGAGTAACTTTAAAGACAATTTACGGCGCAGGTAGTTAATTATGGCTTTTCGTAGACCCCTATATTATTTTAACGGAAATCTTCGTGAACTGAGTGATTCTCAAATAAGTGACATTAGATCGCAGATGTTTTGGAGATATATTGCTGACCCTAGTGTTTCTTTATCTGTTGTTGGGAGTGGAGGAAATTTAGGAATCTTACAATATGATTGGAGATTAACAGCAGGTAATGCTTTAGCAAGAACTGAAAGATATCCTACTGAAGCTGAAACTTCTGAACCTCTTTATATTACCACAGAATATAGGACCCTTAATCAAAATATAGCTTCTCTTACTGTTCCATCAGATACTAATTTAGTAGGTTTTCCTTTATTTTATACAAACACTGGTAATTTACAAGCAATGTCTTTACAAGACATGTACGATACATTTGCTTTTAGTGTCATAGATAGTTTGATTGCTTCTAGTGCAGTTTATACATTATCTACATCAACACCATCTGGTTATACTTCTGTTTCGGGTACACCAATTCATATTGACACTAAAGCCAATTTGGCTGCATATAATGCTTCAGAAATACCTGAAACAACAGATCAACCAGTAGAAGTATCTAGATCGTATTTGTATAAAAGAAATGATTCTTCTACATCATATACTGTACCTGTAAAAGCTACTTCTTCTAGTAATCCAGATATACAAATTTATTCTGAAGCCAATTTCAATAGTTTGCTCAGTACAATTATTAGATTTGTGGCAACAAACGTTTCTGGTTATAGAATAAGATATGGAATAAACTTAGTAAATTTTAACGTCAATAATAACGTTGATGGTAATAGTTGTGGTGGAGTTACAGACACGGAATTACAAGGTGGATCTGGAAATTATCAAACAAGATTTGTGAATGCTGATGATTATAGAGCACAAGAATTTCCAAATGGAACTCTATCATCATATACGTCATACTTAAAAGTAAGGAAAGAATAATGATTTTTTTTAATGAACAAAATATTTTATCTGCTAGATTTATCGACAATCAAAAAAAAGACATTGAGGTTCTTTATAAAGGACCAAATGATTCTATCATTACGCATATCGTTGGAGTTGACAGTGAACAAGAAGATTTCATTGAACTCTTAAAAATATTTACAATTGATGAAATAGAAAACAATACCAAAAAATGGATTCAAGATCAAAATGAAGCCTTTTTAGAATTTAACAAAAGATTGATTGAATCGGGAAAAATTAGTGTAGATGCAACATTTACAAATGGTGATGTTTACTATAAAAAAGATATTGTTGAAACATTGTTCTTTTTTGATGAAACAAAAGAATCACATAAAGAAAGACTTTTTGAATTTAAATTGCATTTATTTGATTTAGAAAAAATTCAAAATGCTTCAGATGAAATTAAAGACTCTATTCGTCAATCAAAAAGTCCTATTGACTTGATTCTTATAGTTAAAAATGTTGTGGATAATTAAAAGTTTTTGTAAAGTGTACTAGTTTAATTTCTTGATTGTACTTATCACCTAAAAACATATAGTTTCCTGGATATTTTAAATTGATATTCTTCAACCATTCATTTGAAGGTTCTGATATCATTCTACAAGCCCAAGTCTCAGGTACAAATTTCAAATTTAATTTTTGATTGACCATATATTCAACAAAGTTTTCTTCTCCATTAATTGGTCCTGGCTTTAATTTTTTTTCTATAAAATGGTTTTCCCAATATTTTTTATTTTTTTTAAATTCTTCATAGATGTATTGTGTATCTCTTGGAAAAAATTTATAGAAACCACCATTTAATAAACAAGATCCTTCGTCTTCCCACCACGACCTTATAGAAAGAAATTCACCTCTTTGTATTGGGTATTCAAATAGTTTTTCATATTCATTGATAAGTAAGATGTCTATATCGATGACACAAATCTCTTCGTCAATATTCAAATTAAAAAAATGAAGTTTGTTCCATTGAAGAAAAAAATTTTCTTTTGCAACATTTAAAAATTGTATCTTCGGTAGTTTACTTCTTAGATATGTTTCATATTCTGGTCCATATTTTTCACCAATTCTTACCGCAAAAACTTTCATTTCCAATAGTCTTTCAGATAAGGATAAATTTTTATGGCTTGATGCAATTCAAAATTTGTTGCGTCACCAGGATCAGTATTAAAAACGCAAATAATTTTTTCTGGTCTAAATTTATGCCTGGTTAAATCTTCTGGCCATTTACATCCTCTATTAAAAGAATAGTAATGTTCGTGTGAAACAAAATCAAACTTTTCTAAGTGTCTTGTTGTAATAAAATTGTCAGATCCGCCAGTAAAAACAAAGTAAATTTTTTTCCAATTTTCTTTTAAATCTTTCCAAATATCTTCAAATTGATTGCCTTCCCACATATAAAATCCACCATTGTTTCTGGCACCATATCTTTTTCTCCAGTTTGGATCCCATTCCAATTTCATATTGTGCCACCATGAACGGCCTGTTATTGGTCTATCTTTAAACAAATCTAAAATTGGTGTCATGTCATTTTGAATTATTAAGTCTAAATCTAAAGCTATTTTTGTACCATCGATACCCCAACAATCAGGATTAAAATAATTTAATTTTGGTCGGTCCCAAAGTCTAGGCAAGTTATTCTTTTTGTCTGGAGAAAAATACATTTCTTCTGGCGTAGATTCGGGAAGATCATTGAGAAAAGGCAAAACAATAACTTTTGTATTTAAACCTTTTGTATCACTGGTCTGACAATAGAATTTGAATTTTGTTGGTAAGTTTCTTTTTACCATTGAATAGAGATTGTTTACATATTCAACGGAATATTTTTGTCCCCAACGACTACAAATCACGTTTATCATTTTTCACCAATTAACATGTATCTTTTGTAATTATTATCGTATTTGTGAAAATTTATTTCACCTTCAAAATCTATTTTAGATAAACCACTTTGATCTTTAAATTCTTGTAAACTGTTTACGCAATTTATGTGTGCAGGTTCTTTGTCAAAATTATTAGATTGAAACACACAAAGACCAGAAAAATTATAATCTTTCATTGGATACATGTGTTCGCAAGAAGTGTTAATAATAATATCTGATTTCAAATAATCCAAATCAAAATTTATATCTTTTACATGTGTCTTAACAAGAGTACCAAATAATTGTTTGGCTATGATTAAATTTTCTTCATCGTAGTCTACAAGATTTATCTCTTTTATTTTAGGTATATTTTTATAAAGTAAAGGAACAATTAGTGTTCCATACCAAGAACCTAAAATCCAAATAGTTTTATCCGGAACGTCACAAATGTTGTGTAAAGAAAGTCTTTCAACTAACCAAGTTTTCGACACAAATTGATTTTCTGAAAATGATTTTGCAAAGTCTTCTATTCTATATGAATAATTTCTTCGTATAAATTGTATCATTTCAGACCAATCCCAAACAGAGATTGGAAATTTTTTCATTGTATGTGTTCTCAAGTCCATAACATTTTAATCCAGTTTTCGTTTATTTCATTTTGTTTTGGTCCGTAATCAAAAAGAACAACTGATTCTAAACCAGTGCCTAAACTTTTATGATAAGAATAGGCTTTACCTGTAGGATATAATTCATATTCGTGTCTATGTTCTATAAAAGAATCTATTCCAGTAAAAGAAAAAAGAATCTTATCTTTGTTTTTCATAAAATCATCAAAGATATACTGTCGTTTTGTTTCTTTGTTCCAACATAGAACAGAAGAATTGATTGAACAATATCGAGTTCTATTCGATACCGTATCTTTATGTAATTGTTCAAGATTAACCCAATCAGTATATAAAAATTTCATTTCTTCGGATGGTTCAAACATCCAATTTATATTGTCACGAATAATTATGTCTAAATCTAAAAATATACCTTCTTGCAAAAATGACTCATCAAATAAACATATTTTAGTCCACCATTTTTCTAGACCATAATTAGGAAGTTCTATCGTATCACATACGACACCTCTAGAATCTTCAGTGATACAATAGAGTTTGTATTCTCCTATCCAATGCCGGCCAATCATGTTATTTAATTTATTGACGAATTCAGCAGAATACTTAGTGCCATGTTTTATACAATAAAAATTCATTATGATTTTTTTCCGCAGACATTAAAACATCTAAATGGTTCTAAATTATCGTGCATCTTTAATAGTTTATCAAACCAAGAACTTTTCAATACTCCTTCTAAACTATGTTTTTTACCGTCTAGTTCGTCCCAAGAATTATTTTCAAACATTTTTTCAATATCATCTTTGCATTTGTCAATTATTTTAATTGGTATGCTTTTAAAATTAGATCCAATTTTCATAGCCTGATCGAAATGTTGATAAGAAGTAAACAAATGGTCAAGATAACAACAAGGAGATATTAAACCAGATGCACTTATTCTTACTTCTTTGTTGTTTTTAGAGAGACAATCAATAAAAGACACTTCATCTTCAAGATGATTATGTTCTTCTCTACCATTAGGTTTTAAACCATCAGGAATTTTAAAATCACCTTCTACATTAGGCCTATCGGTTATTATTGTGGTAAATTTGTCAAAATTTAATTTCTTAGACATTTCTTCAGCCTGTTTCATCAAATGTTTATTGTAATCAAATAATAAAAATTGCCATTCGGTTTTAATTTTATACATCTTTACAATATCTGCATGATCTAAAATTTTTTCAAAAGAGGTGTTTATTCTGTATTTTGAATGTGATTCTTGATCTACACCATCGATACCAAAAATTATTCTTACATTTTTATTTTTCAGTATGGAGGCTAACTGATACCACCATTTATTATTTTTCATCGAACCATTTGTGTGAATAGTCAAATGTAAATTTGGTCTACATTCAAAAAAATAGTCTAAAATTTGAAATATATCTTTGGCAACTAAAGGATCTCCATAAGTTCCACAAAGAGAAATTGATTTTATTTTTTTAAGTTGGTTTGCCGGTAATATTTTTTTTATATCTTCAATATATAATTCATCTAATGGCAACCATTCATATTTTTTTAAAGTTTTTGGATCGGTTCTTGCACATTGAGGGCATTTTGCGTTGCAATTATTGGTCAATCCTATATCTAATCTTTCAACACTATACATTTTTTATTTTATAAATTATCGTTAGGTGTTATATTGTAAATTGGTCCATCAAAATAAGATTGTGTTATTTTTCCATCTAACACATGATCTATTCTTTTTGACGTTGTTAAATTACCATTTCCATAAGTTATCAATCTTTCTTTTTGTTCTATATTTAAACTCATTTTTCTTTCTGTGACTATGTAAAGTGGTACTAATGCAAAAGTTGCCATAACACAAAGAGAAGACCTTTCAGAAACTACAAATTTTGAGTGTATCATGTTATCTAAAATAAAGTCAAATTTATTTGTATAATCAAATTCTACAACATTTAAATTATTTTTTTCAGCGTATTCATAAAATAATTTTAAGTTCATATTTCTCGTTTTACAAAAATGACCATCATAACCAACAGAAGAATTTTTTTTTATCATTATTTGATTTTTATCACCTATCCATTTTTTCTTAAATGGCCAAAAAGAATTGAAAACTTCATGAGTCAAAAAAGGAATAGGTTTTTCATAAGAAAAAATTCCAAAATTTAAATTTAATTCATTAGATTCAAATTGATTACAAATAAAAATTAACCTTTCTAAGTTGGTTTCTTCATCTTCTTTTTTAAATTTATCAATTTCATTGATATCAATTATAATAGCAAATTTGACATTTTTTGATTTAAATCCAAAATTTACTAATTTTAGATATTCTGTCAGATGATTGGATATGCTTGATATGACAACACTTAGATCAAAACAACGTTTTAATATTATATAATCATCTGCCAAAAAAAAATCAAATTTTTGACCAATAAATTTTTGCATTTTCATAATTTTATTTTAAACAGACAACAAAATGAATTCTTTCTTCCCACGATAAATTTAAAGCTGTGTGTTTTTTTGTTGTGTTTAAGTAGTAAAGTTTTCCTAAATTCTGCATACTATAAACTTGATCTTCCACTAAGAATAAACAATCTTTATTTGTTTTCAATGGTATATGTAATCTACCAGTAGGGTCGGAGTGATAAGAATATGCTCTATTGTTTTCATCCATTCTCATAAATCTTGCACGACAAATATTAAATTTTTCATTCAATTCTTTATAAACTTTTTCTGTATAAGAACCAAAAAACCAAGAATTTATTTTTGTACAGTTTTTTTCAGAAAGAGTTTTATCTTTTTTTATATCTTCATAATTAAATTCATAAGTTTTTCCATCATAAGAAGAAATATATATTTGATTTTTTTGTATAGAGTCATAAATTTTATAGTAGTCATCTAACATCTTTACATAGTCAAAATGAAAATCGGTTTCTAAGAAATTGGTTTCAGGTAAAATCATTTTTTTCAGTAGATAAATAAATTATTGTCAATGGAAAAATATTTATGTCTGATTACAAAATCGTTGATTGGTCTGAAAGTTTAGATTTAAGTTACTTTTATCAAAAATCAAAAGAAAAAGGATTCATTAACAACTCTAGTTATGATACAATGATTAAGCCTTTACTTAACGAAAAAGAATGGAAAGTTTGGATTCTATTTAAAAAAGGAAAAGCAATAGGTTCTGTAGCTGCACATTCTTTTGATTTCATGGGTAAAAATAGTTATAGAATTGGAGTTAGATCGTGCGTTCATTCTGAAGATACCGAAATCAAAAATCTTAGAACAAAATACGGAATAAAATATCATCAAAATGCAACAGCGCAATTTTTGATACCTATTTGCATAGAATGGGCTCCAAAGGGTTCAAACCTCTATATTACAACACACGATTCATCAGAGGCAAGCCTAAAATTGATGCATAATATTTGTATGCCCATCTTTCAAAGCACTGGAATGGTCGAGAAAGTATGTGAAAAAGAGTATAGAGGACACAAACAGACATTTTGGAAAGTCAATCCAGATATATTTTTCCAACAATTGAATGAAAATCCTAGATGGTGAACTTTAGTATTTGACTAAATAGACGATAAAAGTCTTAAAGGAGCGTCATTTTGGCAGAATTTGTAGAACTCACCCTCGATCAAGGTGCAACATTTAATACGGTAATTAACGTAAATGATGGTACCGGCACCCCTCAAAACTTGGTGGGTTACACGGCCAGATCAATGATGCGCCGTTCCTATTACACATCCTCTTATAAAGAATTTGAAGTTTCGGTTTCTACGCCAACTCTAGGCGAGATTACCATGTCTATGTCTGCGGCCAATACTGCAAATTTGACTGCTGGAAGGTATGTTTATGATGTCGAAATTGATGATGGTAATGGAGAAGTGACCAGAATATTTGAAGGCATCATAACTGTTTTACCTAACGTAACGAGATAAACATGGCAATAACCGTTCAAGTAAAACCAAGAAAAACAACCATTTCATCTGTGACTGTAGCCAGAACAGCCAATTTAAACTTAGCGCAAATTAATAATATTGAATTGAACGCCGTTGCAAATAATCACGTGTTGACATATGAAGAAGCGTCTGGTAAATGGGTAAATAAACCAATAGACACGATTAGCGGCGGAACATTTTAAATGGCAATTATTCAGATAAAGTATTCCACAGCGAATACTGCACCAGCTGATGGCAGTTTAGTAGGTGGCGAATTAGCTTATTCTTTCTTATCAAACAAATTATTCATTGGTAATGAAGGAACAGGAGCAGCAAATGTAATTGGTGGTGAATATTACACCACAATTATTAATGCAAATACACCTTTAGCCAATGCAAATACAATTGTAACAAGAAACCAATTTGGTTCTTTTGCTGCGAACGTAATTACTGCAAATACTTTTGTCGGCACTTTCTCTGGTGATATTAGTGGAAATGCAGGCACAGCTTCACAATTACAAAATCCGTTTACTATTTTCTTAACTGGCGATGCTTCTGGTAATATTTCGGTAAATGGATCTTCAAATGTCAATCTGTCGGTATCATTATCAGACACCAATGTAACATCCGGCTCTTATGGTAATACACGATACATTCCAACATTTACTGTTGGTTCTGATGGTCGTATTACAAGTGTTTCTAACGTTGCGGTTGATTTTCCAGGTACCGCAGACTTTGCACAGAATTCTTATGACCATGCGAATGCGGCTTATCTTCATGCCAATTCTGGACATAGTGTTGCAAATACAGCCAACAACACAGCCATGGCAGCCAGTTTATATGCCAATTCTGCATATACATTAGCAAATCTAGTTAATTCAATTGCATCTTTTGCTTCATTACAGGCCAATGCGGCCTTCCAAGCAGCAAATACAGGTATTGATACATGGGTTCGTGATGCAGCCAATAGTGCATCAAGATATGCTAATAGTGCATATATTCATGCCAATGCATCATATGAAATTGCAAACATAGCCAACATTTCTTATGCACATGCAAATGCCGCTTTTATTACTGCAAATACATCATTAAACAATTCAATCAATACTTCATTATTATTAACTGATATATTTGCAAATACAGTATCGGTCATTAATGATGTTCAAAGAGTTAGTGACCACGCAAACGCTTCTTTCAGTAGAACTAATACTGTTTACAATGTAGCAAATACAAAATTTAGTTCTTCTGGTGGTACTGTTTCTGGTGATGTCGTTGTTACTGGTAATCTTACTGTTTCTGGTGTGACAACTTATGTTGCAACCAATCAATTAAACATTGGCGATAATGTCTTAGTTTTAAATTCTGACCTTGGTCAATCTGCAAGTCCGACAGAAAATGCAGGTATAGAAGTTGAACGTGGTGTTTATCAAAATGCTTCAATTCTTTGGAATGAAACTACAAAAACATGGCAATTTACAGGAAATAGCAGTACAAGTAATATAGCATCGGCCGCGGCAGAGTCTTACGCAAACAGTGCCTTTAATGAGGCTAATGCCGCTTATGCTATCGCCGGCCAAACAAACATACTTGCTCTAGGAACTGCGATTGCGGCCAACGCAGCAGGATCTTATGCAAATAGTGCTTATGCAAGAGCTAATGCGGCGTTTACTGGTGCTTCTGGTTCACATTCTGCATCTGCTTATGCACATGCTAACTCAGCTTATAATGCGGCTAATGCGGCTGGTTTACAGTTTGCTGTTAGTGCTTATGAACATGCTAACGCTGCGTTTGATGTTGCAAATAATGCTTTAATAGCTGGTGGAACAATTGCTGGAAATTATGCAAACTCTGCATTCGATCGAGCAAATGCGGCTTATAATAGAGCTAATACTGCAAATGATTCAGCAACATTAGCATATAATTATGCCAACTCTTCTTATTCAGAAACAAATACTGCTACTGCAATTGCTCTTGCGGCCTTTGCTTTAGCAAATAGTATTCAACTTACTGAAGGTGGTATACTTGCTAACTTGGCATATGAACAGGCAAACTCTGCATATGACCAATCAAATACAAATACGATAACAATAGGTTCAGCATATACACAAGCAAATGCTGCCTTTGGTGCTGCAAACTCAGCTGGTGCTTATGCTAATGCTGCTTTTGCAACGGCAAATACAAAATTAAATTCTGCTGGCGGTACAATTACAGGTGACTTAACTGTATCTGGTAATTTAAGAGTTGATGGTGATAGAGCAATATTATCTGTTTCGTCTATAACAATTGATGACAATTTAATTGATATCAGTGCAGGTACAGTAGGCAACCCAACAAGCAACTCTGGTATCCGTGTCATTCGTGGCGATGAAACTGGTGTTCAAATTCGATGGAATGAAGTAAATGATTACTGGCAATTTACAAATGATGGCGTAAATTATAATAATATTGCATCTGCTGCGGCCGAATCTTATGCCAATTCTGCATATTTCAAAGCCAATCTTGCAGGATCATATGCTAACTCAGGTTATTCATTAGCAAATACTGTTGAGATTCTTGCACAGGCAGCATTTGATACTGCAAATAATGCTGGTACCAGTGATTATACTCAGGCAGCATTTGACAAGGCAAACACGGTAGGATTACATGCTAATTCTTCATATACTCACGCTAATGCTGCATTTAATCAAGCAAATACTGCAACATCATCGGCAGCCTCTGCATTATCATCTATCGTAGTTGTAGATCAAAAAGCAGTCTCGGCTGGCGTGTATGCTAATGCCGCATTTACAATTGCAAACGTTTCTAACGATAAGGCAGCCGCTGCATTCCGTCATGCTAATGCTTCTTTTGATGTCGCAAATACAAAATATAGTTCCTCTGGTGGTGATATTAATGGTGACGTAAGAGTTTATGGTAATATGACTGTTGTGGGTGGCGTAACATATGCCAACACGACCACGTTAATCATCGCTGATAATATCCTAACACTTAATGCTGCAATCTTTCAATCAACTATACCAAACTTTAATGCTAACATTGAGGTGGATCGTGGTATCTCTGACAACGTTGCGTTCTTGTGGGATGAAGGTAGAGATTCTTGGACATTCTCTAATGATGGTATCAACTATTTTAATGTTGCATCTAGTTCAGCAGAATCTTATGCCAATGGTGCTTTTTCAGAGGCTAATGTAGCTAGTTCTCACGCAGAATCCGCATTTAATAAAGCCAACACAAATGCAAATACAATTCAAACAGTATTTGATACTGTAAATACTGATCTTCTTTTAATTACGGCTGCCTATGAACAAGCAAATGCA